>Ga0315282_10008662_pt1 | contig 16402 bp, 12 predicted proteins | sample YL17G07_20_MG_FD_203693 | JGI IMG/M metagenome (GOLD analysis project Ga0315282, IMG submission 203693) | Sediment microbial communities from Yellowstone Lake, YNP, Wyoming, USA - YL17G07_20 | ecosystem: Environmental > Aquatic > Freshwater > Lake > Sediment | place: USA: Wyoming | collected...
GTAGCGCCGCTTACCACTAAGCCCTGCAACTGCTTCGCCGTTAGTCCCCTCAGCTGCTTTTGCCTCTCCCGGGGGATCGGGTCCAGGCGTATCTCTGGCTCGGCCTTGGGAGGTCGCGGCTTGCCCTCCTGCTCTTGGCGTTCGACCTGGCGTAAGAGGCGAGCCAACGCCTTCACCCCCGGGTACCCAGTGGGAAGATGCTTCCCCTTCTCCCATCGGTACACTGTGCGAGCACTGACACCGCACCGGCGAGCCAAAGCCTCCTGGCTGAGTCCCAGTGCTTGCCGGATCGCACGGCACACCTGAGCAGGGCTTTCTTGGCACCGTGCTATGGCATCCTGCCTATCGCCTGCTGCCATCCTCAACCTCCACACACTGACGCGGCGTCCACACAACCTGTCCGAAGGACACCGTACGAGGGCATCGAAGAGCACCGTTCCGGGGGGTACCGGCGACGCTCCCCCTCGCGCGCGCGAGGGCCGTTCTCACCACCTCAAGAGTGCCTTTTGCTGAAGGTTCACCCAGGCTCAAAGAATGCCTGTCACCGGTTGCGCCCCTCAGTAGTGCCTTTGGGCAAAGGTGACTTGCCTCCCGCTTCCCCTTCCGTTTCTCCGTTTGCCTACCGTGACCAGTGACAAACTTGGGCCATAGGCCACGGTATCTCCGTATACCTACCGTCGTCTGACACGTCTGACACGTTCTGACGCGTTTCCCTATTATCGCTCCAAACACACCTCCTCGTAAGGGCTATATGGAACCCGTGTCATAGCGTGTCAGGGTTCTCCAACCTGTCCGCCAGGACGAGAATGTACCCGGTCTGTCGGTAGGGGCTCTGGATACGTTTTCCCCCCCGGTCGTGGTCGAAGCAGTGCGCCACTCGGTGGCCTGGACCCGCGCCGTGGTGGTGCCACACCTTGCAGTAGCGACACCACGTCCGCCACCCTCCGTCGGCAGAGGTTCCATCGGCGTAGACCTCCCGACGGCCAAACTTCCAGGCCACGGCTCCGAGGATGGGGATGCCGTCCGGTCCCATCCGCTCAAGGCTCAACAGCCTGTCCACCAGGGCGCGCTCGTTTGCTCTCACGGCTATCCTTCCTGGCCGGGTTCGCGAGTAACCTCTTGGGTCAGTCCGGGACCCCGCTTTATCCGGATCCCCGTCCAGAGACGCGCCCCCGTCCCACTCCGGCTTTGTACCAGGCCACGTTCGCGCAACAGTGCCCCGAAAGCCGTCTTGCTGACAACCTGCTCCCCCGCTGCGGTGGCCCAGGATTCGTACCGAGGATACAGGACCGCCGCAGCTTCCTCGACGAAGGGCTTCAGCTCGCAGCATTCCTCAAGGAAGCCTCCCAGCCGGTCCTCTTCGCGGCGGTAGTTGGTAGTCGCCACGACCACCTCTTTGGCGGTCCACTTGGAGTCCTGGCGCCAGTCCGCGAGTCCATCGAGCATCCAGGAGAGAACCGCCGCCCCATCGGCGGCCAACTCAGCCACCACCTCGTCCTGCGGCCGACGCTCCTCGCTGGCAATGCGTACCATCCAGGGGATGAGCCTCAACCTCCTCCAGATCGCCTCGTCAGTGCCCCGGACCCTGGGGCGGTGATTTGTCACCAGGACGAGGCTGAAGGTTTGCTCGAACTCGAAGAAGTCCTGGCGCATGTACCTCGCCTTCTTCCGGTCCCCGCCCGTCAGGTCCTTTACGAGCGCCTCATCCAGCCGGTCGCTCGCTTGGCTCTCGGACGCGAACACCCACCGCGTACCGAGGAGGTCTGCCACTTCTGTCGGGTGGCGGTCATGTGTGCTTTGGACGAGAAGGTCGGGTGCGGCCCGCCTGGCATAACCTCCCAAGACGGCCAGGAATACCCGCGCCGTCGTGGTCTTGGCGTTCGCACCGACGCCGTACCAGATGGGCAGGGCCTCTTCGAGCACTGCGCCCGGAAGAGCCTTGCCCATGTCGCGTTGCACTTGTCGGCGGATGTCGGGATTGGGCAGGAACCGCTCCAAGTGCCTCTCCCAGGCCGCAGACCGCGCAGCACGGTCGTACTGTGCCAGGACCATCTTCGTGCACAGGTCCCCCGGCTGGTGCGCCCGCAGGTCGCCCGTGTGGAGGTCGATGAGACCGGAGGAGCAGTTCAGGGCCCAAGGATCCCGGTCCCATTCCTCGATGAGGGTGAGGAAGTTCGGCATCCCCTTCAGGAAGGACAGGCCGCCGAGGATGCGGGCGAAGATGCATGTCTCGACGGCAAGCGTGGCGAGCCGTTTCAGTCCATCCTTATCGCCCGTGCGCGCCATAAGTGCACCGTAGTGCGCCCTGAGTTCTTCGGACGCGCGGGTGGCCACGAAGGCTTCGGACGTGGGACGCCAGACCTTGCCGGTCCACTCCATCCAGGTGCCGCGATGTTCAGCCCAGCGGTAATGGTCCTTGAATAGGATAGCCAGGGCCGTGGCGTGTGCGTAGTCGCGGGTGAGGGGGAAGCCCCCGGTCGCGGTGGCCGGTTCCTCAGCCGGCGCGTACTGGCTGACACTCTCGGCGATGGCCTCCACCTCATTGTCCGGCAAGGGAGGTTGGCACCGGTGGGAGTTCGCCTCTTTCAGGGCGGCCAGGATTTCTGGCTCGCCTGCCCCTTGGCGTCGCATGGCTCCGGCCAGCCGGGTCAGGGTGTCATTGCGCGCACCCTCGGGGATCGTACCGTTGGGGACTGCGGCTCTCGCAACGGTGGACTTGCCGTCCAGGAGCACGGCCTGGAGCCACGGGGGGGCTTCCGTCGTCAAGGCCTCGACCAGGGAGCCTTGCACCAGGACGTAAGGTTTGCCATTCACCACCGAGGGCGGGATGAGCACATAGCCGCCGTCACCCCGCACGTCAACGCCCGTCGCGAGTTTGCTGCCGGAGTCCCGGCAGCCGGGCAAATGGCGGAAGCCGTAGTGCCACCCGCCTCTCGGTGTCTGGCACACATAGCCCGTTGGGAGTTCGCAGTCCACCGGCGGCCAAGGGGCGTGGCCCGAGTCGATGTCCACCACGTCAACCCCGCTGCCCTCCCCGGCGAGAATAGCCAGGTTCGCGCCCGGCCACTCGGCCCACCACTGCCGAACCTGCTCCTCGGTAGGCGGCCGCGTCTGGAAATCTTTCCACCGAACCAGCGGCTTCTTGCCGCCCGGCTCGATGGGTATGGGCCGTAGCCCAGCCTCAAGGGCCTGAAGGGCGGCCTCCAGGGTCTTGCTGGTGTCGGTCATCGGCCCGCCTCCCCGACTGTGCGCCGAAGCAGCTCAGCGGCCCTGGTGGAGAGGTCGGCCCGGAGCAGGTCCTCATCCCGGTAGCGGACGAGTTTGCCGATTCGGAGTGAGGGCCGAATGAGGCCGCGCCTCCGCCACCTACTCAAGGTTTTCTCATGCAGCGACCACCGCTCGGCGAAGGCACGTTGGGAGAAGCCGACTTGCTCAGCCACGGGCGCCCCTTTTGGACCTTTCCGCCGCCACCTCAGAAAGGACCCGCCGCACCGCCTCGGGGTCATACCGATAGCGGCCCGGGCTAACCTCCAAGCGCGGCAAGCGCCCTTCGCGCTCCAGGCGGCGCAAGTACGCTCGGGGAAGACACAAGTTCAGCGCCAGCGATTCCAATGAGTAGTAGGTTTCCATGTCGTCATTATAAGCCCCCTTGGGGAAGCCTTGGGGGAATCTGACGACTTAGGATACTCGGACGCATTTTGGGCGCACTTTGGGCGCACTTTGGGCGCGACGGCGCAGGAGATTTGTCTTGCAGGGGGGTTAGACCAGTTACTTGCGGCGGGGATAGAGCGCTGCCACCGCCTCTTTACTCACCCCCCACTTCCGATTTTTGGGGCCTACGGCTGGGCGATAGCCCTTCAGCTTTGCCTCGTTGATGTTACGGCGCAAGGTGCTTGTGGTCACTGCGTAGTCCCTGGCCGCGACCGCAAGAGTCACCAGGGTCGTGCCTGCCACAATGAGGTGCTCCTGGCTCTCTGGCTCCACGCTCTCCAGCCAGTCGGCAAAGGTCCCCACGCCGGTCGCCACAGTCTCCTGCTTAGCCCCTTCGCGTCTCCGGACTCTGGCTTTGTCCGCAATGTACTTGGCCCAGCGCTGGAACTCGTAGAAGTAGTTCCATACGTTGTCTCCTGGAACCAGTCCCGTGCCAGTCCAGCCTTCAACGTTGGTAAGCACCCGTCGCAGGTAATCATCGGAGAAGAACGACCCCGGACCTTCCTCCCCCTCAAGGAGCCGCGCGAACCACGTTCGCGGTTTCTCGGCAGGGAAGAGGACCCCGCGTATCCTTCTGCCTTCGAACTCGGCCTCCTGCACGACGTTCTGCATGTCCTCCTGTAGGTTGCACGACACTTCTGGGTCGGCAAGGCCCGAAAGGGCAGCGCAGCCATGCAAGGCGTCCATAGCGGCGCAGAAGTCCCGGTAAGGGTCGGCCTCGTCATCCGTCCGTGAGTAGCCTGGGAAAAACCGTCTCCCTTCCGGCGAGAACGACGGCACCGTGAGCAGCCACGGGAGGTTGTCGGCCATCCGCATACACTGACCAACGGTCAACTCTTGCGGACCTACAGCAGCCGGTTCGGTTTGGGGAGCTTGGCTTGCGGCAGGTGTAAGGTTTGTGCTGGCGCGCTTGGCGCTGGTCTTCTTCGGCATGGCCGAACCCCCTTTGTTGTGCGCCGGCGGGGGGTGTCCGACGGGGTTAGCGTTTCGGGCACCCGCCCACCAGCGCGGTACTGAGCTCAGTTACACTCTACGGGCCTAACCCCTCTACGTCAAGACCCTTGACCCGGAATCCTCGCATCCTCGCCGGAGGGCCGCGCCGGGCCAGCTACGCCTCTGTGGACACTCCTGGGGCCCCCCAGCCGGGCAGTCGCTCTATGGCCGCCACCTGTACCTTGTCGATGCTGTGGAGGTAGATGGCCGTGGTCGTGAGGTTGCTGTGTCCGGCCAGGACTCGCACCGTCTCCAGGTCGGCCCCACTCTGCAAGAGCCGGGTGCAGAAGAGGTGACGGAACGCATGCCAGCCGGGGACCGTGTAGTGACGCCGCAGCTTGTCCAGGTTCGACGCCTGCCAGGGCTTGCCCGTCGGTGAGGGGAAAAGGTGCTCGCCGCGTCGAGGCAAAGCCTGCAAGACTTCGGCCAGGGCGCGGTGCATGGGGACCGTCCGCTCCCGGTAGGTCTTTGTCTGTCCCTTGACGTGAAGCTTGCCCCGCTCGAAGTCCAGGTGGCTCCACTGGAGCCGGAGCAGTTCGCTTCGGCGCAGACCAGCGTACAGGGCGGTCATCACCAAGCCGCGAAGCTGCTCCCGCTCGGTTTGGTGCTGCGAGTCCTCTTCCTCTCCGGGCTTGCTCAGGCGGGAGAGGCACTCCTGTACTTCGGCATCGGTGAGTAGGTCGAAGACCCGCCGAGACACCGGCCCTCTCTTGACGCGCGTGAAGGGGTTCTCAGGGAGCCAGCCTTCCCTCACGGCGAAGCCGAAGATGGCGGAGAGGTGTCGAAGGTCGGAGAGCACCGCGTCGCGTTTGACGGTCCGGCTCCGCTTCGCCATGTAGCGGCGGATGATGTCCGGGGTCACGGTTTGCGGCGCCAGCTTCACCCCCACGAACTCGGCGAAGAGGCGGAAGCGCCACCGAAGCCCCACGATGGTCTCAGTCGCCAGCCGGGAGGCGTTGGCCTCCAGGTAGCGTTCCCACAGTTCGGCGAGGGTCGCGGGAGGTGGCAAAGCTTCGGGGTTCTTGCCCTCATTTTTCTGGTACTGCTTGAGGGCCTCCTCGGCCACGTTCTGCTCGGAAGTCCGCAAACTCTTCTGGTGCTCCTTCCCGGCCTGGTCGCGCCAGCCGAGCCACCACACCCTTCCCCGCTGATACAGGTAGGCCATGTCCTTGCCCTCCCAGCCGACCGCCCGATACTTACAGTTTCGCTTACACCACTGTCAGTATCATATCCCACTATCGGCCAGAAGTCAAGGTAAATCCTTGGTGGGCGAGGCGGGATTCGAACCCGCAGGGCCTTACGGCCACGGGATTTTAAGTCCCGAGCGTCTACCGCTTCCGCCACTCGCCCGCCCGGCCTGAGAGCCTGAGCCAAGACGCAGAACTACTGCCTTGGCCCTTGCGCTCCGAGACGCCGACGCATCCTACGTCATTCTCGCGCAGGACAGGTCGGAACGGAAGCGCAATGAGCGCCCCGGGGCGCGGGCGCCGACGTCCGGTTCACCTATTCCCGTGGAATGCGAAGCTGCCAGAAGAACTTCTCGTAGCCCAGTGCTTGGCAGAGGGCGAGGGAGGCCAGGTTGTGGCCCTGTGCGTTCCACAGGGCGAGGCCGCCTCCCTCCACGACCTCGCGTGTAGCCGCCGAGACCACAGCCTTGCCGTAGCCTTTGCGTCGGTGCTCCGGCCTGACGTACACACCCAACGCCCACGTTCTTCCGTCCAGGACCTCCAGGTTGTGCCTCATGATGGCTTGGGCGATTATCCGCCCTTTCTCGATAATCACGTACTTGAACGGCCACTCGGGCGCCGCCTCGGGGTCCGCCCACAAGGGATGGTCAGGTGTTATCTGGACGATTCGCTCAGTGTGCTCCTCGTAGGGTCGGAACCTCGCCGGATCGCAGAGCAGGGCAATGTTGTGCACGGGCCCGCCGGGGCGGTCGGCCGTCGTGTCCATCGCTTCCAGGCCGAGCGCGGCAAGAAGTCGGGCAAGCCCATCAGGTGAGTCCAGCCAATCTTTCCAGGGTGTCTCCCTCAATATCCGATTCGCGCGTACCTTCCAGTCTGGAACTGCCACCATTGCGGATCGATCTCCGAAGCGCACGATCTCCAGGATGTCCTTGGAGGAGGGGTTACGTTCAAGCACAGAGGGCTGAGGCGTGAAATCGACCACAGCGATCCCCAGGGCTTCTGCATGGTCCTTCATGTCCTGCTTGAGGAATTCATCAACCGCTGTGCTACCCATGACCGGTCTCCTTAACGACTAAGTTCCCGCCAGCGAAAGTGCAGAAACGAAAAAGCGGCCACGTGCGCGCAAAGCCGCAACGTGGCCGCTTCTGAGAACGAGCGGGCGGTCTGTCAGCAGAGGCAGGCTAACTCAGGCAGGAAGGCCCTGACGCAAGGAGGCCTGCCCGAGCCGCTCCGCGTCTTTGCATCGCACGTTTCGCATCGGCAGATCCTCCTTTGCGGTCAGAACCCGTTGCCCAGTACGACGGCAGGAAGCCTACCCCCGTCGGAAGGGCGGGTCAAGGGATTCTTATCGCTCGTGTCTCAGGTTGGGCGCTTCTATCCTGCGGTGACCGCCTTCCTGGCTCAGGGTCACGAAGGCTCCTGCGGCGCTCAGGTTGCTTTTGGCCGCCTGTGGCGGCGAAGGACGTCTTTGACCGCGCGGACCACGTCGGCGACGTCCTCCTCGGTCATCGCGGGGAAGAGGGGCAGGCTGACGACGGTGTGTCCTGCGCGGCTGGCCGCTGGGAAGTCCTTGGCACGCAGGCGATACTTTTCCCGGTAGTAGGAGAGTTCGTGCACGGCGGGGTAGTGGAAGCCGGTGGCGATGTTCCGGGCACTGAGTTCCGTGCGGAACCCCTCGCGGTCGATGGTGACGCGCTCGGGCTTGAGCCGGATGATGAAGAGGTGCCAGGCGTGCACCACGCCTTCGCGCGGAAGTGGCGGGAGGGTGAGTTCCTCCACCTCCGCAAGCAGGCTCAGGTACAGGCTGGCCACGTCCGCACGCTTCTGGTTCATCTCTTTCAGCCGGCCCAGTTGCGCGAGGCCCAGGGCCGCCTGGATGTCGGTCATGTTGTACTTGTAGCCGACGCTCTGGACGTCGTAGGGGAGGGGGGTGAAGGGGTCGCTGGGTTCGCGGAGGAGGCCATGGAAGTTGAAGGTCCGGGCCGCTGAGGCCAACGGCTGGCAGTTGGTGGTGAGCATCCCGCCTTCGCCCGTCGTGATGTTCTTCGCGGGGTGGAAGCTGAAGATGGTGATGTCGGCCAGGGAACCCACCGCGCGGCCCCGGCAGGAAGCCCCCAGGGCGTGGGCCGCATCCTCGACGACGGGGATGTCGCGGCGCTGGGCGATGCCGCGGACGGCATCGACCTCACAGGGGAGTCCGGCGAAGTGGACGGGCACGATGGCGCCGGTGCGTTCGTTCACGGCCGCCTGGACGGCGCTGGGGGCGATGTTCAGGGAAGCCGGGTCGATGTCGGCGAAGACGGGTGTCGCGCCGACCGCCTCAATCATGGCCACGGTGGAGACGAAGGTCATGGGGGTGGTCACCACCTCATCGCCGGGGCCGAGGCCCAGGATGCTGTAGGCGGCGTGGAGCGCCGCGGTGCCCGAGGCGAGGGCGATCGCGTGCCGGGCCCCGACGGTCCGGGCGAAGGCTTCCTCGAACTCCTTCACCCGCGGGCCCGTAGTCAACCAACCGGAGCGGAGCACCGCCGCCACTGCTTCCACCTCGGCCTCGGTCATGTCGGGGCGGGCGAAGGGAAGGAGGTCAGGACGACGGCCGGCCTTGTTGCTTCTCCTGGGCATCTACTCTCCCTGGCTCTGTTCCTGGACAGACTCTCGTGGGGGAGTCTCTCACGGTTGGCTTATACGGCGCGGGCTTCATTTCGTCAACTCGGTCCTTGTTCCGCGTCACTGCCTCGTGGCCCGAAGAAGGCTCGGAGGTGACGGCCGAGGGCCTGAAAGTACGCCAGGTCCTCTCGGCTGGGGATGAAGAGGTCGCTGAGCCGATGGCCCCACCGCCGAAAGACGGGAAGGAGCAGGAGGAAGGAGAGTGAATACGAGACGCCCGTGGCGAGGCCGACACCGGTTACGCCCAATGGGCGCACCAGCAGGAATGACAGGACCACGTTGGTTCCCAGGCCCACCCAGGCGATGGCGGTTACGACGCCGGGTCGCTCGCGGTTGCCGATGACGTAGTATCCGAGCACGATGGCGCAACTGACCAGCACGCAGGCAGGAAGGAGCAGTTGCAGCGGCCGGACGGACCCGGCGAAACCGCGGAAGACCGCCGGCACCACCCACGGCGCGCTGAGGATGACGGCGACGGTGGGGAGGAGGAGAGCCCACAGGGTCACGCGGGTCATGGCCGCTACCAGGTCCCAGGAGGGGGCCGGGTCGCTCCCGATGACCCGTCTTGCCCCCGCCCGGCGGACGGCGCTGGCGAGGACCCAGAAGTAGCTGGCTATGCGCAGCGCCAGGTAATACGCCCCGACAGCGGCGCCCTTCAGGTAGTAGTTGACGACGAAGAGGCCGAACCACTGGTGGAGGTTGCTGGCGATGTCGCCCAGGTAGGCGATGAGGGAGAAGCGCAGCGCTTCGACGAACCCGCGTGGACGCCAGGCCCACCCGACGCGGTCCCACCCCCAGAGCACGGAGGCGGCTGCGAACCCGGAAGCGATGAAACTTCCAGCCCAGGCCCACAGCGCCAGCGAGACGCTTCCGGGGGCAAGGCCGAAGACGGTGAGGACCCCGGCGAGGAAGACCGCAGCCCGCAGGAACTCCAGTTTGTTGAGCCGGCCGATACGCTCCTCGCCCACCCAGAGCGCCGTGATGAGGGCAGCGTAGAGGGCAAAGGGAAAGGAGACGGCCACAGTAAGGAGCCAATCCGGCTCAACATTTCGAAGGACCCTCGCCGAAAGCCAGTGCCGACCCAGGATAAGGCCGGGCACCACGACGGCGCTCACCGCCAGGGTCACGACGACGGTGGTGGTGTGCAGTTCGTCTCGGCGGCTCGGGTCTCGCGCGGCAAAGCAGGTGTTGGCGTAGGCCACGCCGAGCGAGAAGACCCCTTGAAAGACCACCTGCACGGTGGTCACCACGCCAAAGGCGCCCGTGCCTGCTTCACCCCAGCCGACGGCAACCAGCCAGAGGGCCAGCAGTTGGAGCGCGAAGACCAGGCCCTGCGTCGCGAGTATGCTCGCGGTGTGCCGCGCAAGGGTGAAAGGAGGTCGGTTCATGCCGAGCCCTCACAGTCCTCCACCGCCACGTCCCTATTCGCATGGATTGTACGGGGCGAGGCTTCTGGGGGCAACACGCGGCCCACCAGGGTCAGTATCCCGGGCGGCGCGTTCTTGCTGAGTGAGGCCTTGCACTCTCAAGGTGAAGGGGGCTATACTTCCCCTTCTTGTGTCGGCACTCGTAGAGAACACGGATGCAGCGGAGGAGGCGATGCGATGAAGAAGGTTCGGGTTGGTGTCATCGGGTTGGCCTGGCCGGGGAACGAGCACATGAAGGGGTACGTCGCGTGTCCGCACTCGGAGATCGTCGCTCTGTGTGACATAGACACGGAGCTCCTGGCGCAGCGGGCGAAGGAGTACAGCGTCACGAACACCTTCGTCAACTACCGGGAGATGCTGGCGGTGCGGGAGCTGGACGCCATCAGCATCTGCGTCCCCAACGACCTCCACAGGCCCATGACCCTCGACGCCCTCGCCGCCGGCAAGCACGTCCTCTGTGAGAAACCCCCGGCCCTCAGCCCTCGGCAGGCGCGGGAGATGGCCGAGGCGGCGAAGAAGGCCAAGCGGATTCTCATGTATGCCCTGGTGCAGCGGTTCGGGCCCGAGGCGCGGGTCTTGCGCCGGTTCATCGACGCGGGGCAGTTGGGTGAGCTTTACTTCGGGCGGACCGCGTACCTCCGTCGGCGGGGCATCCCGCTGGGGAAGGAAGGCTGGTTCATCAACAAGAAGCGCTCGGGCGGGGGCAGCCTCATCGACATCGGCGTGCACTGCCTGGACCGGGCCTGGTGGCTCATGGGGAACCCCAAGCCGGTGGCCGTCGTCGGCTCCACCTACGCCTACTTCGGCCACACGGTGCCGAGGAAGTACCCCTACACGGTGGAGGACGCCTCCTTCGGTTTCGTCAAGTTCGCCAACGGCGCGTCGCTCATCGTCGAAGCCACCTGGGCCTACAACCTTCCGCCCAAGGCCTACACGGAGCTCGCCGGGACAAAGGGAGGCGCGTCGCTCGACCCGCTCACCATCTACACCGAGCGCGAGGGCGTCGTCTGTGACATCACCCCGCAGGTGCCCCGGGGGAACGGGTTCCACGGAGAGACGGCTCACTTCGTCGACTGCATCCTCAAGCACCGCAAGCCCATCCCTCACCCGGAGCAGGGCATCCAGTTGATGCAGATGCTGGACGGCATCTACCGTTCCAGTCAGACCGGTAAGGAAGTCCGGCTCGAGTGAGTTGGGGGCGCGAAGGTCCTGAAGAGGCGGGCCGCCAGGCGGGGGCCCGCCTCCTGAGGTCAACCAAGGGAGAAGGACCATGGCCAGGCGAGTGACAGGTGGCGCCCGGCGGGCCGGGCTGGAGACGGAATTCCTCGAGGTGACGCTTGACCTTTCCAGCCTGGCTCTTTCGGTGCTGGACAAGCGGACGGGCCTGCGGTGGGAGACGTTGGCCGACGGTGCGCAAGACGTCATCCACTTCCGCAAGGGCTTGCCGCAGCCGACCTCTCTGTGCGGCCGGGCGGGAGAGGTGCGCCGACTGAGCGGTCGGGAGCGTGGGCTGGCGCTGAAGTTGAGGGGCATCCCGGCGGAGATCCACCTCCTCTTCACCGAGCGGGAGGATGAGGTGGAAGTCCGCCTGGTCCCGCTGCGGGAGACGGCGGCCAACCATCTGCGCGGAGCCGTCTACCCTCGTCCGTGGGTCTTTCCCGCTCGCGGCGATGCCTACACGGTGCTCCCCCTTTCCCGGGGCTTCCTCATCCCGGGGAACTGGCCCGTCCGCTACTGGAACCTCTCGGAGCCCGAGGTGCTGGAGGACTACGAGGAGCGGATGGCCCGCTGGGGTGAGATCTTCCACGGACGGCCCTTCGGCTGGTGGGACTTCGACCAGCTGGCCGACGGTCGAATGACGGACTTAGGCTTCGCCCCCTGTCAGAGCTGGTGGGGCTTCGTCGAGCCGGAGGGGGCCCTCCTCTCCTACGTCCACCCCGACCAGGCCGACCACCGCTTCGAGGTGAGGCACGCTGCAGGCGGCCCCACGGAGGTGGTGAACTACTGGATTTCCTCCCACCAGCGCCTCCGCTACTCCCGGCGGATAGTCTTCCGTTTCCTGGAGGAGGCCGACTACGTCCGCCTGGCCAAGGAGTACCGGGGGGTCATCTCGGCCGTCGGCTACACGCGCTCGCTGGAAGAGAAGGCGAAGGTCACGCCCCGGGTGAACGCCCTCGCCGGGGAAATCATGATGCGGGCGCAGACCCTGCAGCACGACTTCCGCCGATTTGCCCACCAGGTGCGCCAGAGTTTCGACGACGTGGCCCAGAAGGTGCTCCTGGTGAGGCAGCATTCCGGGTGGGACCGGGTGACCGTCCACCTGCGCGGCTGGCAGAAACTGGGTCACGACATCCAGTACCCCGACGTCCTCCCTCCCAATATCGAAGCGGGCGGCCCGGCGGGCATCGGCCGGCTCTCGGACACGGTGCGCGACTGTGGCTACACCTTCGAACTGGGGGGATGCAACTACCACGACGTGACCGTGGAAGCGGAGAGTTTCTCGCCCAGGCACGTCCTCATCCTGAGCGACGGTTCCATGGTCAGGCGGAACTTCTGGGCGGGCGGGCTGGTGAGTTTCTTCTGCCCGCGGGAGGCCATCAAGTTCGTGAAGCGGAACATGGAGATCGGCCGGACCGACTACCCCGTCACCCAGGGCCTGCTCGAACTCGCCCGGCCGCACTCCTACTGGATCGGCAACTACGCCCGGCACATCGAGTGCTTCAGCCGGGAACACCCCATGACCCGCCAGCAGTGTAAGGACGCGCAACGGGCCACCTTCGATTACCTGCGCTCCTGCGGGCTCATCACCAGCACCGAGCACTACGTCGACTGGCTCATGCCCCACGTCGACCGGGGCCGGGGCCGGGTCATGCACCGGGGTCAGGGGAACGTGGACGGCAACGTGGCCGAGCCGGTGGGCATCCCCGTGCCCCTCTGGCAGCTGGTCTTCCACGACTGCGGCATCCTTTCGGGCGGTGCTTCCGAGAGGGAGTTCCTGGACAGCCTCCTGATGGGTGCGGCAGCCGGCGCCGGGCTTCCCGATTCCCCCGAGTTTTTCGCCACGGAGACCTTCCAGCGGGCGCTGGTGGTGGCGAAGGTGCACCGGGCCGTCGCCTTCCAGGAGATGACGAACCACGAGTTCCTCTCCGCGGACCGCACCCGCCAGCGGACGACCTTTGCCGACGGCACCACCGTGGAGGTGGACTTCGGCCGGGGCACCTACCAGGTCAAGGGCGTCGACCTGAAATGACCGCTGCCGGGTGAGGTTCTTCGCCGACCTCGGACGTCCTGGCGGCCGGGATGCGAGAGCGGGAGAAGGCCCGGTCCTCTTCCTCTGGAGCGGCTGTGGTCCGAGGCGGACGTGGTGCCAGCGCAGGCCGTCCACGGCCTTCGCCCACACATTGACAGAGTTACCCAGGAAGCGTCATCAGCTTCAGGCAGACGGGCGTGGGTACTTCGGCGACATGGCCCGTCGCCCTGAGCCCGCCTGTGTCGGGGTCTACCCGAAACGTCACCACGGTGTTCGAATCCTGGTTGGCAACCAGGAGAAGTCTGCCTGTGGGATCGAGTGCGAACCCCCGAGGCGTCCTGCCCTGCGTGGGCTCGTGGCCCACCGGGGTAAGACGGCCGCTCCCTTCCTCCACGCTGAAGATGGCGATGCTGTCGTGGCCGCGGTTGGAGCCGTAGAGGAACCTGCCCGCTGGAGAGACGTGCAGGTCGGCAGCATAGCTCGTACCCTGGAAGCCCGCGGGAAGGGCCGGCACCGTCTGTATCTCTTGCAGGGAACCCCGGGCGCTGTCGTACGCAAAAGCGATGACCGTGTTGTCCAGCTCGGTGATGAGGTAGGCGTAGCGGCCGCTCGGGTGAAAGGCGAAGTGGCGCGGTCCCGCCCCCGGCTTGACCTGGACCCAGGGCTGGTCATGGGGAATCAGCTTCCCCCGCTTGAGGTCGAGCCTGTAGATGAGCACCTTGTCCAGGCCCAGGTCCGCAGCGAACGCATGGCGGTTGGTGGGGTCCAGGGTGATGGAATGCGCGTGCGGACCTGACTGCCGGCGCGGGTCGACGCTTCCGCCCTGGTGCTGGACGAAGTCCGTCGCTTCGCCCAGACGCCCCTCGTCATCGATGGGCAGAACAGTGACGCTCCCTCCGCCATAGTTCGCCACGAGCACGAACTTCCCCGTCCGGTCCACCGTCAGGTGACACGGTCCGCTTCCGACAGAAGCCTGCTGGTTCAGGAAGGTGAGGTGCCCCGTGCCGCGGTCAATGGCGAAGGCGCTGGCGGCCCCGCTCGGCTTGCCGACAAAACTCCGAACCTCATTGACCGCGTAGAGGTGGCCCTGCTCCGGATGAATGGCCAGAAAGGAAGGATTGTCCAGCCCGGAGACCACGCCGGCGGACTCCAGGGCACCGGAGGAGAGGTCCAGCCGATAGATGTAGATTCCCTTGGACCCGCCCCGAGTGTAGGTACCGACGTACACGATGCTCTGATCGTTGATGGCTCGTCGCTCCTTTCCGTTGCCTGTCAGAGCAACGCGGTGTGAGACCACGTCAAAGGCTGGAGGCGGCACCCGGATTCGAACCGGGGATCAGGGATTTGCAATCCCTTGCCTTAGTCCGCTTGGCTATGCCGCCTTCTTCGTCACTGAATTAGACCGGATGCGCCGCCGACTGTCAAGGTCCGGTCCGCCCCTCACCCCAAGCCCTTCTCTGAGGGGGAGAGGGAAGGGGCGAGGGTAGCTGGGGCCTGACCGATGTGCCAATGTGGTCCTGACGGGCACGTTGGTGGGCTCGTGCTTCGTAGCGAAGCGGGTGCTCACCGGGTGCCCGCGAAGCGGGCGGGCGCGATACTTCGCAGAGCAGCAGCGGACCACGACCGCATGCGAAAGCCGGGCTCTCAGTACACGGAGGTCTTTCGGCGCTCCTTGCTGACTTCGGCGTTGACGTAACTTCGGAGCAGGTTCACGCGCATGCGCACTTCCTCCACGGTGCGGTCACGCAGGGAAGAGTCCGCATCGGCGGGCGTAAGGGCGACCTCGACAAAGGTCTGGACGTACGCCTCCCTGGCAAAGACCTTCTTGGCCTCAGCCAGCAGCCGATTGTACTCGGCGACAAAGGCATTGCAGTTCTCGGTGAACTGGAGTTTCTCCAGCCTGTTCCCCAGTTCACTGAGCACGGCGTCAAGGGTGACAGCGTCCATCCTGGCGCTCCTTCATCGAGGAAGATGTAACCCGTTTACTCCGTGACGGTTACGGAGCTTCCGGTCTCCCCACCTCCTTTGACGACACTCCATCTTTGCCTGCATTATACAGGCTGTGGCGAGCCTGCCAAGGGCAAAAGGTCGCGTGCGGGAGCGGACCCCATGCAGGCTCGGGAGCGGCCGTCGCCGCAGCGCAAATTTTTCGCCGACATCTTACAGCGGCGCGGCGCCGTCGAACCCCAAGGGCGCTCACACCTTATAGAGCAGCTGGTCGCTGCAAGCCCGCACAAGCCTCTCGGCCGGAGGGTTTTTGCCTTTGACAGGTCAGGGGAACGTCGCTATTGTCTGCGGACGCGAGTGAGGGACAGTTTCCGCGGCGGGATCTTCCAGCTTCGCAGTCAGGGGAAGACCCCGGCGCGATGCTCTACCCCTCCGTTAGGTTCAGGGTGTCGTTTGCCGCCCGCACGGTGGCGAGCACGGTGAGGCCTTTGGCCTCTCCGGGACCTCCGGGTCCTACGATACTGACGGAGGTTTCATGGATACGGCGCTGAAGACCATCTGGCAAACGGCCCTGGAGGCCCTTTGCCGGCGCATCGGCGAAGCCCGCTTCAACCTGTGGTTCAAGAACACCAACCTCCTCGACCTGGCTGAGGGGGTGGCCAGCATCGGTGTCCCCAGCCTTTTCGTCCGGGATTGGCTGGAAGACCATTACCGCACGGTGCTGGAGGAGGTCCTGAGCGGGGAAGCAGGCGAGCGGGTCAAGGTGGCCTTCCGCATCGACGCCAAACTTTTCCAGGCTTCCCGTCGACGGGAGGCGGAAGTGCGCAGCGAAGTTCTGGATGACCTCAGCCGCCCGGCGGCGGCTGCGGCCCGGGTGCCCGAAGTCATGCTCCGGGCCGAGTTCCGGCTGGACAACTTCGTGGTCGGCTCCTGCAACCGCCTCGCGTATGCTGCGGCCCGGCAACTGGCTGAATCGTCGAACGCCTCCTTCAACCCGCTCTTTGTCCACGGGGACGTCGGCCTGGGAAAGACACACCTCCTGCAAGGCGTCTGCAACTACGTGAATGCGCACTTCCCCCATCGGCGGGCGCACTACACCTCGGCCGAGGGCTTCACCAACCAGTTCGTCACCTCGATTCGGCACCGGAGCCTGGACGCTTTCCGGTACAAGTTCCGCAACGTCGACCTCTTGGCCATCGATGACGTTCATTTCCTGGCCA
>Ga0315282_10008663_pt1 | contig 16401 bp, 16 predicted proteins | sample YL17G07_20_MG_FD_203693 | JGI IMG/M metagenome (GOLD analysis project Ga0315282, IMG submission 203693) | Sediment microbial communities from Yellowstone Lake, YNP, Wyoming, USA - YL17G07_20 | ecosystem: Environmental > Aquatic > Freshwater > Lake > Sediment | place: USA: Wyoming | collected...
TCATCAGTAGGAGATTTAATATACCCTTTGTGACGATTCAACTACTGATCGGGATTCTTCTCGGCCCGTCCCTACTCAATATTTTGAGGATTCCCATGGTTCTGGGGACATGGGGGAGTCCCCCTCCAAGTCCACTCCATGCCGTTTTAAAAATCTTAGCCGAGATTGGGTTGATTCAACTCATGTTTCTCGCTGCTCTGGAGGCGGATTGGCGTGAGCTGAAAAAAGTACTCAAACTTTCTTTTTCTGTAGGTGCCTGGGGATTTGTTTTGACTGCGGTGAGCGTTGCGATCATCACACGGGTGTTTGTAGATCGCTGGTCAGAAGCCCTGGCCATGAGTGCTATCATGTCAGCTTCAAGCTTTGGGATTTCAGTCTATTACTTCAGCGAAACGAAGACCCTTGGTTCAAGGGTTGCGCTCATGGTACTGGGAGCAGCTATCTTGAGTGGCTTGTTGGCAATTCTGCTGATGATTGCCAGCATGGCCACGAATTACGCAGTGACATTTGGTGCATTTAAAATGGTTATTACAGTTTCCTGGTTCCTGGGAAAATTGGTGATGTTTTTTGCTGTCGCCTACTTTTTGACCTCTCGATTCTTGAAACTATCTTCGAAATCTGGTTTTCAAAAAAGGCCTAGACAAATACTCATTGGATATCTTTTGTTGGTCGCTTCGTTGTATGCATGGGCAGCGATGCATTTTGGAAGTTTTGCTGCGGTGGGAGTTGCCTCTCTGGGAGGCACGCTGCTTGGATTGTCAAACCTGGAAGTGAAAGAAAAAATTGCAAAAGGATATGAATCCACTTTAGCTTCGATCCCTGTGGGAATTCTGTTCATGGTCATCGGAATGGAGGTGAATCTCAAGGCTGCAGAAAGTTCCATAATCTTTTTGGCTGTTCTGCTACTCACGGTCGTCGGTGCAAAGTTGCTTGGATGCTGGATTGCGGAAAATAAAGGATATGAATCATCGCGTGAGCGGGTCTTGATCATGTTTGGAGTTTTAGCTCAAGGCGAAATGGGGATCGTGGTTGCTGCCTACCTATTTTCACGTGGGCTGTTGAATCTTCCATCCTTTAAAGTCGCCATTATACTGGTAGTTTTGTTGACGATCCTAACTCCGGTCCTGATAAAAATTGCTTATACTGAGTTCAATGTTCAAAAGACATCCATTCCGATAAGTAATCCCTCTAAGTCCCCCTTTAGTAAAGGGGGATTAAAGGGGGATTTGTTGTAGAGAGGTCACAAAATGAGACATCGATTTTTCGGGTGGGCGCTGTTTTTAAGTTTGACGGCTTTGGTGACTTTGGTTTTTGCCCATGAGATGACTGGCTGGATAGCACCTGTAGAAGCAAGAAAAGTGAAGAATCCGATCAAGGCCACACAACCCTCTATCCAAAAGGGAAAAGAAATTTATGGAAAGAAGTGCGCTCTCTGTCACGGAATCAAAGGGGATGGGAATGGTCCTGCATCAGTAGGATTAAATCCGAAACCGACCAGTTTTAAAGGACCTCATGGACATGGGGGACAAATCAGCGACGGGGAACACTTCTGGAAAATCACGACAGGGAGAGGAGGGATGCCTTCCTTCGCAAAAGATTTAACAGAAGAGGAAAGATGGTATGTGGTTAATTATATAAATACCTTCAGCAAGCATCCTTGAATTACAGAAATCGATGAATATATTAAATAAAGAGGTTTTTTATATCTCGATTTGATATTTTGTCACTCAGTGGGAGGTGGTTTATGTGAGAAAGGTTTTTATCCTATTGATCCTGCTGGTATTTATCTCACCTACTTATGCTACTTATGCTGCCACAATTTATAAATGGGTAGATGAAGAAGGTATTGTGAATTATACCGATGATTACAACAAAGTCCCTACTCTCTACCTTGATCGGGTTAAAATACTGGAGTTTTTTACAGAAAAGGGACCTCCTGTACAAACCCCACAGACGACTCCAGGGATCAAAGAGGAAATCAGGACGGATATTTATGGTCGAGATGAGACTTGGTGGAGGGAAAAGGTGCGTCCGTGGAAGGAACAGTTAAAGGAAGCCACTGAAAATTATGAGAACGCACATAAAGAGTATATGGAACAGACAGAAAGATTGGGTCAGTTCAAGTTCGGGAGGTTGAGCCTGACTCAATATCAAATGATTTCTTATAGGCTTGAGATTTTAGATGAGGAAATGGAGAAGTATCAAGGGCAAATCGCTGAGGCTAATGGAATGTTAGAAAAACTTTCAAATGAGGCAAAAGAGACAAAAGCTAATCCTACTTGGCTCGAATAGGTTAATTAAATTTTTTAAAGGAGGTTTATGTGATGAAAAGATTGATTTCGGTTATAGGGGTGTTTGTTTTTTGTTTGTTTATCTTTGCGTCGATCTCTCTGGCTCAGCATTCACATGGAGGAATGTCCATGGGTACGCCGATGAAGATGGATACCAAGGAGGTTCTTGTAGAAGGAGTAAAGGTCACTTTCCAGATGATGGCCAATGATGAGCATCAGAAGATGTTGAAGGACATGAAAATGAAAGAGGATATTGAGGCAGGAACTACGCATAATATCACGGTGACACTGAAGAATGAGAAAACTCAAAAAGAGATCCTGGATGCAAAGATAACGATGAAAGTGGTTGATCCAAAAGGCAAAGATCAGATCAAGACATTAAAGTATGAGGGTGAGATGAAGAGTTATGATGCCTATTTCAATCTTAAAGAAAAGGGGAAGTACCAGGTGATGATTCTCTTTAAGATAGAGGAGCAAAAAAGGACGGCTGGGATATATTATGAACTGAAATAAATTGTCTATGGGTGACGGTTAAGAAGCCCGTATTGTAATAGGGCAAAGGGTTACGGCTAAATAATTTTAAAAACGAATGACGTCACCCTTTAACGAAACGGGCATCTTTACCCTAACCTTTAGACCTTTGATGATTATTTTCTGTAGGAGAGCAGGTTTCGAAATGGAATCGAAAGAATTAGAGCGCATTGACCTTCCCATTACAGGGATGTCCTGTGCCAGTTGTGCATTAAAGATTGAAAAAGGATTAGCCAAGGTTGAGGGTGTTTCTCAGGCCAACGTCAACTTTGCTGCAGAGAAGGCCACGGTCTTCTTTCATCCCGGCCAGACGGATATTTCCCATTTAATCGACAAGGTGAAAGACCTAGGCTATGGGGCGAAAGTGGAGAAGGTGGTTCTTCCCATTCAAGGGATGACTTGTACCTCCTGTGTGAACAAAGTAGAAAAGGCGTTGAGTTCTTTAAAAGGAGTGGTTCATGCGAATGTGAACTTCGCCACAGAAAGAGCATCGGTTGAATATATTTCTGAGGAAGTGTCGATTCGGGATCTTAAAAAGGTTGTAGAAGAAGCAGGTTATAAAGTTCTCGAGGTAAGAGAGGAAGACATTGTTGAGAAGGAAAGGCTTGCCAGAGAGGCGGAACTCTCTCGATTAAAAATGAAGTTTATTATTGGTGCCATTATCCTCGCTCCCATCCTTATACTCATGTACGGCGCCCCACTCCTTGAGAAATGGATCGGATTGTCGAAGGAAGTCAATTTCTTCCTTCAATTTCTATTGGCCACTCCTGTCCAATTCTGGGTAGGCCGGCAGTTTTATGTTGGCTTCTGGAAGGCGACCAAACACAAGACCAGCGATATGAACACCTTGATCGCTGTGGGGACCTCTGCGGCTTATCTCTATAGTCTCATCGTAACTTTTGCCCCTCATCGGATCATGGTCAAAGGTCTAATGATGATGGTCTATTTTGATACCTCTGCGGCCATCATCGTCCTCATCCTTCTTGGAAGGTTTTTAGAGGCAAGGGCGAAAGGGAAGACTTCAGAGGCGATTAAAAAGTTGATTGGTCTTCAACCCAAGACAGCCAGGGTCATCCGTAACAGAAATGAAGTGGATATTCCGATTGAAGAAGTGGTTTTAGGAGATATGATCGTGGTTCGCCCCGGTGAAAAAATTCCAGTAGATGGAATCGTCAAAGAAGGTTACTCCTCTGTCGATGAGTCCATGGTGACAGGGGAATCCTTACCCGTTGAAAAGGAGAGCGGTGATTCCGTCATCGGCGCTGCAATCAATAAGACCGGAACATTTAAATTTGAAGCGACCAAGGTTGGGAAGGATACGGTTCTTTCCCAGATTGTCCGCTTGGTTCAAGAGGCTCAGGGATCGAAACCTCCGATTGCCCGGATGGTCGATGTGATTGCCAGCTACTTTGTTCCGGTTGTCATCTCCATCGCCATCATCACATTCATCGTCTGGTATTTCTTCGGACCTCATCCAGCTCTCACCTATGCCTTTCTCAATTTTGTGGCAGTCCTCATCATCGCCTGCCCTTGCGCTCTGGGATTGGCAACCCCCACCTCCATCATGGTGGGAACAGGGAAAGGCGCAGAAAATGGAATTCTGATTCGAGGGGCAGAGGCTCTGGAGACCGCTCATCAATTAAATACCATTGTCTTGGATAAAACCGGAACATTGACCAGAGGTGAACCCTCAGTGACAGATATTATTGAGTCTGAAAAGTTTTCAAAGAAAGAAATTTTGACATTGGCCGCTTCTGCAGAGAAAGGATCAGAACATCCCTTGGGAGAGTCTATCGTTAAAAAGGCAAAAGAAGAGAATTTAAGCCTTTTGGATTCGAAAAACTTCCAGGCCATCGCAGGGTTCGGCATCGAAGCAACGATCGATTCAAAAAGAATCCTTCTCGGAAATTTGAGGCTGATGGAAGAAAAAAGGGTGAGTTTGAATGGTTTATTGAATAGAGCAGAACAGCTTTCGAGTGAAGGGAAGACCCCTATGTTTTTGGCGGTCGAAGGGGAAGTCGCTGGAATTATAGCTGTAGCAGATACATTAAAGGAAAATTCTAAGAAAGCTGTGGAAGCCCTTCACCAAATGGGGTTGGAAGTCGTGATGCTTACAGGTGATAACCAACGAACCGCCAAAGCTATTGCGAATCAGATTGGAGTTGACCGGGTACTCGCAGAAGTTTTTCCTGAGATGAAAGCAGAAGAGGTCAGGCGGCTTCAATCAGAAGGCAGGAAGGTTGGGATGGTAGGGGATGGGATCAATGATGCGCCTGCCTTGGCTCAGGCCGATGTGGGAATTGCGATTGGGACAGGAACCGATGTAGCAATGGAGTCCTCAGACATCACTTTGATCGGCGGGGATTTAAGAGGGATCGTGACTGCCATCGCATTAAGCAAGGCGACCATTCGGAATATCAAACAGAACCTCTTCTGGGCCTTTGCTTATAATACGATCCTCATCCCTGTGGCTGCTGGAGTTCTTTTTCCATTTTTTGGCATTCTTCTCGATCCCATCTTCGCCGCCGGGGCCATGGCGTTTTCATCGGTCACGGTGGTTTCGAATGCATTAAGACTCCGTAGGTTTAAACCTCCAATGTAAAGCATTCCCCCTCACCCTTCCCCTCTCCCCCCTGGGGAGAGGGGAAGGGATGAGGGACGCAGAAAGGAGATGTATATGGCTCAATTTTTTGCTGATAACTCATTATCGATCGGCAACACCCCAATGGTTAAGATCAATAAAATGGCTCAAGGACTCAAAGCCACCATCCTTGGCAAGGTTGAAGGTCGTAACCCTTCCTATTCGGTGAAGTGTAGGATAGGGGCGAGTATGATCTGGGTTGCAGAAAAACAAGGGTTGCTCAAGCCCGGAATGGAGATCATTGAACCGACAAGTGGAAATACAGGCATTGCGTTGGCCTTTGTGGCCGCTGCAAAGGGATATAAACTCAATGTCACCATGCCTGAGACCATGTCGATGGAAAGGCGGAAAGTCCTTGCTATTCTTGGGGCAAATATCATCCTTACACCCGGAGCTAAGGGAATGAAAGGGACGATCGAAGAGGCCGAACGGATCGCGGCATCGAGTCCCAATTACTATATGCCCCAACAGTTTAAGAATCCTGCCAACCCGGAAATCCATTTCAAGACCACAGGTCCAGAGATCTGGGAACAGACAAATGGCGGGATAGACGTACTTGTCTCTGGGGTGGGCACAGGAGGGACGATTACTGGTGTGTCACGATATATTAAGGGAGAAAAGAAGAAAAAGATTATCAGTGTTGCCGTCGAACCAGTTGAGAGCCCTGTGATTACACAGCGCCTTGCAGGACAGGAGCTCAAGCCAGGTCCTCACAAGATACAAGGAATTGGGGCCGGGTTTATTCCAGAAACTTTGGATTTGTCTATGGTGGATCGAGTGGAACAGGTCACTAGTGATGAGGCGATCGAACATGCCAGGCGGCTATCCCGAGAGGAAGGAATTCTTTCGGGTGTCAGCTGTGGTGCAGCGATTGCAGTGGCGTTGAGACTTGCGAAGAAGGAGGAATTTAAGGGGAAGACTATTGTGGTGATCCTCCCTGACTCGGGTGAACGCTATCTCAGCGGACCACTTTTCGAAGGAGTTTTTGACGAAGCCGGTCTCCCAAGGATATAAAAATAAATAAGGTATGTTAATATTATGAGAAGATTTTTAAGTATCCCGATATGCTTGATTCTAGTATCAGGCATTTTTTTAGCTCATGGAAACCATCCAAAGATACTAGCGCAGGAGACAGATCCAGAGGCCTTTAAGATCTTAAAGGAAAAATCTATTGACCCGAAAACAGGTTTTCCGAAGACCCTCGATCCAAATCTTTTTAAAGGGAAAACGAAACGGGCCTATCAGATTGCAAGAGAGATTCCCGCAATCCTGGCACAGATGCCATGTTTTTGTGAATGTGATGTTTTTGGCCATGAGAACCTCTTAGACTGTTTTATCGATCTGCATGGAGCAGGGTGAGGGATATGTAAAGAGGAGGCCCTCTTGACGAAAAGACTTTATGATAAGAAGATGCCCGTTGAGAAGATAAAGGAAGAAATTATAAAAAAATTTAAATAAGGTTAGTCAAGGCCAATTTTTGAAAGGGGGACATAAGTATGATTTCAGGGAAACAATTCATCTCGAAGAAATTCTTTATTAGTTTCCTCATCCTATTTATCACTTTTTTGAATGTGGGGAAGGCCTTCTCAATTATGGAGGACGAGAAGAATAATATCGCGGTCTATGAGAAGGTAGCGGATGGGGTCGTCAACGTGACCAGCACGGCTATGCAGATGGATTTTTTCTTCAACGCTTTTCCAACCCAGGGATCAGGGTCCGGCTCCATCATTGATACGAAAGGTCATATCTTGACCAACCATCATGTAGTCGCCAATGCTCAAAAGTTAGAGGTGACCTTGGCAGATGGGTCGAAGTGGCCTGCCAAATTAGTTGGGTCAGATCCGGATAACGATCTAGCCGTGATCAAGATTGATGCCCCTAAGGAGAAGTTAAAGGTCATCCCAATGGGAGATTCAAAGAATTTAAAGATAGGGCAAAAGGTCCTTGCCATTGGAAATCCTTTTGGCTTGCAGAGGACATTGACTACAGGGATTGTTAGCTCTCTCGGTCGGACGATTCGCTCCGAAGTGGGGACCTTAATAGAAGATGTTATTCAGACCGATGCCGCCATCAACCCGGGAAACTCTGGAGGCCCCTTGCTCAACTCAGAGGGAGAAATCGTCGGGATTAATAGTGCCATCATCAGCCCAACGGGTGGAAGTGTGGGCATTGGTTTTGCCATTCCAGTGAATACAGCAAAACAAGTAGTACCAGAACTTATTTCAAAAGGTTATGTAATCTATCCCTATATAGGTGCCACCATCCAGTCTCTCATTCCTGAAATGGCAAAGTTTCTCAAACTTAAAATAGAACGAGGAGCGATGATTTCGGAAGTGGTTAAAGGTGGTCCTGCTGATAAGGCTGGTCTGAAAGGGGGAAATCAGAGAGTTCAGGTTGGAAACATGATTGTGCTTGTGGGTGGAGATATTGTGGTGAAAGCGGATCAACATGAAGTGAAAACGAATGATGAGTTGATTCATTATATCCGTGAGAAAAAACCAGGGGACACGGTTCTCCTCAAAGTGTTTCGGAAAGACAGTTTTATAGACATGAAAGTGACTCTGGGTGAGAGACCGAGAAAGAGGTAATCAAATGGAAATGTTATGGGCTCAATGGGGTTGGCGAGATTATGGCATGGGGCCAGGAATGATGTGGGGTTGGTGGGGCATGGGTTGGATATTTATGATCATCTTCTGGGGCCTCTTCGTCCTCGGTTTGATCTTTCTTATTCGATGGTTTGTCGGAATGACGAAAGCCACCAAACCAGAGGAGTCGGCACTCGATATCCTTAAGAAACGCTATGCCAGTGGGCAGATTGATAAAGAAGAATTTGAACAGAAGAAAAAAGATCTTCTGTAATAATCTTCACCAAGTGCCCCGTGACTTTCTTGGAATAATGCCCAACTCTTTAATCGTCATCCGACAATTCTGACGCAATTTTGGCTTCCGAATTCGTTTGGAACACAGTCACAGCAAGAAGGATCGTTCTCCCAATTACCGTCAACAAGAAAGCGATACTCGTATGTCCCTGGCTTTAGGGAGAGGGTTATCTTCCAAATTCCCTTCTTGTCCTTTTTCATTGGATTCGCACTGGCATCCCAATTATTAAAGTCCCCTGCTAAGTAAACCTCTTGTGCCGCTGGTGCCAGGAATTCGAATGGAACCTTCCTTGTCAGGACTTTTGTTTTAGTAGCTCCTGTGCTCTTTTTTGCTGCCATATATATGCCTCCTTAATATTAACAATTCCTATACGTCTAAACGATATTGAAATTGCTCCTACAAGTAAATAAGGTGAATCCTCTATTTCTTGGAGAAAAGTACTGTATTTCGGGTGACAGCTTATAGCATCGATTGAAGATTGATACGATGGCTGATAGGCTGAAGAATGGTGGTTACCGAAAACATAGAATAAATTTTATGACTTCTTCAGTTAAGTCTCTTTGCTTTCTCCTGACGTAAGGATATTTGGCTTCTGGAATAAAGGAAAAAGGGGAATCAAAATTTTTTGATCCCCCTTTTCTTTTTCAATATGTGCTTATGAAAAATTTCAAACTACTTTGCCTTCACGTGGCATTGGGTGCATCCAGTTGGGCCGGCAGGCTTGTTGGCCTTTTTCGCTTCATCATGGCAAGCCTTGCAGGTGTTATGAAAGGCATCCTTCACTGAAAGTGTCTTCCCCTCCACACTGCTTTTATGACAATCTCTGCACAGTTTGCCAGAGGTCTCACCCTGCTTCCAGGTGTGATGGCATTTTAAACAGTTGATCTTCAATGTTTCACTATGCTTCTTATGAGCGAATGTGACTTTCCCCATGGAAGCGTCAAAGACGATTTCATCTTTGGCAGCGAAAGCTCCGGTAACCATCAAAATGGAGAACACAAAACCCACAAGAATCCCAACACCAATTAACCTGTTCTTCATCTCCTTTTGTTCCTCCTTTTTGGATTTTTAAACAATATATTTTAAAATAACACTTGATGGAGGCGTTTTCAATAGTCAAAAAAATTATGATTAACGTTTGAGGCGGTTCCTATGGGAGATTCCTTCTACATTCAATGGCACATCACCAACCTCTGTAATCTTCGTTGCAAACACTGCTATCAAGATGATTTTTCGAAAAGCCATGATTTAGACTGGCCTGGACTAAAAAAGGTCTATGAAAATATTCTTACTGCCTTGAGGGAGTGGGATCAAAAAGCCTGTATTCATCTTACAGGTGGCGAACCCTTAATAAAACCCGAGCTATTTCCCCTCCTCAGTGATTTAAACCAACAAACAATGGTTGAAGAGTTAGGGATCATCACCAATGGCCTGACCATCAATAGAGAGATGATGAGAAGATTATCTAGTTTTTCAAAATTAAAGAAGATAAAGATTTCTCTAGACGGAGGGGATGCAAAGACGAATGATTCCGTTCGCCAAAAAGGAACTTTTGATAAGGTGATGCGAAATCTTCCCATAATCAAAGAGACAGGAAGATTTGAGATTCTCTTCATGTTCACTGTGATGAAGAGAAATTTTAAGAACCTCCCATCCCTCTTTAAACTCTGTCAGGATTTAAGCATTGATGGATTGATCATTGAGCGTTTCATCCCCTTGGGTAGAGGGAGAGAGATTATGGGTGAGGTACTCAGTAAGGAAGAATGGAAGGAAATGATAAAAATGCTTTTAGATTTTTTCCCAATCGGGGAAGAAGATTATTCCTTTCTTCCTTATCAAGCCTTTCAGGTCAGTTTTAATGAGGAGGAACCGGAGCTCTTAGGTGCTCCCTGTATTGTTGGAGTGGATGGTCTTTGCATCATGCCAGACGGAAGTGTTCTCCCTTGTCGAAGGCTTCCCATTTCAATAGGGAATCTTTTTGAAACTCCCTTAAAGCAGATATGGGACGGATCAGAGATATTGGAGAGATTGAGAGGGAAGAAAAACCTTAAAGGAAAATGTGGAAGATGTGAGATGAAAGACTGCCGCGGCTGCCGAAGTTTAGCTTTTTCTTTGAGCGGAGATTATCTTGGTGAGGATCCCCACTGTTGGTCCTTCAAGGATTGATTCAGAATAAGTCTGGGCCCAAACAATCATCCTTGCCTTTAAATATACAGTATTTTCCCCAATAAAATACAGTACTCACCCCATTTACTTTCTCACATATTTCTATATTTTGGAGAAAAAAGTAAGCCATTCCTCTGTATGACTACAGCATCCAGAATCAATGAAAACAAGGAGTTATGGGTTAACGATGATTAGGGTCAGATTTTCATTAATAAAAAAATGTAGGAGGTGAACAGGTATGAAGAGAGGAAGTTTTATTCTTTTGTTTATGCTGGTGGGTTTTTCGCTCATCCTCATTACTTGGACCATTGTAAGAGGAGACTCAGAGTATGTTGGTTCTGAAACCTGCAAGGGTTGCCATGAGGCCTATTACAACAAATTTATCAAATCAGTACATGGCAAGAAAGCAGTACCAGGGAATCCAGCTAACAGGGAGGGATGCGAATCATGCCATGGTCCTGGTGCTCAGCATGTTGAAAAAGGCGGAGGAAGAGGTGTTGCCATCTTTGTCTTCGGGAAAGGAGTGAGCGCACAGGAGAAAGCATCCAAATGTCTCGCCTGTCACGAAGAGTCTAAAGTTTTAGCATTCTGGGATATGAACAGGCACAAGTCTGCCGGCAATTCATGCAATAGCTGTCACTCGATCCACAAGGGAATAGATAAGTTGTTGATCGCGGCAGAGCCTGACCTTTGCTTCAACTGTCACAGGAACATCAGGGCTCAGATCAATAAACAGTCCCATCATCCTATAAAAGAAGCCTTTGTCGGACGACAGGCGGTGAAGTGCTCCAGCTGCCACGACACGATGGGCAGTTTTGGCACCGAGCCTGTAGTCAGTTTCAGCGGCAGCCGCAGGTCCGGCACTGATAAAATGATAAAGGCCGACTCTGTCAACGAACTTTGTTTCAAATGCCATGCGGAAAAACGAGGACCTTTCATGTGGCAACATCCTCCAGTGGAGGAGAACTGCTTGATCTGCCACGAGGCCCACGGGAGCAACCATGGGAAGCTTCTAACAAGTAGACCGCCTCTTCTTTGTCAGAATTGCCATAGTGTGGAAGGAAGTCATCCCAGGAGGCCATACACTAATCTCCATTCATTTCGAGGTTCTGCCACGGCTAACAAAAACAAGTTTTTCGCACGCGCATGTCTGAACTGCCATACGAATATTCACGGAAGCAACGGTCCTGCTGAAAGAGGAGAAGCTTTCTTACGATAGGGGGTGAGACAATGAAATGGAAAATTGCAACATTTACACTGATCATAATTCTTGTACCATTTTCTTATGGTTTTTCAGAGGAGGTCCGCGTTGAGGGGGAAGTTGGAGCCGAAGGGATGTATGCCGGCGTGACGGGGGGGGAAGGAGGCAGAGCCAAGTTTACCGAGTACAGAGATCTCAAGCAAGGCTTCAGCGGTTTCGGAAATGTCGGCCTGGGATTGGATTCAGAACAATACTTCCTGAAGTTAAGGGCAAGCGACATGGGTTATGATACCCAGAATTACAGGCTCGAGGGAGGCATGTGGGGAAAGTTCAAATTTGATCTATTTTATGATGAGATCCCTCATAACTTTACCTTTGATGCCAGAACCTTCTTTTCTGGGGCAGGCCACCATACCCTGATTGGTACCCCAAATACAAATTTTAGCACTTGGAATACATTTGACTATTCCATCGAGAGACGACAGTATGGGGGAGGCCTGAAAGTGAACTTGATCAAGCCTTTCTTCTTCGACATCTCATTCCAAAGGGAGGACAGGGATGGGATCAAGCCGGCAAGTATCACCCCACAAACCCCCGGTGGCATTGTTGTTGAGCTTCCTGAGCCAGTTGATTATACGACAAACAACCTGAAGGTTGAAGGGGGATACGCCAAGAATCCTCTCTTCTTATCCATGGGGTTTATCTATAGCGACTTTAATGACAGAAATGATAAGCTCAATTTTACTCATCCGGTAGCCCCCTTCCCGATAGATACACTCACTCTTCCTCCTGACAATAGATATTATAAAGGTTATTTTAAAGGCGCTGTGAAACTCCCCATGAACAGCAAATTTAGTGTTAACGCTGGATATTCGAGTGCGAGATCAGATGCAGATCTTTTGAACTCGTTTGTCACGAGCGGGGTGATTAACCCCGTCACCTTGAGCAAACCGGATTTTGATGGCAGAATCGATACCCAAAACTATTCCTTTGTGTTAACTTCGAATCCCCTCCGTTTCCTCGATGGTAAGATATTTTACAGCTATTACAAACGAGATAACAAGAACGATGTGATCGTCCAGAATGCTGAATTTAACAGGCCCTTTGATTACAGAAAGAACGCAGCAGGGATAGATCTCGGTTTTCGACTTCCTGCAAATCTGTACCTCAGCGCTGGCTATAAATATATCAAGACAGATCGAAGACTAAAAGGGGCAGAGCCGACGGAAGAATTAATCCCACCTGATAATGAGGACAATATTTTTTCGGTTGATTTGAGGTGGACCGGGCTCGATTTCATGGCTCTCAGGGCAGGATACGAAAGATTGGATAGAGGTGCGGATTTTATAGGTCCTGTCCCGTTTAACAGGAGATCTGCCTACGCGTCATTCGATCGTGATACCATTAGGGGATCGGTTGATTTATACCCGACAGAGAATCTCAATCTCGGTTTCGGTTACCTTTTCAAAAGAACAGGTTACGCCGAAATTTTTGGGCTCAAGAGGGATAAGAGGCACGAATTTGAAACAAGTGCAGACTACCTGATAGGAAAGATAGCAAAGTTGTATGGATTTTTTAACTTCGAATGGATTAAGTTCATTCAGTCCGTGCAAAATCCGTCTCCCCTTAGTACTTTTAGTGAGGATCAGAAGGAAAGAACCTATGGGTGTGGCATCGGGACTGAAATCTATGCGATTCCTCAGAAGCTGACATTCATGTTCCAATTTGATTATGAGAAATCGAATGGAAACGTTGACTTTACCCTTGATCCTTCATTGTTTGTTGCTGGAACTGGGCTTGGTCCTGGATCCGGAGCGAACAATGATAATATTGATATCACCAACTTGGATGACTATACGAAATATGCCTTTAAATTCAAGGCAGCTTATCATTTCACAAAATCCGTTATCGTATCGGCGGGCTATGTCTATGAAAGATTTAAGTATAATGATGCCCAGTTGGACAATTACCTCTTTGTCAATCCCGCTGTCGGCCCTGTCACTGGCGGAAACGCTGGCTATCTGACTGGGGCTTATAAGAACCAGTCTTATAAGGCTCACGTGGTATTTGGAGGTGTGACCTACAAGTTTTAATTAATTTCTCTATTCTTAATCATATCTCTGATATTTTTGATGATATCAATCGATTTTCCTTTGGGGTCCGGAATTTCCCACTCGATAATTTTTTTTGTAGGGATGGCAGGACATGTTTCTTCACACCCCATCGTGATGAGATAATCCATCTCGATAAGAGGAAGGTCATTCAATCCCTTTGGTCGTTTGCTCGAAAGATCGATTCCTTTCTCCTTCATGACCTCGATGACGATTGGGTCAATTTGGGAAGAGGGAATGGACCCCGCACTGTAAACTTCTACCTTTTCTCCTCCAAAGACTTCGGCAAACCCTTGCGCCATTTGACTTCGGCGAGCATTCTCAACGCAGATGAAAACAATCTTTATTTTTCCTTTCTTCATAGTAATAGGCTCTTTCCTGCGGGAAATTCATGGCTTGTAGGTGACATGGCAAACACCCGTAGGAGTCTCAATGGCATAGGGGAAATATTTCTTTTTAAACCAGAGGGCCACATTGACCAGGCTAATCAAGACAGGAACCTCCATCAGGGGTCCAATGACCGCTGCAAAAGCCTGACCGGAGTTAATCCCGAAAACCGCAACGGCCACAGCAATGGCTAGTTCGAAGTTATTCGATGCGGCTGTGAAACTCAAGGTTGTGGATTGTTCGTAAGTCGCCTTTGCCTTCATCGAGAGATAAAAAGAGACGAAGAACATGATGACAAAGTAGATGCATAGAGGAATCGCAATCCTGACTACATCGAGGGGAAGCTGAACAATATACTCCCCTTTTAGGGAGAACATGACAAGGATGGTGAAGAGGAGGGCAATCAAAGTGATCGGACTAATTTTGGGAATGAACTTTTCTTCATACCATTTCCGGCCTAGGGTTTTGAGGCCGATCAGCCGTGATAGCACACCAGCTATAAAAGGAATTCCAAGATAAATGAAGACACTCTCGGCAATCTGACCAATCGTAATTTTGACCACCATTCCCTTTAATCCCAGCCAGGGTAGAAGGACTGTAATAAAGATGTAGGCATAGATAGAGAAGAAAATGACCTGGAAGATTGAATTAAAGGCCACCAACCCGGCGCAGTATTCTCTGTCTCCCGAAGCCAGGTCATTCCATACAATGACCATGGCAATGCACCGGGCCAAACCGATCAAGATCAATCCAACCATGTACTCAAAATGGCCGGAAAGAAAGATGATGGCTAAGAGGAACATCAGGATGGGACCGATGATCCAGTTCTGAACCAGGGAAAGACCGAGTACTTTATAGTTCCGGAAGACCTCTCCCATTTCTTCGTATTTCACTTTGGCGAGGGGGGGATACATCATTAGGATCAGCCCAATAGCAATGGGGATATTGGTCGTGCCAACCTGAAACTTATTCCAGAAATCCACAATGCTCGGGAAAAGGTATCCCCAACCCACTCCGACAAACATCGCAAGAAAGATCCACAACGTCAAAAAACGATCCAGGAAGGAAAGTCTCTTTGTCTGTTCTTCAGCCATCTTTAATATCCTCCTCTCCTATCGATTTCCTTTCAAGATTGCCTTTGCCCGAATTTATTGACATAGCCCTCTTAAGCAGATGGGCAATCAATAAATTACACTGGTAAGGGCAGGTCGAAAAACCTGCCCTTATCCGGCGGCGATTCGATTAAGGATGTTTCGTTTTCCCTGTGAAATGGCATCCACTGCAATCCATCATGGTACGGCTATTCTCAAGCTCGCCTCCCTTATCGTGGCAGCTTCGACATGTATTGACTTGGGAAGAGAGAACATGAACGGGTTTAAAGCCAACATCAGCATTTTTATTAAGCAACTCCACCGCATATTTTGCTGTAGAGGCCGTAACCCATCCGCATCTCTCATCCCGTTCCTTCGAATACGACTTGAATCCAGTAACCTTACACCACTTGGTAACGGAAACGTGGCAGAGAGGCGATTTAGAAACCGATCCCTTTATTTCGTACTTAGGATTCTTCGGTCTGTAATTGGGGAGGGCCTCCTGTTCGTACCAGTTGAAAAGTTCACGGATCATGTCAAAAGCCTCTCCTCTCGTCTTCCTGTCCACTGCCCCTGTGACAAGGAACATGGCTGCAGCAGCACCGTTTAATGCGCCACACAAGGATGATATACCAGCCACCCCTCCTTCTCCGAAGATAAACATTTCTGTTGGGATTAGAATATAGGGGTAACCTGCTTCCTTTTTGAGTTCCCCGATGATCCCCTCAAAGACACCATAAGAACAGCCCCCTTTGTAGTAACCGGGATAGGCCCTTTCAGCGACAGCAACCGGGTCCAGTTTCTTGTAAGTCCATGGGACTTCAGGAATTTTTTCTTGCTCTTTTGCGGCATAGATATTTTTTGCAAATAACGGGGTTAGGGCGGCTCCTCCCGCAGCCGCTGCAAACATTTTTAATAAATTCCTTCTTTCCTTATTCATATCTTTCTCCTCCTTGGTTAATGTGGTTTGTTTTTAAATAAGAATCCTCATTCTATAGCGACTCATTTATTGTGTTATTTTAATTGTCGAATTTATCCCCATTCAGAGGGGAAGGCAACACACTTAACCCCCCTCTTTTCACATTCTTCATTGAACGTCCTC
>Ga0315282_10008664_pt1 | contig 16400 bp, 22 predicted proteins | sample YL17G07_20_MG_FD_203693 | JGI IMG/M metagenome (GOLD analysis project Ga0315282, IMG submission 203693) | Sediment microbial communities from Yellowstone Lake, YNP, Wyoming, USA - YL17G07_20 | ecosystem: Environmental > Aquatic > Freshwater > Lake > Sediment | place: USA: Wyoming | collected...
GAGACGGCATGGGACCAGGCGGCATCACCGCAATCGTGGTTAAGGTTGGCAAACAGACGACGGCGTACATAGTCATCGACGGCAACAACATGGTGTCCGGCTTGCGTGAAAAGGTTCTGTCAGCTCTTCACTCATTAGGCATTTACAGTGGTGAAGTTTTCACGACAGATACTCACGCGGTGAGCGCCGTGATACTGAGTCAGCGTGGGTATAATGCGGTTGGCGAGGCAATTGACCATGAAAGACTGATTGCCCACATTAAAGAGGCGACGGTTGTTGCGATGTCTAAACTCGAACACGTCAAAACTGCGAGTTGCTGCAACATAACCGTTCCTAGCGTCAAGGTTATTGGGAAGAAGCGGTTGGAAGCCCTGTGTCTCCTTGTGGACGGAGCTATTCGGAAAGCGAAGAGGATTGTTGTGCCGATTTTTGGTGTTAGCGGCTTGTTTTTGATGTTGATTTTGTTGCTTGTTTAACCTAACACTAATATGGTAGAACTTTCAGATTGGCTTTCGAAGTTAGTCGCCGCTCGAAGCTCTTGTCTAAGCGCGTAAACCGAAAGAAGTTCCACACGGATAATGCGAGCAGTTTGGAGACGAAAATATGGGGAAAGTCGTGATAGACGAAGAGTTCTGCAAAGGTTGCATGCTTTGCATTAATGCCTGTCCGCAGCATCTTCTGCGAACTGCAAAACGCGTCGGCAAAACAAGTTACCACCCAGCGGAGCTTGTTGACCCTGAAGGCAACTGCACAGGATGTGGTTTATGCGCGTTGGTATGTCCGGATGCTGCGATTCAGGTTTACCGTGAAAAGAAGGCGGGTGTGAAGGAGAAATGACTGAAAAGAGGTTCATGGCTGGAAACGAGGCAATAGCCGAAGCTGCCGTTCAAGCTGGATGCAGATGCTATTTCGGCTACCCGATAACCCCCCAGAACGAGCTCGGTGAATACATGTCTTGGCGGCTTCCACAGGTCGGTGGTTGTTTTCTTCAGGCAGAAAGCGAAGTATCTGCCATCTATATGGTGTTTGGAGCGGCAGGTGCTGGCGCAAGGGTCATGACTTCTTCTTCTAGTCCTGGAATCAGCTTAATGCAGGAGGGAATCTCCTACATTGCAGCTGCAGAGCTTCCATGCGTCATAGTGAACATGATGCGGGCTGGACCGGGTCTGGGCGGTATACAACCCTCTCAATCTGACTATTTTCAAGCTACCAAGGGTGGCGGGCACGGTGATTATCACTTGCTTGTGCTGGCTCCACACACTGCTCAGGAGGCTGTGAACATCACCATGTTGGCTTTCGACCTTGCTGACAAGTACCGCAACCCAGTCATGATTTTGGGAGACGGCAACATGGGGCAGATGATGGAGCCTGTTGAGTTTGGACCGCCTAAGAAACCATCTGTGGCCGAGAAGGAATGGATTATTACAGGAGCTAAAGGTAGGCCTCGGAACATCATTAAGACGCTTTTCCTTGATCCAGTGGTTCTTGAAAAACGCAACTTGGCTATGGGGGCCAAACTTCGTGAGGCGACGAAGAATGAGGTTCGCTTCGAGCCTTACATGACAGAAGACGCTGACATCGTGATTGCGGCCTATGGCACAGTGGCACGGATTGCCAAAACTGCCATAAAAATCCTCCGCGAAAAAGGCTTAAAGGTTGGGCTTCTGCGTCCGATCTCACTTTACCCGTTTCCTTATCAAGCCTTTGCCCAAACTGCAGAAAGAGTGAAGAACATCTTGGTCGTGGAAATGAGCCTTGGCCAGATGGTCGAAGATGTCAAGCTGGCAGTCTGCGGCAAGAGCAGGGTACACTTCTACTGCAGGGTGGGGGGAATGGTTCCAAGCTACGACGAAATCGTGGCTGAGGTGGAAAAGATTGCGAAGGAGGCTAAATGAAGTGGAGATGGAAATGGTTTTTGGAAGGCCGCGAACCCTTCTGCCAGTGCCAACACATTATTGTCCTGGATGCGGCCACGGCGTCATACATAGGCTGGTGGCAGAGGTAATAGACGAGCTTGGAATTCGCGAGAAGACAGTTGCCGTTGCTCCCGTGGGATGCGCTGTCCTTCTTTACGATTACTTTGATGTTGACGCATATGAAGCAGCTCATGGACGTGGTCCTGCTATTGCAACAGGATGTAAAAGGGTTAACCCTGAACTTGTGGTGTTCACGTATCAGGGGGACGGCGACTTTGCGGCGATCGGGACAACCGAAGCTGTTCATGTCGCCTCCCGCGGCGAAAAGATTACCACAATCTTTGTCAACAACGCAATTTACGGCATGACCGGTGGGCAAATGGCTCCCACCACGCTTCTCGGACAGAAGACCACAACAACTACTGGCGGCAGAGCCTCAGAGACTGCCGGTTTCCCGATCAGAATGAGCGAAATGATCGCCACACTTCCAGGAGCGGCCTACGTTGCAAGAGTAAGTGTAAGCAGCCCTAAGAACGTGGTGCAGGCCAAAAGGGCGGTTAGAAAGGCTTTTGAAACGCAAATCAAGGGTTTGGGCTACTCACTTGTGGAGTTCTTGTCGCAGTGTCCCACAAATTGGCATATGACACCTGTTGAATCAGTAAGGTGGATTGAAGAAAAGATGGTACCATACTACCCGCTGGGCGAGTTCAAAGTGCCTAAGGAGGGATAGAACTGGGAAAGACAAGCAGGAAAGCCTTCTATGAAGACGTTGTAATGGCCGGCTTCGGCGGCCAAGGCTTAATGTTCATCGGAAAACTCCTCGCCTACAGCGCCATGAAAGAAGGCAAAACCGCCACTTGGATTCCTTCCTATGGTCCAGAAATGCGCGGCGGAACCGCCAACTGCACTGTCGTGGTCTCAGATGAAGAAATAGGTTCGCCAGTAACACCTCACCCTCGCGCACTTATCATCATGAACAATCCTTCTCTTGAGGCGTTTGAATCCAAACTGCAAAGCAACGGTCTGCTTTTGTCCAACAGCTCGCTCGTCACCCGACCGATAGCCAGAAAGGACATTAAGGCCATATCCATTCCCGCAAACGAGATTGCAGCCGAAATTGGCAATGAGAAGGCAGCCAACATGGTTATGCTCGGCGCCTACATTGCATGCGCTAACGTTGTGTCTGAGGAAAGCATCGTGGAAGGTCTGAAGGAACTTTTCGGCAAGAAAATTGAGCTTTTGGATACAAATGTACGCGCGCTTGAAGAAGGCATGAAGTTCGTTCGACAAAAAGCATGCGCCTAGTGAGTGTGATTTCCCACTGTGCGGAAAAATATAAGAGCCAAGTTTATAATATAATCTGTTTTGTGACATGGTCCATCGCCATTCAACTAAACAAGGAGTAAAAGTATGACAACGCAAAAACACAAGAAAGAAGCTGCAGGAAAAGAAAAGCAGCCAAAAACGGCGCAGGCTGCCGACGCATCAAAGCCGACGGAACATAGACAAATCGATGAAAACGTTGTGCTCATCGGCCAAAAACCAGTGATGAATTATGTTATGGCCTGCATAACTCACTTCAACCAGCCAGACGCAAAGAAGGTGGTTGTCAAAGCCAGAGGGCGGGCAATATGCAGAGCAGTAGACACCATTGAATTACTGAGAAGGGCTTTCATAAAGGATTTACAGCTGGAAGGCATAGTCATTCACACTGAGGAAGTCACAAGGGAGGAAGGCCGAAAGTCAAACGTCTCAGCGATTGAGCTTACGTTAGCTAAACCCTGAGATGCTTCTCTTTCCTGACAATGTGGAACAGCGTGCTAGTAGGCTATTCTGTGCCATAAACCTCATCCTGCTTTTCGTGGAAAACTTTAGATAATTATAAAAGCCATCCTGTGCCAGATGTTACTTTCCACAGGTGATTTGAAATGGCTACCTATCCGAAAATAGTTGTCTCACCACCTGGGCCTAAGGCAAGAGAATTGGTTAAGAAAGACGAGAGTTTAGTTTCGCCTTCCTATGCGCGGTTCTATCCCCTCGTCGTTGATTCTGGCAAGGGGTGCATTGTGAAGGATGTTGATGGAAACGAGTTCATAGACTTCAACTCTGGCTTGGTGTGCCTGAACGTTGGTCACAGCCATCCCAAGGTGGTTGCAGCCATAAAGAAGCAATGCGACCGTTTCTTGCACTACTCAAACACAGACTTCTACTATGGTGAGGTAATCGATCTAGCAGGGAAGCTTGCGGAAATCACGCCTGGAGGCTTCAAGAAGAAGGTCTATTTCGGGAACAGCGGCGCTGAAGCAATAGAGGCGTCAGTCAAACTTGCAAAATGGCACAGCCGAAGACAGTTGTTCATCGGTTTCATAAGCGCTTTTCATGGCCGCACAATCGGGGCCCTATCTTTCACCGCCAGCAAACCCATACAGCGGCGATATTTCTTCCCACTAATGCCAGGCGTAACCCATGTGCCCTACCCATACTGTTACCGCTGTCCGTTCAAACTAACATATCCAGAATGCCACTACTGGTGCGTGGATTTCATAGACGAATACGTTTTGCAGAAGTATGTGCCTCCTGAAGACACTGCAGCAATCCTATACGAGCCCATACAAGGCGAAGGTGGATATGTCGTTCCGCCGCCGGAATATCCGAAGCGGCTTAAGAAGCTTGCCGAGAAATATGGTTTACTGTTCATAGACGACGAGGTGCAAGCTGGCATGGGGAGAACGGGAAAATGGTTTGCCATTGAACATTGGGATGTTGAACCAGACGTGATATGCAGCGCCAAGGGATTGGCATCTGGAATGCCATTGGGCGCAGTAATTGCCAAAGCAAAAGTCATGGACTGGGTTGGCGGGTCACATGCCAGCACGTTCGGCGGCAACCCATTGTCATGTGCGGCTGCACTAGCAGTCATAGATGTGATAAAGGAGGAGAGGCTTCTGGAAAACGCGGCTAAGCAGGGCACCTACATAATGAAGAGACTTGAAGAGCTGAAAGCGCGAAGCGAAATCGTTGGAGATGTGAGAGGCAAAGGCCTGATGATTGGCCTCGAAATCGTCGAGGACAAGAGGAGCAAGAAACCTGCGCCTGAGAAGGTCAAGGAAATCATGATGCGTTCTTGGAAGCGCGGAGTTGCCGTCATTACATGCGGAACCTCGACAATCAGGATCGCTCCGCCACTTGTAATCACTCGAGACCTCGTGGATTCAGCCTTAGACATAATCGAGGACACTGTGAAAGAGGTCGAAAAAGAAGTTTAGGCTTCGCCGTGCGTCCGCATGGAGATCAGAACACTAACGATAGGCAACTATGAAGAGATGACCAAGCTCTGGTCGAAGGCTAGACTGCCCTTTAGACCGAGCGGGCGGGACAGCAGAGAAGCAGTAGCAGCTGAAATGAAGGCAAACCCAGATTTCTTTCTCGGAGCCTTCAGAGATGACCAGCTCATTGGGCTGTTGGTCGTGAGCTGCGATTTTCGAAAAGGATGGCTAAACCGCTTGGCCGTTGACCCTGACTACCAACATCGCGGCATCGCAAAAAGCCTAATTGTCGAAGCTGAGAAAACTCTCCGAAAACGCGGTATCAAGATCTTCTGCGCACTAATTGAAGAGTATAACACCGCGTCAAAAGAGCTTTTCAAGAAATGTGGCTACGTTGAACATCGTGACATAATCTACTTCAGCAAGCGCGAAAGCAGTGAGATCTAACAGTGTTTCCTTCCCACAAGCAAGTGTTCAGTACTTCCAACAACTGACGGCTGCCTGCAAATCTTCGGGGGTACGTCAATCCACATCTTCCATTTCTCCTCGCCCTTGTATAGTCTGTTGGTTTCCTCTTTATGATGGGAAGATAATCCTTCAAGCCCAGCCCTTTCCAATAGTTCAACACTTTGTTTTTCAGTCGCGCTCATTTTTCATGTCAAGCACAATTCATAACTTCTGTTACCTGTCTTATAGCTTTGGAAATCTAGTGATCCAGTTGATTCTTGCGCAGTGGCTTTCTTTTCAGCCCCGTACCGCACACATCACACGTTCTTGACTTGTAGTCTGCTGGGAACTTTTTGTGGCACGCGGGGCAATACCTGACCCATGACAGGCGGAAGCGGATGCCGAATGTGGCCAGCGACGTGAAGTCTATGCCCATTTGGTTTGCAACGTTCTGTATTGAATAGTCGTCTGTAACAATTAGAGGAGAGTAACCCTGAGTCTTGAGTTCTAGAGCCAATGCCAAGACTTGAAGGTCTGCGTCTGACAGGAAAAAAGCATCTCCCACCGTGGTTGCTGCTGCTTTGACTTGTTCCAAGAAAGACTTGTCGGGCGCTTTCATCTTGAGCTTTCCACTGTCGATCGCTGTTTTGAATCTGATCCAGGACATCGAGTTTTCTGACATCTCCTCTTTGACCATTGGAGCCGCGTATTCTTCTCCGCCTATTGAAAAAGGGTCAAATCCTGCCACAAATGCAGAGGTGTCCAATACGACGACTCGTTTGCGTGTGTTGTCATTCGATTCTGTCATTCGGTTCCCTTGAAAAGAAGTCTGCTTCCTAAGCGTTGATAGAAATTCGCTCTGAACCTTATGAAAGATGTCTCGTACTTTGAACGTGTAACCGTCAGACGAGGAAGTTTGGAGCGTATGAGTTGCTTGTGGCGACCATCAATCAGTATGAGCATTCTTCTCGGTCGTTCAGCTTCGATTGTAATCTTTGTGTCTGCTGGAAAAACAATGGGGCGAATAGGACTCAGGGGGCATATTGGTGTCAGCACAAAAGCGTCTATGTTCGGGTCTAGTACTGGGCCGCCTGCTGAGAGCGAATATCCTGTGGAGCCTGTTTGTGTGGATATCATTAATCCGTCTGCTTCGCAGTCTAGGATTGGGACTTTGTCTTTCAAGATTCGGGTGTAGAGCAGTTTTGCGGGATCATCGGGGAAGATAACAACGTCGTTCAGGGCATCTGGCAGCTTTATGCTGTCTGCGGTTGCCGCGAGCTTCATGCACTTCTGGATTCTGAACTCGCCTTTGAGGCACCTGTCTACTGCAGCCAAGGCTTCCTTTGGTTCCACTTCAGTCAGAAAACCTCGAACGCCCATGTTTATGGCAAGTATAGGCGGTTCAGGCTTCCCGAGCGAAATGCATGTTCTCAGGATCGTGCCGTCCCCGCCGATTGTGATTACGAGGTCGGTCTTCATTCGCTTCAGCTGAACGAACTCCACTTCAGCCTTCAGCTTGCCCTTCAATGTATCTTCGGCAAATACTTCGACCCCTTTTGTTCGCACGTGTTTGCCTAGTTCTTCGGCAAGTTCCAAAGCTGCTTTCTTGTCATAACGGGCGACTAGGCCGACACTTTTGAGCAAAGTTTTCACCGTTCAGCTATTAGCAGCGCGTTAATCTATAAAGATGTCGAAAAAGGTGCCGCCTCCACGGAGAGAGCGTGTGCGCTACAGGACTGGTCTTGTAAGGTTTCAGTTTTCTGAGCATCTAAATCTATATAGGGGTGTTGTTCAAGATTGCTGTGGATAGAAACTGCTGTGGGTCGGTGAAGTTGTGAGCAAACCTGTTGATGTTGGAAGCTTGCGTGTGGGCGGATACATGATTATTGACGGGGAACCCTGCCACATAGTTGACATAACCAAGTCGAAACCTGGAAAGCACGGTTCAGCAAAGGCTAGGATTGTGGCAATCGGTGTCTTTGACAATATGAAGAGGCAATTTGTGAAGCCGGTGGATGGGAATGCCGAAGTACCGATAATCGACAAGAGGATGGGCCAAGTCTTTGCCGTTAATCCCACCGGCATTCAGATTATGGACTTAGAAACCTACGAGTATTCGGAGGCTCCTTACCCGCAGGACGAAGAGTTGAAGGCGAAGCTTGTTGCGGGCGTTGAGATTGAATACTGGAAGATAATGGGCAGAATGAAAATTATCAGAAGCAAGTAGGATGAAAGAAGTTCCATCTTAGCGGTTTTTCATGTACTTTGGGCGATGCTTTTGTATACGGCCACGCTGAAAGACGGAAGGGTTGTCCTCATAAGGGAATTCAGGATGGAAGACAAAGAGAAGCTTTTTCAGATGTATGAATCGCTTTCCGCCGAGGCCGTACGTTGGGGGATGCCTCCTTACACTAGGGACAGGATTGAGAAGTGGTGGCTGAGTAATCTGCAGAATCTGATTCCTATTGTAGCTTTGCATGGTGACAGAATCGTTGGGCACGCTCAGATTTTCACGCTTACTCACGCTCGCAGGAAGGGGACGGCTGACTTGGCGATGTATCTTCACCAAGACTTCCACAATGTTGGATTGGGTGCGGCTATGCTTCCCAAGCTTTTAGAGCTTGCACGTAGGGAAGGGCTGCACAGGGTAGGTTTGACTGTTGTAGACGAGAACGCGCGGGCGGTTCGTCTTTATGAGAAGTTTGGGTTCAAGGTTGAAGGTGTCTTGAAGGATGCTTACTTTGGGGAAGATGGAAAATATCATGATGAGTTGGCTATGGCATTGATATTTGAATGAGGTGTCTAGCTCCACCAACTCCAGTCGAGGGCTCTGAAGCCCACGTAGAGAACCAAGAGGATTGCTCCCCAGCCTAATGCTATGGCTGCCACCTGCAGTATCAAATCTTTTAGATATGTGTAACTTACCCAGGCGGTCAATGAACCTAAACCAATCAGTAATAGAATAAACGTGGCAACGTGTATTGCGCGTTCTCCTGGCATCTAGTTCTTTCACCTTGTCTGATTGTCTACATTATGTTTATGTTAAAAGACTTTCCATACAAGGTTTATCTCGGCGGGTGTGCATAGGTCGTTTTTGGAGCCGATGATGCAAGAAGAGCCGTCTGAAACGTGACGAATATCATCAAGGGCTGAGGCTTCAACATCAAGCAACAAAACAGATTATGAATGCCAACGCTCTCGCCTAATCAAGCCAGAATGCCTGCTAGAAGTCTAACCCAAGCTTCAATCTATATATAAGGGAGACTAGGCGCCTCAGAGCAGACTAGAGTCACTCAATGTTAGCGGTCTGGACCAAATGGGCTCATCCGACCTATTGTCTTCAGTGTCGCCGTTTGCGTGGTATGTGGATCTCCAGCATTCCCTTCTTGAACTTGGTTTTCATCTTGTTCATCTGCACAGGCACGGGAACGCGCATATGACAATGAAACTTTTGGAACTCACCTTTGTGGTGGGTTATGCCCAACTCCTTGAAGGTCATCTTCCGTTTCATCTGAGCCGAAATCTCAAGAGTGCTTTCGTCTAGCGCCTTGACTTTCAAGGAGCTCTCCTTCGTTAGAGGCAAGTCCACGGTCACAACCACCTCAGTCGGCAAAACCCTCATGTTCTTCAACGGCTCCATCGTACTGGCCTTCAAATTCCAGCTAGGGCCCTCCACAAACGACTCTCTCCACCTGTCAAGCTCCCGCTCCATATCATCAAAATATTCGTCAAAAACGTCTATGAACGAACGCCTTTTCCTTTCAATCGCCATACCCACCAACCTCCCTACGACACGTACATCGGAATGTCGTATTCCTGTCCCTTCTTCATGTTCGACATCTCCTGCTGTGTCCGCTTCATCACGTCCCTCGCCTTCAAGCGGATCTCCTCACCCTTCTCTAAAAGCTTCGCAACATCAACCTTCACTCCAGTGATTCCAGCCAGCCCCTTCAAAACCTCCGCAGCGGCCTCTGGATCAGGATAGTTATAGAAACACTGCGCAAGCAAAGCCACGGCAGGCACACTCAACTGCGAACACCGCTGCAGCATGATAGCCTGAGGACCAACCATGTACCCCTCACTCAATATCTCCACGCCTCTGTCTTTGATAATCTTCAGCATTTCAGGACTTGAACCGGCAGCAAACACCTTCAACTCCTTAGCATCTTGCCTCTCTTCAAGAGGGATACCGCTCAACGAAACCATCATCTTGACATTCTTGCTCTTTCCCCAATCAATCAAAGCGTACATTATCGGATAAATAGTATCGGCAGCTAATGGCGTTTCTGAAACAGCCAACGTGACATTGTCGTTGCCAAAAACTCTGATCGGCGAATGCGGTAGCCCTTCATGCAGAACAATAATCGGTGGCAGCAGCGTAGAATCCAGATACGCCACTTCGTCCAAGTCGAGTTCCTCTATCAGATGCGAGGCGGCTATGACGCCGACCAATCCAACATCTGGAAAACCGAACATCATGATTGTGCCAGACGGGATTTTCTTTTTCTCGATAATCTTGATTTCTTCAGTCAACTTTGATCCCAGGATAATCCTCTAGCTTGCTGTGTGTAAAAAGCTTATGGAAGTTAAACTTAAAGAGCGGAATACCTATTTAAATCCGTAAAGAATCCCCTATGTGGAGAAAACAATGTCTATAGACCGTTTGGGCTCCTCGCTTTACGAAGCAATAAGAAAAGTGTTTAGAGCGTCAGTGATTGATGAGGCCACTGTCAAGGAGCTTGTGCACGACATACAGAAAGCTCTGCTCCAAGCAGACGTGAACGTTCAGCTCGTCCTTGACATCTCCAAACGAATAGAGGAAAGAGCCCTGAAAGAAAAAGTTCCGCCGGGCGTCTCAAGACGTGAACACCTGATAAAAGTTGTTTACGAAGAACTAACCCGTTTCCTCGGCGAAAAGTCAATCCCAATCAAAATCGAGCCGGGGAAACGAAAAGTCATAATGCTCGTCGGCATTCAAGGCTCAGGAAAAACAACCGCCGCAGCGAAACTGGCAAGATACTTCCAGAAAAGAGGACTGAAACCAGCAGTGGTCTGCGTAGACACCTACCGACCAGGCGCATACGCGCAACTTCAGCAACTAGCGAACAGAATAAACGTGCCTTTCTATGGCGACTTGAAGGCGAAAGACCCTGTCAAAGTGGCTTTTGATGGGCTGAAGCAGTTCGGCGACAAGGACATCGTGATGATTGACACTGCTGGACGCCACAAAGAAGAACAAGAGTTAATCAAAGAAATGAAAATGCTTGATAAAAGTCTCAAACCTGACGAAGTCATGCTGGTGATTGACGGAACCATCGGTCAGCAAGCAACAGTCCAGGCCAAAGCGTTCCACGAGGCAACACCAATAGGTTCGATTCTCGTCACAAAACTGGATGGTTCTGCAAGAGGAGGTGGAGCTCTATCAGCAGTCGCAGCTACAGGCGCCCCTATAAAATTCATCGGCACAGGCGAGAAAGTAGAAGACATCGAATCATTCGTTCCCTCCCGCTTTGTCGGCAGACTCCTAGGCATGGGCGACCTTGAAACTCTGATTGAGAAAGTGCGCGAAGCAGAAGTCAAGGTCCCTGAAAAGAAAGCCAAGGCCATCTTGAGCGGAAAATTCACGCTGACAGACATGTACGAGCAGTTCGAGGCCATGAAAGGAATGGGGACCTTCCGGAAGCTTCTGAAAATGCTTCCTGGCATGTCGTACAACATACCTGAAGACATGCTGAGCACGGCTGAAGGGCGTCTGGAAAAGTGGCGAGTGATGATTCAGTCCATGACGCCTGAGGAGAAGGACGACCCGAAAATCTTCAACGCCTCAAGAATGAAACGCGTGGCAAGAGGTTCAGGCACCAGCGAGAAGGAAGTGAAAGAGCTTCTGAAGCAGTACGTGATGATGCGCCGAATGCTGAAAACGCTGCGGAGAAAGAAGAAACTTCCATTCTTCGGCAAGGGAATGCCGCTCGAGCTCAAGTGAGCTTGACCTGAAACTTGGAAGGTTCATAGGCATGGACATTTTGGAAAAAGCGCTGAGGATGCTTGAAAAGCATCCCCTATGCGACCACTGTCTGGGGAGGCAGTTCGCATTGCTTGGCCACGGCATGGGAAATGACGACAGAGGGAAAGCAATTAAATCAGTTTTAACATTCCAAGCTCATGAAGAGGCTCTTTCAAGGGGCAGAGACGGAGTAAGAGTTCTGAAGGTTCTGGCCACAAACGGTTTCTCAGACACAGCAAAACAGATACTGGCAAGAATGAAGAAACGCGTGCCGCACAAGGCTTTTCCTAAAACATGCTTTCTATGCGAAAACAAGTTCATGGTGATTGGCGATTTGGCGAAGAAAGCCATCAAACTTCTTGAGGAGTACGAGTACAGCAACTTCTTGGTGGGCGTAGAACTGCCTATGGAGGTTGAGGAGCGCGAAGACGAATTCAGAGCCAAGTTTGAAGTGAGCCAAGGCGAAAGCATGCGTAACGAGTTTGGAAGGCTCGCAGGCAAAAAACTTGCTGAGCTCAATGGGAAAACCGTGGAATTCAAGAAGCCTGAAATCGTTGTGCTCGTAGACCCTTTTGCCGAGGCGGTCAGGCTTGCAGTGAACCCGCTCTTCGTTTCAGGACGTTACAAGAAGCTTGTCCGAGGCATACCGCAATCAAAATGGTTCTGTTCAAACTGCCGCGGAAGGGGATGCGAAAAATGCAACTGGACGGGAAAAATGTACGCTGAGTCCGTGGAAGAACTGATTGAAAAACCCTTTCTGGAAGCAACAGGCAGCATGAAGGCTTCATTCCACGCGTCTGGAAGAGAAGACATCGATGCTCGGATGTTAGGACCCGGCAGGCCTTTCGTTGTCGAAGCCACAGTGCCCAAAAAACGGTTTCTAGACCTTAGAAAGCTAGAAGAATCCGTGAATGCCTACGCGAAGAACAAGGTTGAAGTATCGCGTTTGAAGTTTGCGGACAAAGACGCGGTCAGAAGATTGAAGACAGGCGAATCAACCCAGAAAGAATACCGTGTAACCATCGAGTTCGACGATAAAATCACAGTTAAAGACTTGCGGCTGCTGGAAGAGAAGCTGACAAACGCCATGGTAAAGCAGCAAACGCCTCGACGCGTCTTGCACAGACGGGCAAATTTGACGCGGGAAAAGTACATATACGACGTGAACGTTAAGAAGTTGTCACCTAGAAAGGCTGAAATGAAAGTACGATGCCAAGGAGGACTCTACGTTAAAGAGTTGGTGAGCGGGGATGAAGGAAGAACAACGCCCAACGTCTCGGAACTTCTTAATAACAAAGCGAAGCCTGTAAAACTTGACGTTTTGAATGTGATTATGGAAGATTGAGCGGGTGAAAAAATGAGAAGTTCAAAAGGGTATCGCACTGGAACGCGGCGCCTTCTGACGAAGGAGCCTAGAGAACGAGGTAGAATTAGACTAAGCAAGCTTCTGCAGGAGTACCAGCCTGGAAACCGGGTTGTCATCAAGATAGACTCAAGCGTCCAGAAGGGAATGCCTCACAAGCGTTTTCACGGCAAGATTGGCACAATATTGAACAAAAGAGGCAGAAGCTACGTTGTAAGCGTCTCGCAGGGAGACGCAGTTAAGGAAATCATCGTCAGACCTGAACATCTAGAGCCTCATGAGAGCGATTAGGATGTCGAAGAAGGCTGCAGCCGAAAAGAAGCTAACGCTTCCAGAGGTCAAGAAGTCACTGGAGGGTATGGGCGAAGAGCATCTAGACCAGTTCCAGCGTCGCACGCTTGATTACGTGTCCAAGTTTGTCAAAGTGGATCCTGAGGCGGCTCAAGAACTCGTGGGAAAACTTGTAACAGGCTTCAATCTGGAAGAAGATGAGGCTGTGCAGATAGTCAACTGTATGCCAAAAAGTATCGAGGAGCTGAGAATTTTTCTTGCAGGCGGTCGCAAGATTATCGAAACGTCAAAGTTAGAGGCCATAGTCAGTCTTTTGAACGAGAATCGAAAAACAACCTAGTTTCCCTACTATTTTTTAAGCAATGAGAGGAATAAAATAAGGGCGAATATGACAATGATGGAAAAGCGGTACGAAGAGTACGCTTTAGTTCTGGATTTCCTGTCACACGGCCGCCCAGGAATACGCGTGTCAGGGAGGGCTGGTTACCGAGCGGGCGCTCTAGTTCAGTTGGTGGGTGAAGAGTTTTTCACACTCTTAGAGGCACTTGTCAAGGATGGTTCGTCGCTTAAGCCGCATGACCGTGTCTACGTTGGAAAGAACGCTCGTGAAGAGATAACGTACATCATTGGCAGGATAGGCTATGACGAATTGACGGCTGCTGCGAGGAACGAGCTTCCCGCGGTGATCAGCAGAATAGTGTTGAGCCGCGAAGAGTGGGTCATCAACTTCTTCAACACTGCCCGTGCAGTGACGCCGCGGATGCACGCCTTAGAGTTGATTCCAGGCATCGGAAAGAAGTACATGTGGCAGGTCATCAACGAACGTGAGAAAAAAGCTTTCGAGAGCTTCGACGAGCTGCAAAAACGCACTGATCTGCCTAACCCAGTTAAGCTGATTACCAAGCGGGTTTTGGAAGAGCTGGTTGGCGACAGCAAGTATCGACTGTTCACGAGGGCTCAATAGCAGAACCGTCTGACTTAACAGGATTATTATGAGTCTCTTAGAAAAGGCGAAGTCTTTACTTCGAAGGCATCGAATCGTTCCGAACAGGCTTATGGGACAGAACTTCATGGTTGAGCCTTCAGTCTTCGAAAGCCTTGACAAGCACGCTTCACTGGGTCAGAACGACGTGGTACTGGATATTGGTGCAGGCTTGGGTTTTTTGACTCGTTTTCTAGCAAGTAGGTGTCAAACTGTTCTGGCTGTTGAAGCTGACTCAAAGCTTGTTGGAGTCTTGCGTGAACAGCTTGAAGAGTTTTCTAACATCGAAATATTCAAGGGAAACGTGCTCAAAGTGCAGTTGCCGGCCTTCAACAAGATCGTTTCAATACCGCCTTACCAAATCTCGTCGCACTTGCTTCAGTGGCTCTTCAAGAAGCACCTTGACTGCGCGGTTCTGATTCTTCAAAAAGAGTTTGCGAACCGCCTCGTTTCGCCTATTGGAAGTGAAGATTACGGGTGGCTTACGGTTCTTGCCCATTATCATGTGGGAGTTGAATTTTTCGACGAAGTTCCGAAATGGAAGTTCTATCCGCAGCCAAAGGTTGACTCGGTCATTGTGCGTTTAAAACCTAAAGAGACGCCGCCGTTCAAGCTGAAGGATGAAGACACGTTCATACAGATGGTGCGGTCGCTTTTCACGCAACGCAACAGGAAGGTTAGAAATGCCATCTTGCCTTTCCTGAAGGGAATACGTCACACCACAGCGGAAGAGGCGTTGAAACTGGCTGAAACTGTTCCGTTTTACGACAAACGGCCGAGAGAATTAGCACCAGAAGATTTCGGAGCACTGGCAAATGCCCTCTCAGACTAAGATAACTTCCTTTGCAGATTACCAGCTGCTCGTTTCAGAGCACGTTTACGACCCAGCTGAAGACTCGTTTCTCTTAGCTGAGAACCTAACGGTCAAACGGGGAGACTACGTTCTTGACATGGGCACGGGATGCGGGATTCTTGCGGTAGTTGCAGCGGAGAAGGCTTCGAAAGTGGTTGCTGTTGACATAAGTCCTTACGCTGTTCGTTGTGCAAAAGAGAATGCAAAGGCAAACCATGTCGCAGGAAAAACCTCCGTCGTGCAAGGTGACCTGTTTACGCCGATAAGGACTGCAGAGGAATTTGACTTGATTCTTTTCAATGCTCCGTATCTGCCTTCAACGAATATTCAAGAAGGCTCGTGGCTTGAGCGTGCGTGGGCTGGGGGGAAAGGTGGTAGACAGGTAATAGACCGCTTCGTCTGTGAATCGCCGAAATACCTCAAAAAAGGCGGGAGTATCCTCTTGATGCAGTCCACGTTGTCTGATGTACATGAAACTCTGCATAGGTTTAGGAGGCGAGGCTTAGAGGCGGATATCTTGGCGAAGCGTGCCCTGCCCTTTTTTGAGACAATAGTGCTTGTGAAGGCTAAACAGTTAAGTTGATTCTCAGATCTGCCTATTCCTAGAAGTGTGGTTCAAATGGAGAAAATGATACGGTTCTGTGGGATAGTCTGTTCTGATTGTCCCGCTCTCCTAGCCACCAAAAAAGACGATGATGCTGAAAGGAAGAGGGTGGCTGAGCTGTTCACCAGGGAGTATGGAATCGAATTTAAGCCAGAAGACATTAACTGCGAGGGCTACCCGTCTGGCAGTCAGTGCGTTTTCGCTTATTGTGCTCTTTGCGAGATAAGAAAATGCGGGAGAGGAAGCAAAATCAAGAACTGCGCTGACTGCATAGAGTATCCATGTGGAAAGCTTTCTGCGTTCTTCAACAAGTATCCGAATGCCAAACAGACTCTAGATGAAATAAGAGGCGACCACGGCTCTGCGAAACAAGCCTAGCGTAAGATTTTCTGCAGTCTTATCTCGTCTCTAACTGGCAATCCGCCTATGCCCTTCAAAATCTTGCCATGTTTCTCTGCAATAGCGTTGGGTTTCACTTCATAAATCTGAAAGCCTAAACTTTGGTAAAATGCCAAAGCTGGCAAGTCGTCATTCGAAGTTGAAACCAACAGCTTTTGCTTTCTCCTTCTTTTGGCCTGAGCTCCAACCTCTTCAATCAGGCCTCTGCCGACGCCTGCGTTTTGACATTCTGGAAGTATGCCCAGGGCCACAATTATGACAGTGTTGTCTGTTTC
>Ga0315282_10008665_pt1 | contig 16397 bp, 14 predicted proteins | sample YL17G07_20_MG_FD_203693 | JGI IMG/M metagenome (GOLD analysis project Ga0315282, IMG submission 203693) | Sediment microbial communities from Yellowstone Lake, YNP, Wyoming, USA - YL17G07_20 | ecosystem: Environmental > Aquatic > Freshwater > Lake > Sediment | place: USA: Wyoming | collected...
ATTATTAATCAATTTTTAATCAATTTTAATAATAAGATAGTAAAAACTTGCTTACCCGAGATAAAAAAACAAAATAAAAATTTTTATGAAGTTTTGATAATGGCTTCTATTTTAGAGAAAGAAGTGCGAACCGAAATTGATAAACGAATGGTGGCTGATATCTTATGGCGAAGATTAAAAGAAGACATTCCTCTCCAAGTTGATGCTTCAATATGTTATGCTCAAAATCAGAGCTTTGATGATTGTCAATTGATTGCGAAAGCTTTTAAAATTGATTCTCCTTATAATACTTATTTTTATAAAGGGCTACCACCGGCGCCAATTTGTAATCCAGGATTAGAATCTATCAAAGCCGCTTTAAATCCATTACCCAACCAATCGTGGTATTATTTGACTGACAGAAAAACAGGGAAAACCATTTATTCAAAAACTTACGAGAAACACCTTAAAATGAGACAAAAATATTTATGAAGATTGCTGTTATTTTAGGTACAAGACCGGAGATTATTAAAATGTCGTCCCTTATTCGTTTAGGCCAAAGAAAAAAGATAGATTATTTTATTATTCATACCAATCAACATTATTCTTACAATTTGGATAAGATATTTTTTAAAGAATTAAATTTGCCATCGCCAAAATATAATTTAAAAGTTGGCTCTGGCGCCCATGGAAAGCAGACAGGAAAAATGCTAATAAAAATAGAAGAGGTTTTATTAAAAGAAAAACCAGATATTGTTTTAGTAGAAGGAGATACCACCACGGTATTAGCTGGTGGCTTGGCAGCAGAAAAATTACATATAAAAGTAGGACATATTGAAGCTGGATTGCGTTCTTATTTTAGAGAGATGCCAGAAGAGATTAACCGAATTTTGGTTGACCATCTTTCTGATTTTCTTTTTGCCCCAACAAAATTAGCCAAAGATATTTTAATTAAAGAAGGAATCCCCAAAGAAAAAATATTTATTACCGGAAATACAATTGTCGATGCCGTATTAGAGAATTTAAAAATTAGCCAAAAGAAATCTAAAATTTTAGAAGAACTAAAATTAAAAAAGAATCACTACTTTTTAGTTACTCTTCATCGCCAGGAAAATGTTGATTTTAAAGAAAGATTAAAGAATATTCTAAAAGGTTTAGAATTAATTTTTAATAAGTTATCTTTGCCAATAATTTATCCTCTTCATCCCCGAACCAAAAAGATGATAAAAACTTTCAACCTGAAAATTCCTCAGGGAGTTAAAATAATTGAACCACTTGGTTTTTTGGACTTTTTAAAATTAGAAGCCAATGCCTTATTAGTCTTAACTGATTCTGGCGGAGTGCAAGAAGAAACCTGTATCTTAAAAGTTCCCTGTGTTACTTTAAGAGACAATACTGAAAGGCCGGAAACTTTAAAAGTAAAAAGCAATATTTTAGCCGGCAGTAATCCCCAAAAAATAGTAAAATCAGTCAAAAAAATGTTAAATTCAAAAAGAGAATGGAAAAATCCATTTGGCGATGGAAAAAGCGGAAGAAAAATTTTAAATATTATCCAAAAATATGAAAAAGGATAAAACAATATTTATATTTAGCCCAGAAAGATAAAAAGGAAGCCACTTAATTTTTAAAAAGATGATTAAACTAATTTTGAAAGCAAAAAATAAAAAATTTCAGCTCCAATTTCAAAACGGCGAAGATATACTCATTGTTCTTGACAATTTCTTGAAAAAGAATAAAATGAAATTTACTGATGTGAAAGATTTAAGCTTAAATTTTTCATCGGAAGTGGGGTTGATTTCTCAACGGATCGCTAAAGTTATTCTTTTGGCTTTAAAAATTGCCGGCTCTCATTCTAACTTCCTCCCGAAAAAGTTAGCAAAAAGCCGGAAGCGTTAATTTTTTTGACACTTAAATTAACAAGGAATTATTTCTATTTTTTAAAAGTGTCTTTCTATTTTAATAATTAAAACGCCCTTATTGCTCTTAAAGCCTATTTTTAGGTTAATTTTTAATATTTGAATAAATTTTTATGTCACCTTCTTATCCTATTAAAAATTTTGCCAAACATCATAAAGTATATTTACCGGTCCCCCACCTTTTACAATTTCAATTGGACTCTTTTCGTCTTTTTCAAGAGAAATTATTACAAGACGGATTTAAAGATATCTTTCCTATCCATGACTATACTGGCAAAGAATTAGATTTGGAATTCTTAGATTATGCTTGGGAAGAGCCAAAATTATCGGAAGAAGAAACCAAAATTAGAAATTTAAATTACGAAGCCAGCTTAAGAGTCCGATTAAAATTAGTTAATAAAAAAACTGGCGCTCAGCAAGAGCAAGAAGTTTATTTTGGCGATTATCCGATTATTACGCCGCGCGGCACTTTTATTATTAATGGTATTGAGCGGGTGATTATTTCTCAATTAATTCGCTCGCCGGGTGTTTATTTTACCTCGGTTAACTTTCGGGGTCGTCAACTTTTTGGCGCCAAACTGATTCCTTATCATGGCGCTTGGTTAGAATTTGAAACTTCGTCCGACGGCGTGATTGGAGTGAAAATTGATCGGAAAAGGAAAGTGCCGGTAACTGATTTATTGCGTATTTTTGGTTTGGATGATAATGAAAAAATTAAACAAACTTTTCAAGACGTTGATGACGGAGAAATTAAATATATTGAGCAAACTTTAAAAAAAGACCCGGCCCAAAATAAAGATGATGGATTTGTGGAAATCTATCGGCGGTTAAGACCCGGTGATTTAGCGACCGTGGATAATGCTAAAGGATTGATTGAATCGATGTTTAACCGCATTGACCGCTATGATTTAGCGGCGGTTGGCCGGTATAAATTAAATCAACGATTAGGTTTTGACGCCAAGCATAATCCAGAAAAAGACCGAATTTTACAATTAGAAGATTTGATAGCCATTGTGAAAGAGATTATTAGGTTAAATAATACGCCTCACGCCAAACCCGATGATATTGACCATTTAGGTAATCGTCGGGTGAGAGCGGTTGGTGAATTATTAACCGAGAGAATGAGATTGGGATTATTAAGAATGAAAAGAATTATTCAGGATAGGATGTCAACTTTAGATATTAATACCCTAACTCCGGCCCAATTGATTAACCCCCGACCATTAGTGAGCGCTGTCCGGGAATTCTTTACTACTTCTCAAATGTCTCAATTTATGGATCAGGTTAATCCGTTAGCTGAATTGGAACATAAACGCAAGATTTCATCTTTGGGGCCAGGTGGTTTAACCCGGGAGCGAGCTGGTTTTGAAGTAAGAGATGTCCATACTAGCCACTACGGTCGTTTATGTCCCATTCAATCGCCAGAAGGGCAGAATATTGGTTTGGCCACTTATTTAGCGATTTATGCCAGATTAAATGAATTAGGTTTTATTGAAACTCCATATTTAAAAGTAAAAAATAGTCAGATTACTCACGAAATAGTTTATTTGGATGCTTATGAAGAAGAAAAACACAAAATTGCTCATGGCGGTACGCGAATAGACGAAAAGGGCAGAATTTTAGGCAGAATTGTTGAAGTGCGATTAAAAGGCGAACCGACCTTATGTAAACGGGAAGAAGTTGAATATATTGATGTTTCCTCTCAACAAATTTTATCTTTAGCCGCGTCTTTGATTCCTTTTATTGAACACGATGATGCCCGTCGGGCATTAATGGGTGCCAATATGCAACGCCAAGCTGTGCCCTGTATTAAGCCCCAAGCTTCGCAAGTGGCTACTGGTTTAGAAAAAGCGTCGGCCTTAGATTCTGGCCAATTAATTCTCGCTGATGATAATGGTGAAATTATTGAAGTGGATGGTTTACATATTGTTCTTCAAGCCAAAAATAAAACTATTCGTTATGATTTGAAAAATTTTGTTCGAACCAATCAAAATACGGTTATTAATCAGATGCCGATCGTGAAAAAGGGCCAAAAAGTAAATAAAGGTGATGTTTTGGCTGATAGTTCGGCGACCAAAAACGGAGAGTTGGCTTTGGGTCAAAATTTATTAGTGGCTTTTCTTTCTTGGGGTGGCGCCAATTTTGAAGATGCAATTATTATCTCAGAAAGATTGATTAAAGACGATTGCTATACTTCTATTCGTTTGGAAGAATTTTCTTGCGATGTCAGAGAAACAAAATTGGGTCCGGAAATTACGACACCTGATATTCCTAATGTTTCCGAAGCTAAATTAAAAGATTTGGATGAAGAAGGTATTGTCCGGGTGGGCGCGGAAGTGAAGGCTGGTGATATTTTGGTGGGTAAAGTTTCGCCCAAAGGAGAAGTAGAATTAACGGCTGAGGAAAGATTATTACGGGCTATTTTTGGCGAGGAAGCTAAAGACGTTAAAGATACTTCTTTGACTTTAAAACATGGTCGGGAAGGCCGAGTGATTAGAACGAAAATATTATCCAGACAGAATGGCGATAAATTGGATATTGGCGTCATTAAACATATTTCTATTGAAGTGGCGGAATTAAGAAAAATTATGGTGGGCGATAAATTAACTGGCCGGCATGGCAATAAAGGAGTTATTTCTAAAATCTTGCCAGAAGAAGATATGCCTTATTTAGAAGATGGAACGCCGGTGGATATTATTTTAAATCCTTTAGGTATTATTTCTCGGATGAATTTAGGTCAAATTTTAGAAACCCACTTAGGCTGGGCAGCGCAGAAGTTGGGCTATCAAGCTATTTCTCCGCCTTTAGATGGAGCGACGGAAGAACAAATTAAAGAAGAATTGACGAGAGCTGGTTTACCCCAAAATGGCAAAGTAAAGCTTTATGACGGACGAACAGGCGAGCCTTTTAAACAACCAGTGACGGTTGGGGTAATTAATATGATGAAGCTTGATCATATGGTGGAAGATAAAGTTCATATGCGCGCCATTGGGCCTTATTCTTTAATTACCCAGCAACCTTTAGGCGGTAAGGCTCAATTTGGCGGTCAAAGATTTGGCGAAATGGAGGTTTGGGCTTTAGAAGGTTATGGCGCCGCTTATACTTTGCAAGAGATGTTGACTATTAAATCAGATGATGTTTTGGGCCGCGCGGCCACTTATGAATCAATTATTCGAGGCGAGCCAATAAAAAGCCCAAATATTCCAGCCGCTTTTAATGTGATTTTAAGTGAATTAAAAGCCTTGGGTTTGTCAGTTGAACTTTTAGGGACAAAAAACGAAGCAACAAATATTGATAAAGAAAATAATTAACTAATATGAATCACGGCGAAACAAAAGTTACTGATTTTGAAGTCATCAAATTAAAATTGGCCTCACCCGAAACTATTTTATCTTGGTCTTATGGTGAAGTAACCAAACCAGAGACGATTAATTATCGAACTCAAAAGCCGGAGAAAGATGGTTTATTCTCGGAAAGAATTTTTGGTCCAGTTAAAGATTACGAATGCGCCTGCGGTAAATATAAAAGAATTCGTTATAAAGGTATTGTTTGCGATAAGTGCGGAGTGGAAGTAACGCGTTCCATTGTTCGCCGGGAAAGAATGGGGCATATTAAATTAGCAACGCCCGTGGCCCATATTTGGTTTCTAAGAAGCGTTCCTTCTCGTATTGGTTTAGCTTTGGATATTTCTTTGCCCGCTTTAGAAAAAGTGGTTTATTATATGGCTTATATTATTACTAAAGTTGATGAATCAGCAAAAAAACAAGTTTTGGAGAACATTGAACGAGAATATAAAACAAAAATAAAAAATGCCACTAAAAGCGAAAAAGAAGAACTGAATAAAGCTCGCTTATTGGTTCGTCAGGAAGTGGAAATAATTAAAGAAAAAACTGTTCTAAGCGAAGCTGATTTTTATCGTTTATCTCAAAAATACGGCGAAATTTTTGAAGCGGCGACTGGTTCCGAGCCTTTAATGAAAATGTTGGAGAATATGGATTTAAACAAAACCGCTAAAGAATTGGAAACGGCGATTAAAAATAGCTCCGCTTTATCTAAAAAGAAATTTCTCCGCCGGTTAAAATTGACTCAGGCCTTTATTAAATCAGAAGCGAGGCCAGAATGGATGTTTCTAAAATATTTGCCTGTTTTACCGCCTGACTTACGACCAATGGTGGCTTTAGATGGCGGACGTTATGCCACTTCTGATTTGAATGATTTATATCGCCGCATTATTAATCGAAACAATCGTTTGATAAAGTTAACAGAATTAAAAGCGCCAGAGGTAATTATTAGAAATGAAAAAAGAATGTTGCAGGAAGCAGTCGACGCTTTATTAGATAATGCTATTAGAAAACCGCAAGGCAGTACACCGATGCAAGCCGCCCAGCACCGGCCCTTGCGCTCTTTAGCTGATATTTTAAGGGGCAAGGAGGGTCGTTTTCGCCAAAACTTATTAGGTAAACGCGTAGATTATTCTGGTCGGTCAGTGATTGTGGTTGGACCGGAATTAAAGTTGGATGAATGCGGTTTGCCCAAAAAAATGGCTTTGGAAATTTTTAAACCATTTGTCATTCGTGAACTTATTAATCGCGAAATTGTTTTTAATCCCCGGGCAGCCAATCGTTTAATTGAAGAAGGACCGGATATTGTTTGGTCGATTTTAGAAGAAGTGACGCGAGGCAAATATGTTTTACTCAATCGTGCTCCCACTTTACACCGCTTATCCATAGAAGCTTTTAAACCAGTTCTCATTGAGGGTTTGGCTATTCAAATTCCGCCTTTAGTCTGTCATCCTTTTAATGCCGATTTTGACGGCGACCAGATGGCAGTTCATCTACCTTTATCAGATGAAGCGCAGGACGAATCTAAGAATCTTATGCTTTCTTCTTTAGGTATTTTAAAACCAGCCAATGCTGAACCAGTAATGCATCCGCGCCAAGATATAGTCTTGGGTTGTTATTGGTTAACTTTAATGTTTGAAAATAGAAAAGGAGAAGGTTTATGTTTCAATGACCTTTCTGATGCCCAGTTAGCTTATGAAGCCGGCCAGATTGATTTGCAAGCCAAAATTAAAGTTCGTTATCCCAAAGGTTGCTATAAAGCATTAGGGAATAATTCCCCTGAGTCTTTTATTGAGACAACTGTTGGTCGTTTAATTTTTAACGAAGTTTTTCCCGACGATTTTCCTTATTTAAATGAAACAATGGGGAAAAATTTGCGAGGGATTGTTAGCCGATGCGTTGAGCGTTATGGTTTTATCAAAACCGCTGAAATTTTAAATAAAATTCAAGAATTAGGTTTTTCTTATGCCTGCAGTTCGGGTATTTCTTGGGGGATTAATGATTTAAAATTACCGCCGGAAAAATCAGAAATTATCGCTCGGGGTCGCGAGGCGGCCGAATTAGTAGAAACTCAGTTTAATGAAGGTTTGTTAACAGAAGAAGAGAGATATCAACGCTTAATTCAAGTTTGGGACCATGTCGCCGCTGAAATTTCCCAAGTTATGCCAAAAGTTTATCAACCCGATGACGTTGTAGCTATCAGTATTAATTCCAGTGCTCGAGGCAGTTGGGGATCGGTAGCGCAAATGTCAGGAATGAAAGGTTTGGTGGTTAATCCAGCTGGTGAAATAATCGCTTTGCCTATTATTTCTTCTTATAAAGAAGGCTTAAATGTATTAGAATATTTCAATGCTACTCATGGCGGTAGAAAAGGATTAGCGGATACTGCTTTAAAAACTGCTTCCGCTGGTTATTTAACTCGTCGGTTAATTGATGTGGCTCAGGATATGATTATTCGCGATACTGATTGTTCTACGACCGCTGGTATTACCATTAATCGAAAAGAAGAAGAAGAAAACGGTCATAAATTTAGCGCTAAAATTTTTGGCCGAGTCTTAGCCGAAGACGCGATTAATGAAAAAGGGAAAGTTATTTTTAAGAAAGGAGAATTAATCACCAGAGAACGGGCCACTGAATTAGAAAAATCAACGGTTCAAGAAGTTAAAATTCGGTCGCCGTTAACTTGCCGCTTACCTTATGGTATTTGTCAGAAATGCTACGGTTTAGATTTGGCCAGAAGCAAATTAATTGATTTGGGCGAAGCGGTAGGCATTATTGCCGCTCAAGCGATTGGTGAACCAGGTACTCAATTAACTTTAAGAACGATTCATACCGGTGGTGTTTCTACCGCCGTTGATATTACCCAAGGTTTACCGCGAGTAGAAGAAATTTTTGAAGCCCGACCGCCCAAAGGTCAAGCCGCTATCAGTATAGTTGATGGGGTGGTGGAAGATATCGTCGCCTTAAATAAAGAAAATATTATTCGGATCAGGCCAGATATTTTAAAACCCAAAAAAGCAAAAAGAGGCCGAGGGAAACCCAAAAAAGAAGAGACCGATGGGCTAGAAGAATATCACATTCCTAAAAATGCCAGTTTATGGGTTAAGGTAGGCGATAAAGTAAAAGCGGGCGATCAATTATGCGAAGGTAGTTTAAATCTAAAAGAGCTTTTAGCCGTGGCTGGCAAGGAAAAGACCCAAAAATATATTTTGAATGAAGTTAAAAAAATATATGAAGTGGCGGGAGAAATTATCCATGATAAACATTTAGAAATAATCATTCGCCAAATGTTTTCCCGGGTAAAAATCGTTGATCCAGGCGACTCTAATTTTTTAACAGGCGAGATAGTGGAAAGGGGTTGTTATTTTGAGGAGAACGCCAAATTAAAGAAAAAACACAAACAACCTGCTCGGGCTGTCCAAACCATTATGGGTATTAGCCGGGTGGCTTTGACCGTAGAAAGCTTTTTATCAGCTGCTTCTTTTCAGGAAACATCGAGGGTGTTGATTGCCGCGGCTCTTGAAGGGAAAGTTGATAAGTTAAGGGGGTTAAAAGAAAATGTCATTATTGGCCGATTGATCCCAGCTGGCACCGGCTTTAGAAAGAAATAAGAAAAAACCGCCTTAAAAGGCGGTTTTTAAATATCTTAATATAAAGTATTAAAATAATTATCCTCTTGACTTTTTATGATTATTATGCTATATTAATGATTAAGGTTTTAAATAAAGGCGAGAAAGAGGGTAGTTAATATTTGACATTATTTACAGGATATGCTATAATATAAGAGTAATAATGAAGATAGGTTTAAAACCGCCTAAATAAGCTATTAGCACCATACAATTAAATAACTTTGGAGAGAGTCGGCTAATGGGGCCGGAAGCCCATTGGAAGATGGTTAAGCGAAGTATTTTAGATGACTCTCTTAGATATTTCTCTTAGCCATTTTTTAAACCAAAAGGCTAATAGCTCTTTAAAATAATTACAAGGTTTAAAAATGTGTACTTTTCACTTTCTTACTTAATTAAGGAGAGAGTAATTAAAAAGGAGAGAGTGAAAATGTAAATTACACAATTTTAAATCTTACTATGCCCAAACTATTTGGCAAGTTAAGGGAATTAAACCAAATGGGCAAAGCGGTTTAATTCTTCTTTGGTTGATATATCTAAGGTATGTCAAAGACCAAAATAAAAACTTGCCGCCGCTGGCTTAGCGGTAAAACTGCGGCCAGCGCTGCTGCAACTAAACCTAACCCACTTAGTTGGCCAGCAGGCCTTAGGTTTCCTTGATAAATATAACCAAGAAAATTTAAGGCCTGCTTGTAAAGCAGGAATTAGTTCTTTGAAAATCTATTCCCAATATATTTCTGGCCGCTGTTTAGGTATTTAACGGCAGATATTTAAACAGCGGCCAGAAATTCCCTCGGCCACACCCCGTAAGTCCTGAATCTCAATTTATGGGACAGGCAGGGGAAGGAGGAAGGAAATGTATAAATGCTTGATTTGCTCCCATTGGGGCGACTGGGGGTGGCACGAAGACTGCCGCCCCTTCGAGGAGGGCGGTTGCGGGCAATTTCAGCCCGCTTCCGCGGCTCAGGTTTTTTTTCAGGCCCGGGGGATTCATATCCCGGATCTCGACCCTAAAAAGTGGATTGAAAGTTTGAACGACGGCGAACCAGTCGCCGCCCGGTTTTATCACGACTACCCGTCCGGGCGGGACTGGTATGAATCGGGGTCGGGCCGCACCCGCGCTATCATCCACGACGACTATCTCCTGGTATTCGATCTCACCGGCGAGCCCGAACACCAGCAGAAACTGATGGCCGAGTGCCGGACCGCCCTTGAGGTGGTTGGGCACAAGGTTATCAATCTTCTGGACCCGGCCGCAGACGAGTATTCGTGGCCTCGGCCGGGCCAGGTAGGATACTTTCCCATCGGGAGCTTCGACCCCCTGTGGGAAGGTGGAGTTCTGGTGGGCTGCCTGCCCACCAAATAATAGGGTTTTTGGGAAGTTTTTCCCTCGGGTTAAAAACTTCCCCTCTTTTTTAAGACCACCATTAGATAATGAGATAGTGGTTTTGAAAAAGGAAAATTTAGTTCTTTGAAAATTTAAAAATATTTGCGAGAAATAAGGTTATATGATTTGTAGCTTTATTCCTCGCAAATATTAGCCGCGATAAAAAATGCGGCAGAAAGGAGGTGAAAGAATGCAAGATATCTATGTGGTGGGAATGTTTACCCCGCCAGCCGACCCTGGACTCGAGCCTCGTTTATTGAAGCTCGTTCAGCGTCGGCAATTCGATCCTGCTATAGAGAATTGCTACTTCTCTCAGGAGGAGGCTGAGGAGGAGATAATTCGCCTCAGCAAGAAATGCAATTCTCTAGAGGAGAAGATTATTCTCCTTAAGGTGGTACCATACCATGTTGAGGAGAAAGTCATCGTCGAATAGATCATCAACAAAGGCCGTGTGGCGAAATTATTATTCCAATATGGCGAGGTGAGGAATAATAACCAACAACCTGCCCATCAGAAATCTGATGGGAAGCGCGGGCGAAAAAATAAACCCGGCGCAAGGCGGCAGAAGAATGGGGGAGAATTGGCTAATGCCAAAAATTATAACTTTTTCTCCCCTCTCTTTTTCAGCTCATAAAATATTTGTGAGCTGAAAGAGGAGAGAGTATAAAACCGCCACTTGGACAACCAACCTTCAACCTCATTTTGAGGTTGAAGCCGCTGGCAGGCAAGTCAGAATCGCAATTGAATCGGAAGATCAGTGCCCCTCCTTACGGAGGGAAAAACTCTCTCCTTACACTGATATTTTGATTCATATCATCTGTGATTTCTGGTTTTACCAGACCAAAGCCGTTTATCGGTGAAGGCTGGCTTGCCTACCAGCGGTTTTTTATTTGACAAAATAAATGGTTTTGATAAACTAAGAGGAAATTAGTTATAGTTTTATAAAATGAAGATTACCAAAAACACCGATTATGGCTTAATTTTTCTCAGAGAATTGGCTTTAAATTTTCCTGATCAAAAGCCATTAGCGACCAGCGAAGTGGCGGAAAATTACCATATTCCAGAGGCCTATTTAAGAAAAATCGCCTATCAATTAAAAAATAAAAAAATTATCAAAGCCAAGGAAGGAAGAAAGGGCGGTTATGTTTTAACCCGTTCGCCAGAAAAAATTACTTTAGATCAAATTATTGAGATTTTAGGCGATTGGACTAATTTTGTGCCTTGCGCTTCTTGCGCTCAATTAAATCAGGGCTGCGATTTTTCTAATTTCTGGCAGGAAATAGGATCAGATTTTAAATCTTATTTTAAAAGCATTAAATTATCTGATTTAATTTAATGAAAAAAATTTATTTAGATTACGCCGCCTCTACTCCCTTAGACCCCAAGGTTTTAAAAGTTTTAAACCGCTCTTTAAAGCGCGATTTTGGTAATTCTATGTCGCTTCACTCCTTTGGCAAAGAAGCTGCTTTAATTTTAGAGCAAAGTCGGCAAACTTTTGCTCATTTATTAAAAGTAAAACCAGAAGAAATTATTTTTACCAGTTCTGCCAGCGAAAGCAATAATTTTGTTTTAAAGGGGCTAACTGACCAAAGAGAGCCAAATGAAATTATTATTTCTGCTATTGAACATCCTTGCCTTAAAGAAACAGCGGCCTATCTTTCTAAAAAAGGCTGGCAAATTTATTATTTACCAGTTAATAAAAATGGCATTGTCAAATTAAATGTTTTAAAAAAATTATTAACTCCTAAAACATTATTGGTTTCGGTGATGCATATTAACAATGAAACAGGAATGATTCAACCAATTGATCAAATAGGAAAAATGATTCACCAATATAATTTAAAGCACAAAACAAAAATTTTATTTCATACTGATGCCAGTCAATCTTTTGGCAAAATTCCTATTAAAATTAAAAATTGGCATATTGATTTATTAACTGCCAGCAGCCATAAAATTTACGGGCCAAAAGGGGCTGGGTTGTTATATATAAAATCAGGCATTGAATTAACGCCATTAATTCATGGTGGCGGCCAGGAATTTAATCTTCGTTCATCTACCGTTAATGTGCCGGCTATTTTAGGATTTAGAGAGGCGGCAGAGGTAGCTTTTAAGCGAATGAGAAAAGATCATCTTTATTTTAAAAAATTAAAAGATTGGTTGGTTAAAGAGATTTTAAAGACCATTCCCCAAAGTTATTTAAATGGCGCTTTTCTAAATTCCTCGCCTTATATTATGAATTTTTCCTTTAAAGGAATTGAAGGCGAGGCCTTGGTTGGTTTATTAGATTATTATGGTTTTGCTTTATCTACCGGTTCGGCTTGTTCTTCTTCTAAATTAGTACCCAGTTATGTTTTAATGGCGATGGGGCTTAAAAGAGAACGAGCCCATAGTTCTTTAAGAATAAGCTTGGGCCGGGGATTAAAAAAAGAGGATTTAAAGGACTTTGTTAAAAAATTAAAATTGGCTGTTAAAAGATTAAGGACCATTTCTCCCTTAATAAAAAATAAATAAAATGCTTAATTATACCAAAAAAACTTTAAAACATTTCTATCAGCCCCATCGTTTCGGTAAAATCAAAAACCCCAGCGGAGTCGGCGAGGTGGGTAATTTAATGTGCGGAGATATAATGCGTTTATATTTAAAAATTAAAAAAAACAAAAAAGGGGAGGAAATTATCAAAGATATTAAATTTGAGACATTTGGTTGTATAGCCGCTATCGCCACTTCCTCTATTTTAACCGATTTAGCCATTAATAGACCTATTAAAGAAGCGCTCAAAATCAAAGCTCAAGATATTATCCAAAATTTGGGTGGTTTACCCAAGATTAAATACCATTGTTCTTTATTAGCTGATGATGCTTTAAGCGAAGCTATTTATGATTATTTTAAAAAGAATCACCAACCCGTTCCTTCAGCCCTAGAAAAAAGGCATCAATTAATGCAAAAGAGCAAAGAAAAACTGGCCCAAAAATTTAAAATTTCTTTCAGCACTTGATTATTTTAGAATTTCTCTCTATAATGGAAATTGTCGATTAATCTAATAATTAAAGTTTTTAAAATGACTAATTACAAATCCATTTTTACCGGTGTTTCTGTCTTAGGGATTATTTCTTTTGTTTTATTGGGATTATTGTTTTTGTCTTTTGTCACTCAGGGTTTTACTATTAATCCATTTATTTCTGTCGAAAAAGCCGCGCCCGTTAAAAAGGCAATGGATTATTTAAATAACAGCCAATTTTTTGGTGGTCAAAAAGTAGTTTTGACTGAAGCCAAATGGTTAGGCAGTGTCTATCATATTAAATTTAAAATAGAAAACTCAAAGGATCAACCATTTGAAGGTTATGTGACTAAGGATGGCAGTTTATTATTCCCTTCCGCTTATGAAATTAAACCAGTGGCTAAAGAGACAAAGACCGCTCCCCAAGCGGAGGTAAAACTTTTTACTATGGCTTTTTGCCCTTTTGGCAATCAAGCTGAAGCCAATATTATTCCGGTCATCAACCTTTTAAAAGATAAAGTGGAAATCGAACCTCATTATATTATTTATAGCGATTATCCCAATGGTCAAAAAGAGCAATTTAAAGATTACTGCTGGGATGAATCTGGTAAGTATTGCTCCATGCATGGCAAAGGCGAATTACATCAGGATGTACGCGAATTATGCGTTTATAAATACCAAAAAGACAAATATTGGGATTTTGTAGCAGCGATTAATAAAGAATGTGCGGCGGAAAATGTTGATGAATGTTGGTCAAAAGTGGCTCAGGAAAAAGGCATTGATGCGATTAAAGTTGATGATTGCTATAAAAATGAGGCCTTAAACTTATTAGCCCAGGAAAAACAATTAAATGACGAATATCAGGCCAATGGTTCACCAATGCTTTTCATCAATAAAGAATTATATGACGGCGGTCGTAACCCGGAAAGTTATAAAAAAGCGATTTGTGACGGCTTTGATTCAAAGACTCGGCCAGCGGCTTGCGAAACAAAATTACCGGAGACAGATGTCACCAGTGGTAGCGGCGGCAGTTGCGGTTAATTTAAAAGCAAAGGTCTTCTTTAACAATTAAAATAAAATAAATTTTATGGTAGAACAAAATTCTTCCCAAATACCTTCGGATAATCAAACTTCCGAGCCGAAATTAACCACCAAACCAGATGAAAATAAGTTATTTGGCGTCTTTTGTTATTTAGGTTTTTTGGTTTTAGTCCCGCTTTTTATGAAAAAAGACGACTCTTTTATAAAATTCCATTTGAAACAGGGTTTAGTTCTATTAATCGGCGAAGTTCTTACTTCATTTTTAAATATGATTATCGGTAGCTCGCTTGGTCTTCTCTTTTTCCGTTGGTTAATAACTTTATTATGGGTTTTTTGGTTAGTAATGTCAGTGGTTGGCATTATTAATGTTATTCAAAATAAAGAAAAACCCCTGCCTTTATTAGGTTCATTAGGCCATTGGTTTAAGATATAATTTTTAAAATATAATAAGAAAGAGAATAATTAATAGGCGAGTGTTTTAATGAAAAAATCCTCTACTCTTGTTATTTTTTTGATTATTGGATTTATTTTTCTGATAAGCGGAATTTTTATTATTTCTTCTTTAATTAAAAATCTTCCTCTAATTAATTTTTCCAAAGAAATTCCCTGGTTAGAATCGTTTTCATCTTTACAAAAATCAGAATATTTAATTAAGGCTGATTTTAAAATTTTAGTGCCTCCGGGCTGGAAAGAAGTCATAAATATTCCCAAGGTATTGGCTTTGGTAGTAAAAGACGATATCCAAGAAGGGAGCGGTAATCAATTTCAAAGTTATTATGCTGTTACTCACGAATTTTTAAAAGATGAAAAATTTGATAATTATCTTTTAAAAATAAAAGATGAATTATTTTCTTTAAAACCAGAGGCAAAATTAGAAACTGAAGGTTATCGCCAGTTTAATGATAAAAACTTTTATACTTTAGAAATTAGCTTTAATGAAAATACAAATAAGATAAAGGGGTTGATAGTTTTGATTCCGGGCAAAAACAATGATCTTTGGGCCATTACCTTTAATACTTTAGAAACTAATTGGGATAAATATCAAGCGCTTTTTGATCAAATCGTGGCTTCTTTCAGTTTAGAATGATTTTTAGTATTAATTATTGAATATCACCACATACCGCCAGCGCTGATATTGGTCTTGATAAAAGCAAAATTTTTTAAAACCAAATTGTTTTAATAACTTGGCGATTATTCTTTTCTGGCCAAAACCAAATTCCAAATAACAACGGCCTCCTATTTTTAAATGATTTTTTAATTGTTTTAAGAATGTTTTAATATGATATAAACCATTTTGGGGCGAAAAATAAGCGGCCGGAGGTTCATATTTTAAAACTTCTTTTTGAATCTTTTTTTTGTTTTTAAAGCTGATATAAGGTGGATTAGCCAGAATTAAATCATATTGATCTTGGATTTTACGCCAAACATTGGTTTGAATCACTCGGCTGCGGCATCTATTAAGATGATTGATTTTTAAGTTAATTTTAATTTGCTTAATAAATTGAGAGTTAATTTCGGCAAAATCCATTTGAATTTTAGGCCGATTTTTTAAAATAGCCAAGCCAAGACAACCAGAACCGCTAAACATATCTAAACACTTTAATTTCTGGTTAAGGGGCATATCTTTTAAAACCTTCTCTGCCCAGTATTCTGTTTCCGGCCGGGGAATAAAAGGTTTATGTCTTAAATCAGTGATTACATCTAAAAATTTTGTCCAGCCAATTAAATAATTTAAAGGATAACCTTGCTTTAATTTTTCAATATCTTTTAAAGCCCGGGGCGTGATTTTTCCTTGATATTTTTCATAAATGAGCCAATAAATTTGTTTTTCTAAATTCATCCTGATAAAATAAATAAAAATGAAAAATTACGCTTCAGGTTACAAAAGGCACCAGAAAGTGGCTTATCGGACACCCTCTTCTTTCCGTCTCCGCCAATATTTTAAAGTTAGCAGATTAAACGCTAAAAATAAATATGAGCGAAGAGCAAAACAAAAATAATTATTTTTTAGAACAACTTATTTTGCTATGATAAAAGAAAAATGATGAAGAATAAAAAAAGAATCTTTTTTATTGGTATCGGTGGAATGGGGATGAGCAATTTGGCTTT
>Ga0315282_10008666_pt1 | contig 16396 bp, 10 predicted proteins | sample YL17G07_20_MG_FD_203693 | JGI IMG/M metagenome (GOLD analysis project Ga0315282, IMG submission 203693) | Sediment microbial communities from Yellowstone Lake, YNP, Wyoming, USA - YL17G07_20 | ecosystem: Environmental > Aquatic > Freshwater > Lake > Sediment | place: USA: Wyoming | collected...
GCCAGGCGGTGGAATTTTCCCATGCGCACCTGTGGAAAACGGCCATGTTTGCCGTTCATAACTTCAGGCACGAGGCGTAACATCATGAGCCGGGAAACATGTTCAATCCCGGCGTAATGGAAAATGCCATCATCCGGTTTAGCATCTGGCGCTACCAGAAAGCCGCCGCCTTCTCGGCTGCCATTCGCCATGACAAATAAGAGCATCTCTTTCTCAAAACTTTCCTCGTCACTGGTGATTTGGAAACGGGGGGCGTCGTGGTTGAGCAGGATAGTCTGGAGGACAGCAAGTAAATAAATCAAGAAGCCGCGTAAATATGTAAAATTGCGGGAGCGGATCGTCACGGTTGCATCGAAGCCGATTCCAACCGCATTGTCCCAATATTCGACCCGCCCGCGGTTATCCTCCAGTTTGCCTATATCGATTGGATGTTGGCGACCTGTGAAGACCTGGCGAATGGCTACTTCGGGATGATGATCCATTCCGATCGCATAGGCAAAGTCATTACCAGAACCCAGCGGAACTACGCCAAGTTTTGGGCGGTTTTCAGGAGGCAGCGTCATCAAGCCATTAATGACTTCGTGCACCGTTCCATCGCCGCCCAGGGCAATTACCAGTTCGTAACCTTCTTCGCCAGCCTGGCGAGCAAGTTGGATGGCGTGGGTAGGATATACCGTTCCAGCCCAATCTGCACCTCCAAATTCATCTACAATTGGTCGTAGGTCGGCGGCTTTGTGCCAGGCGCGTCCAAGGTCGGCGTTGGGGTTGACAATGAGTTTGATTTTATGATTGGCCATGTTCTCCTGCCTGTAGTGGGTTAATATCGATTTTTTAATTCTACCCCAGGAAGCATGATTTGTCCTTCTTGCGGATCACCAACCCAGGCAACTTGGTCTGGTCTGTTCTTGACCAACCAGGCGCAATAGGCTCCAACCAGGGCGTCTAATTCTGCTGGCTGGTGAAGGATTCCAGACGGTAAGACGCCATTTAAAATCCGGTGGCGGGTAATTTCCTCGAAGAAGTTCATAGGATCGGGGAGATTGATATTCCGCTCATAAAGCACCAATTGGCGTTGGAGACGACCCTCTAACGAATGTTTGAGAAAAGGATTATGGCCAAGCAACATAGCATAAGAAGCCTGGGGATATACTTCAAGATATTGAAGGCTTGAGTCACTCTGGCTAAAGGGTTGGTAAGCCAGGCTTGTGATTCGGCGGATGATGGCGAAGCCGGTTTTTATCCAGCCGGGGCAAGCGTTAACCAAACTGGGCGTTGGGGTAATATGGATGTTATGTTTTCGCAGATAGTACTCCGCAACCCGATAATTCTTCCATCTACCTGGTTTAGGCGGTGGAGATAAAGTTTGTCGAAATGACTCGTCAGCCATAAGCCCTAGGTTAGGGCCTTGGGGTGCGCAAATGGAAACCACAGCCTGGCGCTGACCGCCAACAAAAGCCAGGACTTCATCCATGTCGCCTCCCCCCAAAGCAACCATCTGCAGCTCCTGATCGACCGCTGCGTAGATGATGGGTTTATTCCCGGCGGTTGGGTCGATGCCAATATAGATATTTTGTGGAAAGAACATTTATTTTTGAATGCTCTAAACAGGAACGATTATAATTTATTATCAGTTTAGCTGAAAAGTCGTCGCTTTGCAATATGTTTTTGAGAATTTGCTTTGCCTTTTTGACGATTGGGATTGGTTGGTTTATAATTAGAGAGCAGGAGGAAATGCAAGCGTCAAACTGATTTTGTATTTCTGATGTTAATTGACAGGAGGTAACTTTATGGCAGAGACTTTTAAATTAACTTACGCTACAATGTTCAACCCGCCTGAAGAATTACATACCCGTTTTGATGAGGCTTTAACAAAGATTAAAGCTAAACTCGGTCAGGAGTATGGGATGATCATTGCTGGTAAAGAGCGATTTTCTAGCGAAAAATTTGAAGACCGCTCGCCCGCCAATAAGAATATAGTGCTGGGGTTGTTCCAAAAAGGAACTGCTGAGGAGGCTCAAGCAGCCCTTACAGCCGCCCGCAAGGCTTTTCCGATGTGGAGTAAACTGAAATGGCAAGATCGCGTTTCACTTATGCGAAAAGTTGCCGACATAATCGACGAGCGGATTTTCGAGATCGGAGCTGCAATGGCGATGGAGGTTGGTAAAAATCGCATGGAAGCTCTGGGGGACGTGGCGGAAACAGCCGATTTGATTCGCTATGCCTGCTACCAGATGGAAAAGAATGATGGCTTCATTGTTGAGATGGGCCGTGATCCGCTGGTTGGTTATAGCGCTACAAATTTCTCGGTCTTACGTCCTTATGGGGTCTGGCTGGTAATATCTCCTTTTAATTTCCCAGCAGCTTTGACGGGTGGCCCTTCTGGGGCGGCATTAATCACCGGCAATACGCTGGTCATGAAACCCGCAACGGATACGCCCTGGACGGTGCGTTTGTTTGCGGAATGTTTGCGGGATGCCGGCATACCTGAAGGGGTTTTTAATTTTGTCACCGGACCAGGCAGCACGCTTGGCCAGGCATTGATCGAAAACCCAGAGATCGATGGTGTCACTTTTACCGGTTCTTTCGATGTCGGCATGCGGATCTATCGCGATTTTGCTGAGGGAAAGTATGTTCGCCCGATTGTCCTCGAAATGGGGGGTAAGAACCCGGCAATTGTCTCCCGGCATGCTGATTTAGAACGAGCCGCGATCGGCATCGTCCGGTCTGCATTTGGCTTGCAAGGGCAGAAATGCTCGGCCTGTTCGCGGGTGTTCGTTGAAGCCAGTATATATGATGAGCTGGTTGGCAGGCTGGTAGATCTGACAAACAAGCTTGTTATCGGCGATCCAACTGATCGCAAAGTGTATCTAGGTCCGGTAATAAACAAGAATTCATACCAGGATTACCAGAGCTTCATCGCCGAGTTAACCAAATCCGGAAAAATCCTGACTGGTGGCAAGATACTCACGGATGGGGAATTTGCCAATGGTTATTTCTGCCTCCCAACATTAGTCGCAGACTTGCCATTGAACCATCGATTATGGCAATATGAGATGTTCTTGCCAATCACTACGATCGCAAAAGTGAATAGCCTGGAGGAAGCCATGACCCTGTCTAACAGCGTCAACTATGGCCTGACGGCTGGATTTTATGGATCGAACGAAGAAGTAAAATGGTTCTTTGAGAACATTCAGGCCGGGGTGACTTATGCAAACCGGCCGCAGGGAGCTACGACAGGGGCTTGGCCTGGATTTCAGCCGTTTGGTGGCTGGAAAGGATCTGGCGCAACCGGTAAAAACGCTGGCGGTCATTACTACCTGCCTCTGTATATGCGCGAACAAATCCAGACATTAATTGATTAGGAGACCAGACCTCCGGAATGAATTGGTTCACAGTTCCTGAGGTCAATATTCTTTGAAACCGATTAATCAATTGGCAGTGGGGCGAGGCTATTTTATCTTCGTTGGCTTCGTCCGGGTATTATCAGGAGCATTAGCGATGAGGCGGGGAGGTAGTTCTTCGGACCCGAATGGTTGCTCGAGGGTATTTCGGAAAAAGCAAAAAACCGCCGATCGATAAAGGGAATGAAAAGATGTCGAAAGTATTACCGCTAGACGAAGCAATTGCTCGTTTTGTGATGGATGGCGATTTGGTCTATGCAGCCGGTTTTACCCACTTGATACCGTTCGCGGCCGGGCATGAGATTATCCGCCAAAGAAAGAAGAACCTTATTCTGGCTAGAGCGACGCCTGACCTGATTTATGATCAGCTTGTCGCGGCTGGTTGCGCCCGTAAGGTGATATTTTCCTATATGGGCAACCCGGGGGTTGGATCTTTACGAATTGTGCGGTCGGAAATCGAAGCCGGCAACCTTGAGTGGGAGGAATATTCTCATTTCAGCATGATTTCCCGTCTCCAGGCTGGAGCGACCGGTTTGCCTTTCATGCCAATGAATCCCACTGCAGCAGGAGACCTGGAGAAAGCCAACCCAAATTATCGCCGCGTGATCAACCCTTATACTGGAAACGAGGTGGTGGTAATACCACCGCTCCTCCCGGATGTTGCGATTGTTCATGTTCAGCGCGCCGATGCTGAAGGTAATGCCCATATCTGGGGGATCATCGGCGAGCAAAAAGAAGCTGCCTTCGCATCCAAGCGGGTAATATTGACTGCCGAAGAAATCGTCGCAGAGGAAATCATCCGCTCAGACCCAAATCGAACCATCATCCCTGGATTTATTGTCGATGCAGTCTGCCAGGTTCCATTTTGCGCCCACCCTTCCTACACCCAGGGGTATTATGATCGCGACAATGCTTTCTACCTGGAATGGGACCAGATCAGTAAAAGCCGCCAGGCTGTACAGGAATATCTTGAGGAATGGGTGTACGGGGTATCAGATCGAGCTGCATACTGGCAAAAATTGGGTTCTGAAGTGCATACCAGGCTCAAGATCGGAAGTCGCCCCAGCGCTACCGTAGATTATGGGCTATATTGATTTTTCGTTAATGCTTACCCTGGAGCTATGATTATGAACCAAGAGGCCAACTATACATCCCCCGAGCTGTTGACGATCAATGCGGCCCGTTTAATTCGAGATGGCGATGTCGTATTCGTGGGCGTGGGATTGCCAAACCTGGCGTGCAATCTAGCCAGGCGAACGCATGCGCCAAACTTGGTCATGATCTATGAGGCCGGCGTGATCGGCGCTCAACCGGCCCGCTTGCCACTCTCGATTGGGGATCCAACCTTAGTCAGCGGAGCTTTATCAGTCTGCAGCATGTATGATATCTTTGCGTTTTATCTGCAACGCGGCAATGTCGATGTCGGATTTTTGGGTGGCGCACAGATCGACAGGTTCGGGAATATCAACGCAACCGTTATTGGAGAATATTCTCACCCCAAGGTGCGTTTACCGGGTTCGGGCGGTTCTATGGAAATTGCCGCCTGGGCGAATCGCTGCTACATCATTACTCCCCATCAGAAGCGCCGTTTTCCTGAGAAAGTGGATTTCAGAACATCGGCGGGGTTTCTTGGCGGTCGGGCGGAGCGAGAAGCTGCAAAATTGCGCGGTTCTGGGCCGCAGGCGGTCGTCACCGACCTGGGAATTTTAGAACCAGATGAGACTGGCGAGTTGGTGTTAACAGCCCTGCACCCAGGTGCTAGGCTGGAACAAGCGCAAGCGAACACCGGTTGGCAATTAAAGACCACCTCCAATTTGAAAATTACTCTGCCTCCCTCTGAGCAGGAACTTCATATTTTACGAGACGAATTGGATCCCGACCGAATCTATTTGAAAGGAGGCGAGTAAATCCATCGCAACTCAATCCAGAAGGTTTTTAGGGCGTGTATTCATCAATCAAGACGAACAGCGTCTCCGGACGCTGTGGCGTTTAATAGCCCTTTTATTAATCTATCTCTTTTGTAATTTTGTTTTCGGGATATTGCTCTACATTTTCCTGGTAGGCGTTCTCCACCGGAATTTCACCTTATTTTGGGGGGAGTTCGCCACCCTTCTGGCGACATTTCTCTCCGTGTATATCGGGCGGAGATATCTTGATCGGCGTTCTTTTATCAGCCTTGGATGGAAGATCAATCGGAGAACTTATCTTGACCTGATTGCAGGCGTATTGATTGCTGGATTGATGATGGCTACCATCTATCTGATGGAGAGGGGGCTTGGTTGGCTTTCTTTTGAAGGGTATTCCTGGGGATCAGATAGCTTTTGGAAGGTGGGCGTTGACACAGTTTTTATGTTCTGGTTTTTTATTCTGGTTGCCGCTCAGGAAGAATTACTCTTCCGAGGGTACATATTGCAGAATGTAGCTGAAGGTCTAAACATATTGTGGGGATTTCTTCTTTCCTCGCTCATTTTTGCGCTGATGCACTTTAGCAACCCAGGCTATTCAGCGATGGCTTTATTGGGTATTTTTCTATCTGGGTTATTTATTGCTTATAGTTATATCTGCACTCGCCAGCTATGGCTTCCGGCGGGTATCCATTTAGGGTGGAATTTTTTCGAGGGGACGGTTTTTGGATTCCAGGTAAGCGGATTGGAAGGGATGCCGCGTTTAATCAAACAGACTGTTAGCGGCCCAACTCTTTTTACCGGGGGGAGTTTTGGGCCAGAAGCCGGCTTGATTTTAATTCCCGCTCTTATCTTGGGATTATTTTTAATTCGGGGATACTCGCAGATCAGATCAGAGGCTTGATTTCCATATGGCTTTCATCTTGGCATTAATCCCAATTATCTTGATTCTGTTTCTCATGGTAGGTCTCCAATGGGGGGCTTCTCGGGCCGGGAGCGCTGGATATCTATGTGCTTTAGCGATTGCAGTCATATTTTTTGGCGCCAGGCTACGGTTGTTGGCGTACGCGCATGCCAAGGCGCTTCTCCTGGCAGTAGATGTGCTGCTCATCATTTGGTCAGCTTTCTTACTTTACCGTGTGGCTGATGAAGCTGGTGCAATTCACCGGATTGGACAGGCTTTGCCTCATCTAACCAGCGACCCAGGGATGCAGGCATTAGTCATCGGTTGGGTTTTTGCTACGTTTTTGCAGGGTGTAGGCGGTTTTGGCGTACCGGTAGCAGTCATTGCGCCCATACTGGTTGGTTTGGGCTTCTCTCCTCTGGCTGCGGTGGTCATCCCATCTATTGGACATGGTTGGGCGGTTACGTTTGGATCCTTAGGTTCTTCCTTTCAGGCTTTGATGGCTGCCACCGGATTATCTGCTGAAACACTGGCGCCATATTCAGTTTTGTTTCTAAGCATCTCGGGTCTCTTGGTGGGATTTATGGTTGCGCATGCTGCGAATGGATGGCAGGCGGTTAAGCATTTGTTATTACCGATCGCGATATTTGGAATAGTTATGGGGTTTGTCCAATGCCTGGTGGTTGGAGCCGGGCTTTGGAATATTGGCGCTTTTGCCGGCGGAATGGCAGGTTTAGTGGTGGTGTTTCCGATTGCGCGGCGATATCGCGGCGAGTTTAAGAATAGTGATAGATTGGATATAAAATCCTTGCTGGTCGCCTTATCTGGCTATTTGGTGTTGGTGGTCATCATTTTGGGGGTGCAATTCATACCCGCAGTCAGGTCCTTCCTGGGTCGGTTAATTATTGAGGTTCATTTTCCCGAAGTCTCGACCTCGGGTGGTTGGTTAAATCGGGCCGATTTTATTACCCCAGCGGGTGCAGGTAGAAAAATCAACGTTTTTCTACATACCGGTTCACTACTGGTCTACGGCTCGATATTGGCTTATTTGATTTACTGGAAAGCAAATTTCTACCAGGAAAAGGCACTCCAGCGCATCTTGAGCGGCACGTTTATCAAGGTATTGCCCTCGAGCATCAGTATCGTCTCGATGATCAGCATGGCGGTAATCATGGAACATGCCGGAATGACCGATATTTTAGCCCGCGGTCTGGCAGATGGCATGGGTAAGTATTTCCCGGTCGCTGCGCCCTGGATCGGAGCCCTGGGAGCTTTCATGACCGGGAGTAATACCAATTCGAACGTCGTTTTTGGCGCTTTGCAGATGAGGACTGCCAACCTGTTGGGATTCAGAGTTGGAATAATCCTGGCTGGACAAACCGCAGGCGCAGCCTTAGCTTCGGTAATGGCACCGACCAAGGTTGTGGTTGGCGCTAGTACGGCTGGTATGGCAGGGAAAGAAGGGGTGGTGATGCGAAAACTGTTCGTCTATACCGGATTACTGGTTTTGTTAATTAGCGCGCTCACCTTTATCGGAGCATGGTTGTTCTAAGCAATAAAAAATCTTGGGATCGAATTGGATTGTTAGTATGAATTGGTTACGTTCACATAAATTTGAGGCCGACCTGATCGCCTTCCTTCTCATGCTGCTACCAGGTATTGGTTTATATTTCCTAATCGAAAATCAACAATCCTGGGAAAGTTGGGCTTTATTAAGCTTGATCATTATTGGAAATTTATCGGTGTTGTTAATTTGAGCTGGATGTGATATATAATCTTTTTATGTTTGTCGCTCACCGAGATATTTTTATGGAAACAATCTATGGAAATCCTGGAAGAGTTTGAGAAAATATTCCAAACTGTTCCACAATGGATCGTGCGCGCTCCAGGTAGAGTGAATTTACTGGGTGAGCATGTGGATTATAACGACGGGCCTGTTTTACCAATTGCACTGGACCTAAATGTCCAAATGGCTGCTGCGCCATTGAAGGAAAATATCCTCAGGTTGTTGGCTGCTGACCTGGATGACGAAGTGAGCATTCCTCTAAGCGATCTAGAAGCTAAAGTAACGACCTCTGGAAAACCCATGCCCGATTGGGCCAGATATCCAGCGGGGGTAGGGTGGTCATTAATGGAAGCTGGCTACCCGCTTGGTGGAGCACAAGCGCTATTTCGCTCAAATATTCCGATTGGAGCAGGTTTGAGCTCCTCGGCAGCAGTGGAAGTCGCATTTGGAGTGCTTTGGCAAGCTCTTGGAGGTTGGGAGATTGACCGGATGACTCTGGCAAAGCTATGCCAGCGAGCGGAAAATGTATATGTAGGAGTTTCTTGCGGTCTAATGGATCAATTTGCCAGCGCTTGTGGCGTAAAAGGGCATGCGCTTTATCTGGATACCCGATCATTTGAATGGCGACCGGTTGCTTTGCCGGTTGGAGTAAGCATCGTGATTGTCGATTCGGGCGTGAGGCGTGAATTGTTGACTTCAGCTTACAATGAACGGCGGGCATCCTGTGAAAGCGCCTTAGAGCATCTCAAAGAGTACCTGCCTAATATCCATTCTCTGAGGGATATATCGACGGTAGAGTTTGCCGCTTTTGGTTTTTATTTACCAGAGGTGGAAAGAAAACGCGCCGAGCACGTTGTGAAAGAGATTGCCCGGGTTCATTCGGCGGTAAACGCGATAGAGAGAAACGATCTCCAAGCCTTGGGAGCTCTGATGTACGCCGGACATGCCAGCCTGCGGGATATGTATGAAGTTAGCCATCCTGCATTGGATATCCTGGTGGGAATTGCTAGGCAGATTCCGGGTTGCATAGGCGCTCGTCTGACTGGAGCGGGCTTTGGTGGTTGCACTGTAAATCTGGTACACGAAAACGCCTGTCAAAATTTTATCCCCAGAATCATCGAAGAATACCGCCATCGAACTGGTTTTATGGCTAAGGCATACCTGTGTAGCGCCAGCGATGGCGCTTTAGCTACAAAGTTGTAAAAGCATATACTCATTGTGGGTCAGGAATTCATCGCCGGGCAGCGATGGGAGCCTGTTTATTGGTAGCTTGTGGGTATTCTTTTGGCGAAGCCATGTGTTTGATAATCTAGGGCCGGATTCCCCACAAGCGAACCTCTCCGTCATAAGAAGCTGATGCCAGCAGATTCCCGCCAGGTGAGAATGCCAGAAAATCTATACCGTGGACATGACCTTCAAGAGTTCTAAGGATATTTCCATCCACAATAGACCACAACTGGATGATATGTTGGTTATAACTGGTTCCAATCGCCAGCAGTTGACTATCGGGGCTGAACGCCAACGATTCTACAACTCCAGCGGTGGTAAAGGTTTTTTGCAAAGTTCCCTGGGATAATTCCCACAAGCGGACGCTTCCATCATAATGCCCGGTGGCGAGAAACGCCCCATCGGGTGAGAATGCCAGGCAGTTGACTGCCCCAGTAAAAGATGTATAGAGGGTAAAAAGCAAGCTGTTGGTTGGGAGATCCCATACTTTCACGGCATAGCGATCAGGGGAAGAAGCCAGCATATTCCCGGATGGCGAGAAGGCGATGTTAAGAACTGCTCCAGTTTGAAGCGTGCGGGTAATCTCCCATGAATAAGTCTCACGGAACTCGACCGCATTTTGCTCATACACTGAGCTCGTGAGGGCAGTCGCCAGCACCTTGCCTCCGGGCATGTAAGATACCGCGCTGATCGCTCGTTGGTCTCCAAAGATCGCCACGCGGGGGAAATTCGGCGCGACCCATATTTGCAGGTTGCCAGCATAACCTTGTTCCTCTGACCCGTAGCGGTGACCGGTTGCCAGCCAGGTAGTCGTAGGATCAAAATCGAAACTTACCATGCCTTCCCCGGTTGATATAAACTTCTGGCGGATATGCAGCCAGGGTTCATATAGCGCAATGCCTTGCAGAGTGCCAACCGCTAATAACCCTCCAGCCGGCATCCACTTCAAGTCGGTGACGTTCGCCTCCTGCATGGTGGCTAAACCAGAGACCTGAAAAGAGTTCGATAGGGTGATAATGGGCAGAGTCACAGGAATGGGAGTGCCTTCGAGGGCATAGAGGAGAGGCGTTGGAGTGAGGGTTGGAGTTGGGGAAGGAGTTATTGTTGGGGTCGCAGTACTCGTTTGGGTAGGGGTAAAGGTTGGCGTTACGGTTGGCGAAGTTGTGGGCGTTTGGGTTGGGGTAGGGCTGGCGAAAAGGGTCAAATTAGCTATCTGGCAACCCGTAAGTATAAGCACGCCCAGGGTCGTAATAAGCGTAAATGCGGTTAGCGTTTTGAGCATACTATTTGGAGCCGTAGGGTGAATTAGTTTCCTACCCAGGGGAGGTAAATATACGCTGGGACAATTAATTGGTTCCAGGAAAAGAGGCGGAAATTTGGATAGGATAAGGTCGTCTGGCTTTTCAGGCGCGTCCCGGGGTGGAGTAAATCCACGATGGCTTGAAAGTTGATTTGGGTCTGCGATTGAGCAGCAAGCTCACCAGACCATTTAAACCCGGCTGGGAACAAAATATCGCTACCCGAACTTGAAGTCAGCGTATCCGTAATCAGTTTAAGTCCCGAAGGGAGAGTGTGAGTCAATGCGGCACTGGTTGGCGCTGGTCCGTGATTGAGAATAGTCAGGGTAAACGCGACTGTATTACCGATATTTGCCGAAGCCGTGGATGGTTTTTGGTCGATCGTGATCCAAGGCACACCAACCCGGATTGGTGAGAGGCCAACTGCCACCAGTCCGTGCTGATCATAAAATCGAGCGGATAAGGGAATTGTTGTATCGGGGGGGATAGAGTCATCCAGCTCGAGGCTTGCTCCAAGCGTCAGGGTGATTCCGGGGGTAAGATCGCCTTCCCAAATAAGAGAGTTTTCATCGCTGTCATAAATCCAGCTTCCCCACACGCTACCCGGCACCAGATTGGTTTTGGGTGGGAGAGGTACGGTTGCTTTCAACCCATTTAATGGTAACGATCGGGCCAAACCGAGGGTCAAGCTGATAGGCACCTGGCTACCAGCAGCCGCGGCAGGTGGAGTGGCGAGACGGCTTTCTCCGAAGGGACTGATCCATAGCAGCGTGTTAGCAAGCAGAGTTTCAAGAGGCGTGTCTTCGAGCGTCTCAAGGGGAAATGAGAAGAAAGCTGTCCGCCAATTGCTGGCGGGATAGATGACGCCCATGTTGTAAAGATTTGGGTCGATTACCAATGATTTGGCAGTGTCGGTTAACCAGAGGCCATCGCTCCAGTTCTTGAAAGGGTATAAGAGTGGCCAATATTCAGGCCTGATTCCTAGCTCATTATCCGGGGTTGGAATCGCGGTCGTTGGTGTAATCGAATAAGACGCATACACAACGCCTAGTCGGTGTTGGACGAATTCGTCGTTACCCCTCACATCCATTAAATCCTGGCTGGTCAGCAGTAATCCTCCCCCGCCATCTAGATAAGCGGCCAGATGTTGTTCATCGGCGGATGTGAGGGGAGCATACCAGTCGTAACCGGTTGTCCACAGGGTAATCGGATAACGCTTGAGAGTATCGGTCGAAGGCGTTTGGTCGCCGCTGGTTTGGATGTAATCGAAGGGTAAACCCAATGCCTGCAACGCCCGAATATATTTGTCTTCGTGGTTATACCAGCGCTCATCGTCTGTGAGCAATAATGGAGCCGGAGTCTTGGCTGCCAGGGTCACTACCTGGCTTTCCAGGAGATCGCTCTGACTGGCGACAGTAAGCGTATAGATGCTTTGGTCGTTACGCAAAGCCTCGTTGGGGATGGATATTGAATAAGTTAGCACTTCTCGAGTACAGCTACCCATTGTCATAACTTCGGTATCGGTGAAGCGCTGACCAGAGGGTAATTCGATGGTGATATTCCAACCTTCACCCTCGAGTTGTAAATTGTAGGTATCTGTAAGCACACCCAGATTATGCAAGACCAGCGTCCCACTAACCGTTGTACCGGGAGGTCCAATCAAGATTGGATCTTTCCGGTTTACCAGGATGGCATAGGGTTCAGGTTCTGCAACCAGCCAATTGATGAGGCGATCCAATAATTCCTCTCGGGTAGGCTGAGGTCCGGCGCCTTCATAACCGAAACCCAACCATCCGGCTCGATATGGCTGGCAGACGCCCGCCAATACAGCGCCATTTTCGTCATTCGACCATTTCAGAGCTGGATGGGTTTTGATTGGATCATTAATGGTTACAGAATCGGGCGTGAACTGGTTCTGAGCACTATCGGGAGTATTCAGCTCGACACTTAAGCCATATAAAGGACTGTCTTGAGTGCCGGTTAACGATGAGAGGTTACCTTCATCTGAAAACCAGATTCCCAGATAATCGGTGAGATATTTTTGAGGGTAAGCAAAATAGGAGGCGTCTAAATAAGCGATTTCTTGACCGCTGACCAGCAAATTGCCACCAGCGCTCAAATATTGAGTGATAACCGAGTTCATGCCAAGTAAACCGGGGGAATCTTGCGGCGCAGACCAGATTACTAGATCATAAGGCAAAAACGTGTCTAACACTGGCAGGTCGGATGGCTGGCCTCCCTCGCCAAATGGATTTCTCACCGGCCAAAGCGAATAGGGGTAATCCAGATTATTAAGTTCATCTTCGAAATACTTGATTTGACTCTCATAATACCATCGACCGCTATCCACCAATAAAATCCGCGGTGAAGGTGGAAGAGAGATATCATACGGGTAACCATTACCGGCGACCACAGTGGGGGTGATATGTCCGGTTCGGTGGGCTGGGGCGGTGATATCGATTTGCCAGATCCCTTGGGGGAGTGCCAAACTGTATGCCCCGCTGGCCGGGTCGGTTTGGGTGGTTAACGGAGTATTTCTAACTTTCAAGGTTGCAGATAAAGGCGCACCGTTTTGCAGGTCAGTCACGAGCCCGAAGACCGAAGCTACCGGTAATGGAGACAAGTTGAAAACCAGGTGATTCGTCCCTCCGGTAACGACTTCAATCAGATATTGGATCTGGTCGGCGAACCCAAATGCCGATGCCGTGATGTCATACCGGCCCGCCAACAAGGCAAACGAAAAAGTTCCATCCGGATTCCCAGAAATGGTGACGGTTTGAGTGTAACCGCTACTATCACGGGGAGAAGCGGTGATGATAGGCGCCGGAATTGGGCTACCATTAGCGCTGAGGACAATACCTTGGAGCGAACCATGTGAAGTCACCAGCAACCCGGCCGCGTAAGCATTGATCAACCCCCAACCGGTGCTATTATTGGGAATGACGCTGCCCAAAGGTTCGGCTGTTGAGAAAATAATCGATTCCAGCTCATCCGGCGTGAGAGAAGGGTTGGCTTGCAACAGGAGAGCTGCCAGACCGGTTACATGAGGCGCGGCCTGGCTGGTACCATTGGCAATGGCATAACCGCCTCCCGGATATGCCGAGCGTACCGCAACCCCAGGCGCAGAGACCTCAGGTTTGATTTCTCCCCAGATACTTGGTCCACGGGATGAGAAGCTGGCTACCTCCTTGGATTGGTCGACTGCTCCGACAGCCAATGATTCGGGATAACTTGCCGGGCTGGCAATCGTACCGTTATTGGGTCCACTGTTACCAGCTGAGAAGACCGGTAAAATGTTAGCCACCCGCAGGGCTGCAATATCCAACCGGTAACGGTCATCGCTCCCGATGGTGGATCCCCAAGAATTATTAACCACGTCGGGCGCCAGGTTAGGGTCTCCATTCGGTGCCAGGATCCATTGAAAAGCGGCGTGGATCCAGCTTTCGTAGGTATAACCCTGGTTGGTGAACAGCTTTACCGCAATCCATTTTGCTCCTGGAGCGACGCCGATCCGGTTTCCTTCCCCATCATCGCCTACAATCGTGCCCATCGTGTGAGTACCATGTCCGTAACCGTCGCCAGGATAGAGATAGGGTTCGCCGGTAACTACATACCAGTTACCGGCATGGATCGCGGGTCCATGAGGGTTATAGCCGCGATACTTTTTCATTAGAGCCGGGTGTTGCCAATCCACTCCCGTATCCAGGCTGGCTACTACTACTCCACTGCCATCCAGACCCAACGCTTGTTGAGCCAGGTTTACCTGGATCAAAGTCAGATTATCTCCGTAAGACTCGATCTGTTGTGGAGCGATGGAGGTATCGGGCGGTTCATCTGAAAGGAAGTACTGTTGATCAAGTCGAATCTGAACGATCTCGTCTCTAGAAGCCAGCGATTCGATTAGCTGGGGTGTAGCTTTGAGTGAAATAATCGGGCTGATCCAATACTCGCGGACATCCCTGGTTTGCCCGCTACGTTCGGCAGCCCGTAAACTACGAACCAGCGACCCAACATTACGTTCGGTTTCCGATTTCAATGTCTCTACTAATGCTTTCCGTCGGAATGCCCGGCTGGAGGCTGAGACGATCGCAGGTGCAGTTTGAAGTAAGTCGGGATTTCTTCGCCATTCGATGATAATCGCTATCTGGCTGTCTTCAGGCTTTTCCAGCATGGCTCGGAGAAGAGCCGGATGGATTTTGGTACTTATAGGATCCGCTTTTAGATTTTGAGAATTGTTGGCTTGAAACGGAGTCGGGCTGGCAGCGTATGCGAGCGCGAAAAATGCCAGGATAGCAATAAGAGCTGTGATTATTGCAAGTGCGATCGAAAGCTGGCGTTTCATACTCAATCCTGGATACGCTTTCGATCTGGTTTAAGTGCTCTTCAACCTGGCAATAGTTACCCCCTCACCGCCTTCTTTCTCACCACCGGCTTCAAATGAAGCAACATGCGGATGGCGGCTAACCAATTGACGGATTGTTTCCCGAAGCTTGCCGGTGCCTTTACCGTGGATGATCCGAACGAAAGGCAAGCCTGAAAGATAAGCTGCATCCAGATAACGATCCAGGGCATCGCTAGCTTCATCCGATCGCTGGCCTCGCAGATCAATTTCCCAGCCTGGTGAGATTGGGTCGTATGGCAATTGATATACCGGGGAAGGATAGTCGTTTTTGACTAGAGGCGGAGAAGCTTCTATAAGCTCGAGGTCATCAAGGTTAGATCGAATACGGAGATTTCCGACCTCGACTTCAGCTTCCTCTTCAGAAAGGGTAGTTACGATACCGCGGGCGTTCAATGTGCGAAGGTGGACTAAATCTCCGCGAACAATTGGGCGTTTCAAAGGTATAAAATCGGATGTCAGCGGTGGAGTTTCTGTTGTATCAGCCAGTTTTTCTTCCAGGATTTTGAGCTGGTTTTGGAGGTCTTTAACGGGTTGGGCGGGTTGGCGCGCCCGCGCCAGTTCTTTGCGTAGTTCACGCAACTCAGTTTCGATTTCTTGAACTTGTTGGTTGGCTTCGAAAAGAGCGGCGGCGAGTATTTTTTTACGTTCGATCTCGATCTCATTCAGGCGGGATGCCAGTTCAGACCGGAGGGACTCGTTTTCTTTTCTGACTTGTTCGGCTGAGTCGTGGGTTTTGCGGGAGAGCTCGAGTTGATGGTGAATTTCTTCCAGGAGATCATCAGCGCGTATATCTTGCGGATTGAGTTCATCTCGAGCTGCCTTGATGATCACTTCTGGCATACCCAGGCGCTGAGCGATCGCCAGAGCGTTCGAACGGCCAGGTAAACCGACCGTGAGACGAAAGGTTGGCTGGAGGGATTCCAGGTCGAACTCCACGCTTGCATTGGTGACGCCTGGGGTGGTATGCGCATAGGCTTTCAATTCGGGATGGTGGGTGGAAACGAAGGTTGTGATTCCCCTTTCGAGCAGGTGGTCGAGTAAGGCGCGCGCCAGAGCTGCTCCTTCCTGTGGATCGGTACCAGCTCCCAATTCATCCAGAATGACCAGGGAATGATTATCGGCATGTTTTAAGATCCGGATGATGTTGGTAATATGCCCAGAAAAAGTTGAGAGAGATTGTTCGATAGATTGCTCGTCGCCGATATCTGCGTAAACGCTTTCGAACAAACTGATCTCACAGCCGGAATGGGCGGGAAGGTGTAAGCCAGATTGCGTCATGAGAACCAACAATCCAACTGTTTTTAGGGAAACTGTTTTTCCGCCGGTGTTCGGACCGGTGATCACCAGAGCGTATGTTTGTGAGTCGAGTTCGATATCGATGGGGACGACGGTATGGGAATCGAGGAGTGGGTGACGAGCCTGAAATAAGCGCATGATGCTTCCAGGATGATGACTCGTATTGGCTTTTACTTTA
>Ga0315282_10008667_pt1 | contig 16396 bp, 15 predicted proteins | sample YL17G07_20_MG_FD_203693 | JGI IMG/M metagenome (GOLD analysis project Ga0315282, IMG submission 203693) | Sediment microbial communities from Yellowstone Lake, YNP, Wyoming, USA - YL17G07_20 | ecosystem: Environmental > Aquatic > Freshwater > Lake > Sediment | place: USA: Wyoming | collected...
GCCCTCACTTATGGCCTTGAGCGCGCGCTTGTAGGACCGGATGCAAAAATCGTCCTGGTCCTTCCGGCTTATCTTCCACTCCTTGCCCAGCATGTCCGCGCAGGCGCCCATGTGGCAGTTCTTGTACACATCCCAAAGCCCGTCATAAATCATCATGTCCACCACCTTCTGGTCGCCCATGCGAAATCCCTGGCGGGCGCCTGGGAGGAAATAGGGGGCGTTGCTCATGCTTTCCATCCCGCCGGCCACAATCACTTCCGCGTCCCCGTTCGCGAGCATGGCGTCGGCAAGCATGACCGATTTCAGCCCGGAGCCGCAGACCTTGTTGATGGTCAGCGCGCACACCTTCCAGGGCAGGCCGGCATAAACCATGGCCTGGCGCGCAGGCGCCTGGCCCACGCCTCCGGAAAGAACGCAGCCCATGATAACCTCGTCCACCTGCTCGCCCTTGAGCCCGGCCCGTTCGAGCGCGGCCTTGATGGCAATGGCCCCAAGATGGGGCGCGGAAAGCGGAGCGAGCGAGCCTAAAAACGACCCCACCGGGGTGCGCGCCGCGCTGACAATAACATTATCTCCCATTTTCTTACCTCCTGGAAAAATTTTTTGCAGCAGTGCTGGGATTTTAATAAACTAAAAATCGGTTGTCAATCATTTTTAAATTGATAAACTATGAGCGGGAAGCAGGCGGGATATGAAGAGCGGCAAAAACCACGAAGCAGCCAGAAGAAGACGAGAGCCTCCTCCCATCATAAGGTTGATTCATCGGAAAAAGCTTATCGCCTTTGGATGGTATGGCGGGAAATTTTCTCATTTGGACTGGCTGCTTCCCTTGTTGCCGGCATGCCATCACTATTGTGAGCCGTTCGGAGGCTCCGCGGCCGTGCTTTTAAACCGTCCGCCCTCTCCCGTGGAAACTTACAATGACCTGGATGGAGAGGTTGTTAATTTTTTTCGAGTGTTGCGCTCGGCAAAAGAAAAGCTTATAGAAGCTATCGGGTTGACGCCTTTCTCGCGGGAAGAATTCGCGTTGGCCTGCATTATTGACCCATCTTTGGAGCCGCTGGAGCGGGCTCGCCGTTTCTATGTGCGTGCCCGGCAGGTGCGAACCGGGTTGGCGCAAACCGCCAGCATCGGCAGATGGGCTAATTGCAAGGAGACCAGCCGGAGCGGTATGAGCGGAGTGATAAGCAGGTGGCTGAAAGGGGTCGAGGCCCTGCCGGAAATAGCGGAGCGATTATTGAGAGTGCAGGTCGAAAATCGTCCCGCCGGCGATGTCATTAAACTCTATGATTCTCCGGAAACGCTCTTCTATTGCGACCCTCCCTATGTCCATCATACCCGGGGAGATGATAAGGCCTACCAATATGAAATGACCGACGAAAAACACATGGAGCTTGCCGAATTGCTGAACCAGGTGAAGGGGATGGTGGCGATTTCCAATTATGAATGCCGGCTGATGGAAAAACTTTATCCGGAGTCGAAATGGGAAAAAATTTGCAGCCCGGCAAGAACCATCCACTCAACTAAGGGAACGCGCATTGAGGTGCTTTGGACCAATTATGACCCGTACAAGATGAAAGCAATGGATGTTAAACAGTCGCTCCTGGAGTTTGATTGATGCCCGGGCCGGAAGAAATTTTGGAAAAACTTTTTCAGAAAGCTTCTGAAAACATCGGGAAATCTTTTGTGAAGAATAAGGAAATAAGCGAGCGCATAGAATATGTTTGCCGTTGCCTGGGCAACCGCGCCGGAGTCAGACTGCTGATGGCCTGCATGCTTGCCAAGGTTCATAATCCCAAAGTGGACCCGCGCAAACCTTATACCGAAATTGGAAGCAAAGACTGTTTTTCAGGCCGAACCTATGATGAAAGGTACCTGACGCATTTTATCAATAAACACCGTCTTTCCTGCAACCCCACCACGGCTTTTTTAACACCTGCTCTGCGCAATATGGACCGAACTCTCACCAAAAATATTGACTTGGTCGGACGACCGGAAAGGCTATACAAAGATACCCTCCAACTCCTTGATGATGTGGCAAGCGGGAAGGAATCCGCTGCGGATGTTCTGGCCGAGACAATCCGTTTCCTGGTTATTGTCCGGGATGAAAAAAAACAACGGATGGAGACGCTGATTTCCGGGCTTCAAAAAGAAAAAGATGCCCTGCCGATTTCTTCGGAAAATATTGTCAACATCCTGCAACAACATCTGCGTTGTAAAAATTCAAGCAGGCTTCCCGTTTTGATCGTGGCAGCGGCTTACAATGTCGCGGCTCAAAAGTTGGGAGAAAAAGCCTTGCCTTTGAAAGGCCATATTACTGCGGACAAGCAAACCGGAGCTTTGGGAGATATAGAGATATGCCTTACCAACGATGATCGAATAGTCGCTATTTAGGAAATGAAATCAAAAAAGGTGACCATTGACGACATTGACCGCGCCCTTCAAAAATTGGCTGAAACCAAAAAGAAAATTGACAATTATATTTTCATAACCACCGACCCAATTGATGATTCTGTCAAAGACTATGCAACTTCAATTTATGACAAAACCGGCGGGATGGAAATGGCCATATTGAACTGCATCGGATTTGCCCGGCACTTCCTTCATCTATTTCACCGGCTCCGAATGGATTTTTTGAGCGCTTATCAGGAGTTGTTGCTTTCCGAGCCTGACAGCGCCGTCAAGCAGCCATTGAAAGAGGCTTTTCTATCGTTAAGACAGGCGGCAGAATCAGATGAATAGAATTCAAAAAAAGGCCGTCCTTTACAATTGGCCTAAAATCGAGTTAAAATTAGTCTATAGGCAAAAACTAGGAGGTGGACTATGAAGCGAGCGGGAATGATAGTTATGGTGTTTGGGCTTTTTCTAGTGTGGAGCTGGGTAGTTTTTGCTCAAGAATCCGGGGCCACGGCGCCGACTGCGGCGCCGACTGCGGCGCCTGCGGCTCCGGCGGTTCCAGAGACTCCTGCGGTTCCGGCTGCGCCTGGGCCGATGCCTTCCAAGGTGCTGAAGATGCATCAGGTGAAGGCCGGGGAGGACCTGCATCTCATCGCCGCGTATTATTATGGAGACGCCCGTCAATGGAAGAAGGTCTGGGAGCTGAACAAGAAGGAGATTCGCAATCCCAACCGGATTGAGATAAACCAGGTCATCAAGGTTGAGGTTGAGCCGAACTGGCAGCCGAAATTCGATATGGACAAATACCTGGCCAGCCGCGGACTGGCGGGCGTGGGCAAGAAAGGCCCGGCCAAGAAGACCACCTATGTGCGCGAGAAGGAGGAAGTTCATTCCACGGCCACGCCCATGCTTTTGACCGAGCCTCCAAGGGAAGAGGCGCCTGCAGGAGGAGGCACCGAGGCCCAGCCTTCCGGAGGCGCTCCCAAATAAGGAATTCCGGCCTCGGGAATCGCGCTTGATTGATGCCTCGCGAGCGAGGAGCGGGCGAGGGGGAATTTTTAACAAATTCTTTTCGGTCCAGACAAATCGCGGTATCATCAGCAAGAGGGATGAGTTCTGTGAGGGTCTTGCTGGTCAACACCAATCGCATGCGGCCGAGGATAGCGCCGATTGGCTTGGACTATGTGGGCAGCGCGCTTGCGGCTGCGGGAGCTGACGCTCGACTTTTTGACCTGGCGCTGGAAAGCAAAGGCTGGCAGGCCCGGCTTAAAAAATTGCTTGACGATTTTCGGCCCCTGCTGATCGGCGTCACCATCCGGAACCTTGACGACTGCTATTTTCTCTCCGGCCGGTTCCTGGTCAGCCCGGTGCAAAGGCTGATTGTCTGGCTTCGCAAAAACAGCAAGGCCAAAATCGTTCTGGGAGGGGTGGGCTACTCGATTGCGCCTTCTGCCTTGCTTGAGTATCTGGCCGCGGATTACGGCATTTGGGGGGACGGCGAGGAATCGCTCGTGCGCCTGCTTCAAGCCCTGGCCTCGGGCCGGGAGCCGGGAGCAAAGGATGTTCCGGGCCTGGTTCTTCCGGGCGCGAAGGCTCTGCAGCGGGCGGAAAGCGACCCGGACCGGCTCGCGCGGAATCGTAAGCTGGCTGACAATTCGCTTTATTTTCGGCTGGGCGGCCAGGCCGGGATTGAGACCAAGCGCGGCTGCAACGGCAAGTGCATTTATTGCGCGGACCCTTTGGCAAAAGGAAAACGGGTGCGGCTGCGCAGCCCGGAGGCGGTTGCGGAGGAGATTGAAGAGCTGCTCGGTCAGGGCGCCTGGGCTTTCCATCTCTGCGACAGCGAATTCAACCGGCCGAGGAGCCACGCGCAGGCGGTTCTTGAAGAAATCGTCCGTAGAGGGCTGGGCAGGAAAGTTCATCTTTACGGATATTTTTCGCCGAAACCGTTTAACCTGGAGCTTGCCAGGCTTTACGCCCGGGCCGGGGGCAAGGGCATTTGCTTTGGCGCGGATTCCGGCTCGGACCGGATGCTCAAGGTTCTGAAGCGCGACCATTCGGCCAAAGACCTGGAGATTGCGGTCGCGGCCTCAAAAAAAGCCGGGGTAAAAATTATGTTCGACCTTTTGCTGGCCGGCCCGGGCGAGACCTTGAAGACTCTTGCCGAGACCATCAGCCTGATGAAGAAGCTCAAGCCGGACCGGGTGGGCGTGAGCTGGGGGGTGAGGGTTTATGCCGGAACCGAGCTGGCGCAGATTGCCGGAGGCGAGAGCGGCGATAAAAATCCGGGATTGCTTTTTCCCGCGTTCTATCTTGAACCCAGGCTCAAGAGAAAAGGACTGGATGTTCTCCGCCAACTGATTGGAAACGACAACCGCTTTTTCCTCCCGGCCAGGGTTGCCAGGAAACAAAATTATAACTACAGCGGCAACCTTTTCCTCGAACGACTTATCCGACGCGGCGCGCGCGGGGCATACTGGAAGATTCTTTATGACCATGCGGAAAGCGGCTGAACAGATTTTATATTTTCCGAATCGCGGCTGAAGCCGCTCGCACGAAAATGTTTATGGACAGTAATTCTATTTAAAGAAGCTCACAGATTTCTGGCTTGATAAGGAAGTAGGGATAGCCGGCAGGGCAGGAACAGAGGCCGGCTTTCACGGGATTTTTCAGAAGATAGTTATAATATCCGGAGAGTTTCTCGGAATCCCGGACCAGGCGGTCATGGAACCCCTTATACCAGATGCGGCCCGAACGCTTGTTTTGCTCATTGAGCAGACGCGCAGTCCTGCCCTTGAACAGCTTCATCGCCCGGCTCAAGTCCTGGCCTCGGCCCAGCCGTACTATCATATGCAAAGGAGTGGGCATCAGCACAAGGGACAAAACCTCCCAGACTCCTTCCCGCTCCAGACGGCTAATTTCCGAAACTATCACCTCAAAGCTGGCCCGAGTGTTGAGCCTCGCCGCGCCTTCAGCCTTGGCCGTGCTCACCAGATAGAAAACAAAGGGGTAGGACAGCCGGAATTCGCGCAGCCTCCGCGAGCCTTTCTTGAGCGCGAGCTTCATCAATGACATTCTCAAATATGGACAAGGATTGTCAAATCAAATTCGTGCGAGCGACTTCAGTCGCGATTATCTGGCTGCGTCGGCGAACCTCTTTTCCACTTCCTTCCAGTTGACGATTTTCCAGAAGGCGTCCACGAACTTGGCGCGCAGGTTCTTGTAATCGATGTAGTAGGCGTGCTCAAACACATCGCAGACCATTAAAACGGGGTATCCCGGGATGATGTTCATATTGTGTTTTTCAATCTGCATGATGACGGGCCGGCCGGTGAGTTTGCAATAGGTGAGGCCGGCCCAGCCCGAGCCTTCCACGGAATTGGCCGCCTTGCTGAACTCGTCCTTGAAGCGGTCAAAGCTCCCGAACTCCTTGTCAATCGCTTCGGCGAGCTTGCCCGAGGGCTTGCCTTCGCCCTTGCCGGCAGGAGCCAGGTTGTTCCAGAACAAGGAGTGCAGCAAGTGTCCGGCGATATTCCAGGAAAGCTCTTTGGCCACGGCCTTGACATCAAGCTCGGCCTTTTCCTTCCTGGCCTTGTCCAATTTTTCAAAGAGAGCGTTGGCGCCGTTGACATAGGCCTGGTGATGTTTCGAGTGGTGGATTTTAAGCTGCTCCTCGGAAATTTGGGGAGCCAGCGCGTTGTATGCGTAAGGCAGCTCCGGCAACTTATAAGCTTTTTTCTCGGCCATTTTTTTCCTCCTTTTTGAAATTTTCATCTCGGGCGCGAGCTGACATTTTCTGCCCGTGCTTTTTCAACTTAAGCATGAAACAATTTTTGTCAATTATTTTTGGCCGGCGAGGGTGAAATACTCATAGTTGAAGACAACGCTGAATTCGAGCCTTTCCATCGGGCCGATGAAAAATTTCTGGCTGGCGTGCTCATCGAGCGCGAGCAGCTTCATTTTTTTGCAGCAGCGGATGTCAACCTTGAGCGTGGCCGGCAGCGGGTTCTGCCTGCTGTAATAACGGTAAATGGGGTAAAGGACTTTGGGAACATTCACATAATAGAGATTTTGCGCGCCGGAATTTTGAAAAGCCTGGAGCGTGCGCTCGTACCCGGTTATATGGTCAGGATGGCCGGTGATGCCTTCCGGGCCGTACCCGATTATGAGCTCGGCGTCAGTCTGGTGGACCGCATCCAGGAGGCGCTGGTAAAGTTCCTTCTGGTCGGCCTTGGGCAATCCCTGGTCGTGGTAATCCCACTGGATAACCTCGTCAGCGCCGAGCACCGCGGCCGCGCTTTTCAATTCCTCGGCCCTTATCTCGGCCATTTTTCCCGGGCTGATCCCCAAATGGTCCTTGGCCGGAGAAAGCTCTCCCAGGGTCATGCACAAAATGTGAACGCGCACGCGCGGGTCCTGCTTGAGCTTGAGCAGCGTGCCTCCGGAATAGGCCACCTCGTCATCCGGATGCGGGAAAATGGTCAGGACATCAATCTTGCCGTCCGCGCCCGGGTTGACGCCTTCAAGCAGGCTGCCGGTTGGTATTCCCGCTGAAACCCTGCAGGCAAAAACCAGCATGACGCACAGCATCATCTTTTTCATTTGTGCCTCCGTTTGCCGCTGCTCATTGCTTGGAGCCGGAGCTTCACATTTGCCATTTGTCGGCAGCCGGCTTGGCCTAAATCCAGTTGAGAATCACGGCCAAGGCGATGATGGCGCTGAAGTCCACGGCATAGAGGGCGATGAGGGCCGCGAGCTTGCTCCTGATTTTTTCCATGTCGTACACCCAGAAGGAGACGACCATGAAGGGCAGATAGCCAATGAGGATGATGAGCCAGATTCTCGGCCAGTTCCACCATCGATAATACCAGACGAGCACGCCGGCGCGGTTGAGGATAAGCTCGACGCCCACGCAAAGAATAGAGTTGAAAACGGCGAAGAACCAGCGGTTGGGAAGGCCCAGCACTCGGGCCTTCCGGTCCTTGGGCAGCATTTTCACAAAGGCGATTCCGAGGATGGCGAACATCAGGCTGGTCTCTATGTTCAACCCGACGAAAATCAGATATGCGGTTTGGCCCGGAGCGGTCCAGACCGCGCTTTTGCCCGTGAACTGCAAAACCAGCGCGTTCCAGATTTCATTGAACAGGTCCATGCCGTAGAAGGCCAGTCCGGCGCAGACGGCGCTAAAGTTCCGCTTCTCGATTTCATTCGCATAGATGTAAATCACAATGACGAAGAGCGGAATCAGATACCACTGGAACCGGCTCGGGTCGCGCAGAACAGCCAAAGCGGCCTGCGAAGCCTCACTCATTTACTGTCCTCCTTTGCGGGAACGGGCTGGCCCGCGATTTCGTTTCTCATTTTTATTTGCTCGCTTCCAGCCGGAACCATTCATAATTGTAAAGGGTCTCGATGTTGGGGCTGGTTAAAGTTCCGGAGAAGAATTTCTGGGTGGTGTGCTCATAGATGGCGAGTTTTTTCAGCTTCTTGTAAGGCCGGACCTCAACCTTGATGGTGGCCTCGGTGTACCCGAACTTGTTTATGGCCTTGTAAATCGGGCCTAGGGATTTGGGCAGCGCCGCGTAATACAGCTTTTGGGCGCGGCTCTGCTTAAAGGCCTCGGTGACCGCGCGGCAGAGAGTGCGGTGGTCAATGTGCCCGGTCATTCCGTCCGGGCCGTAACTCACCACCACTTCCGCGCCGGTCTGCTCAATCATCGAAAGCGCCTTTTCCACCAACTGGCTGAATTCAACCTTGGCCAGCCCCTGGTCGTGATAAGAGAGCTGGATAAGCTCATCTGCGCCAAGCACGGCTGCGGCCGCGCGCAATTCTTCAGTCCTGATTCTGCCCTGCAGCTCCGGAGTTATCTTGAGCGTTTCCTTGGCGGAAGAAAGCTCGCCCAAGGTGAAGCAGACAATATGCACGCGAACCTCCGGGTTCTCGTGCTTGAGCTTGAGAATGGTTCCTCCCACGAAAATGGTCTCGTCGTCCTGGTGGGGAAACATGGTGACCACATCGGTCTTTCCATCCGGCCCGGGATTGACGCCATGGACCAGACTGCCAACGGGCGCTCCGGCTGAAGCCGCCAAGGCCAAAAACAATAGAACGGCAAAAATTTTTTTCAAATCTGCCTCCTTTGCTATTTATGCCTGTCCCTGGCTCACGGTTTTTATCTTAGCGCTCACTTGCCCGCGAAGCAAAATTGTCGGAAACTAGAGCGACTGAACGGGAACCAGAATTGCCGAGCAGACTTCTGATAAAAAAACCATACCAGCTTTTCCTGCAGGAGATGGCGGGAGAGAACCGCCTGCGCCGCATCCTCGGACCTATCTCCCTCTCCAGTCTCGGCATCGGCTCAACCGTCGGCGCCGGAATCTTCGTGCTCACCGGACTGGCCGCGCATGACAAGGCCGGGCCTGCGCTGATTCTTTCCTATGTGGCCTCCGGAGTCGCCTGCCTCTTCGCCGCGCTCTGCTATGCCGAGCTGGCCTCCATGGTTCCGGTCGCCGGCTCCACCTACACCTACGCCTACGCCACGCTGGGCGAGCTGTTCGCCTGGGTCATCGGCTGGGACCTCGTGCTCGAATACGCCATGGCCGCGGCGACCGTGGCCAACGGCTGGTCCGAATACTTTTCCAGCTTCCTCTCGGTCTTCGGCCTGAAACTGCCCATGCTCATCTCCAAGGCGCCCTTTGATTACAACCCGGAACTCGGCCGGCTGGTCGCCACCGGAATGATAATGGACCTGCCGGCGATTCTGATTACCGGCCTGATAACCCTGCTCCTCATCACCGGCATCCGCGAGAGCGCCGGCGCCAACAATGTCATGGTCGGAATAAAAATCACGGTGATAGTTTTCGTGATTGCGGTCGGGGCGTTTTATGTGAAGCCCGAAAACTGGCACCCGTTCGCGCCATACGGATACACCGGGGTCAGCTTTTTCGGTCACACCCTTTTCGGGAAGACCGGCGCCGGGGGCGAGCCGCTGGGCATGCTGGCCGGAGCGTCCATCGTGTTTTTTTCCTACATCGGTTTTGAATCCGTCTCGACCCACGCGGAAGAGGCGCGCAATCCGCAAAAAGATGTGCCGATAGGCCTGATCGCCTCGCTCATTGTCTGCACCGTGCTTTACATCGGCGTGGCCATTGTGCTTAGCGGCATGGTGCCCAACCATAAGATCAACATCAACGCCCCGGTGGCCGACGCTTTCAAGCAGGTCGGCCTGGGATGGGCGCAGTTTATCATCTCCTTCGCCGCGCTCGCCGGCATCACCTCGGTGCTTTTGGTTACGATATTAAGCCAGGCCAGAATCCTGCTGGCGATTGCCCGGGACGGTCTTTTGCCCACGAGTTTTTTCGGAGCGGTGCATCCCCGCTTCCGCACACCCTGGAAGGCGACCATCGCCACCGGCGCTTTTGTGGGAGTGTTTGCCGCGTTCGTTCCCTTGCGGATATTGGCCGAGCTGGTCAACATCGGCACCCTGCTCGCGTTCGTGATTGTCTGCATCGCGGTCATGCTCATGCGCAGGCTCAACCCGGAGGCCAGACGCCCTTTCCGCACGCCCGGGGTTCCGGTGGTGCCCATTCTGGGAGCGGCTTTTTGCCTGCTTTTGATGTTCTCGCTTCCGGCCGAGAACTGGTTAAGACTCCTGATTTGGCTTTTAATCGGCTTTGTGATTTATTTCGGGTATGGCCGGAGGCACAGCAGACTTGCGAAAATGAATCGGGACTGAAGTCCCTCGCATATTCAGATTGAGGTGGTTTGATGAAAAAGCTGTTGGCGAAAAAGTCGATCAGCGTTTTGCTGGAGGAGATGGAGGGCGAGCACAGGTTAAGGCGCGTGCTCGGCCCGGTTGCGCTGACCAGCCTTGGGGTGGGAGCGATTATCGGCACCGGCATTTTTGTGCTCACCGGCATCGCCTCGCACGACAAGACCGGGCCGGCGCTGATCCTTTCCTTCTGCGCCTCCGGGCTGGCCTGCATCTTCGCCGCGCTCTGCTACGCCGAGTTCGCCTCCATGGTTCCGGTTGCCGGCTCGGCTTACACCTATGCCTATGCCACGCTGGGGGAGCTTTTCGCCTGGATCATCGGCTGGGATTTGGTGCTGGAATACACGGTTTCCTCGTCCACGGTGGCGCACGGCTGGTCGCATTATTTCATTGATTTCATCGGCATTTTTGGAGTCCGGATTCCGGAGGCGCTGTCGCACGCGCCGTTTGATTACAATCCCGCCACCGGACTTCTGGCCTCCACCGGCGCGCTCATGGATTTGCCCGCCATCTGCATCGCGGCCGTCCTGGCCATCGTGCTCGTGATCGGCATCCGCGAAAGCGCCACCTTCAACGCGGGAATGGTCATGGTCAAGCTGGCCATAGTTGTGCTGGTGATTGTGGTCGGGGCGTTTTATGTGAAGCCGGAAAACTGGCATCCGTTTGCGCCGTATGGGTACACCGGGATCAGCTTTTTCGGCCACACCCTGTTCGGACAGACCGGCAAGGGGGGCGAGCCGCTCGGGATGCTCGCGGGCGCGGCCGTGGTGTTTTTCGCCTACATCGGTTTTGACTCGGTATCGACCCATGCCGAGGAAGCCAAGAATCCGAAGCGGGATGTCCCGATTGGGATTATCTGCTCGCTCATCCTCTGCACCGTCCTCTACATCGCGGTCTCCACCGTGCTGACCGGCATGGTGCCTTATAACAAGATCAACATTGACGCTCCGGTTTCAGACGCCTTCAAGCAGGTCGGCCTGCCCTGGGCGCAGTTCCTGGTTTCGCTCGGAGCGCTCACCGGCATCACCTCGGTGCTCCTGGTGCTGATGCTCTCCCAGCCCAGAGTGCTTCTGGCCATGGCCCGCGACGGCCTTCTGCCCAAGAGCTTCTTCGGGTCCGTGCATCACCGGTTCCGCACGCCCTGGAAGTCAACCATTGTGACCGGAATCGTGGTCGGGCTGATGGCCGCGTTCATCCCGCTCCGCATCCTGGCCGAACTGGTCAATATCGGCACACTGCTCGCATTCGTGATTGTCTGCCTTGCGGTCCTGGTCGTGCGCATCACCCACCCGGACCAGCCCCGGCCCTTCCGCGCTCCCCTCTGGCCCTTTGTGCCCATTGCCGGGGTGCTCTCCTGCTTACTCCTTATGTTCTCGCTCCCCTCGGAAAACTGGTGGCGGCTCATCATCTGGCTCCTTATCGGATTTGTCATCTATTTTGCTTATGGCCGCAGCCACAGCCTTCTCGCCCTGCAAAGAAGAAATAACCAGCAAAAAAGCCGGTCAAACTCGTCGGCCTTGAGCAAATAAACGCTGTAATTATCAATAGTTATGCCAAGCAGGCTTGAAATCAGAAGCCGGTCAAGCTGCTCTTTTCTGGTTTTTTATCCTGTTGACAAAAATCAGCCGGGTTCAGAGCGAAACTGAATGAATCGTCATTCAGAATCTAAGGGCTTTTTTTTCTTGACTTAATTGGTGAAATTGGGTAGTCTTTTTCGCAATCATCGGGATAGGAGCAATTGGTCATTCTGCCGTTAATTTCAACATATAGGTAAGGGGCAGGAATTATTTAAGAAATAAAGAAGGAGGAGTTTGCTATGACAGACGAGAAGAAGCAAATAATGTCGGTATCTCTGGAGGACAGGGTATTTCAGGTTCCGGAGAACCTGAAGAAGGGGGCGTTCATCAAGAGCAAGGAAGAGTGGATGAAGATGTACAACCGCTCGATCAATGACCCGGAGGGTTTCTGGGGAGAGGTAGGGAATGAATACATCGAATGGTTCGTCAAGCCCAAGAAGGTTTGGAGCTGGGACCCCAAAAAGGCCGTGTTCAAGATGTACCAGGGCGGCAAGCTTAATGTCAGCTCCAACTGCCTGGACAAGCATGTGAAAGCCGGCAAGAAGGACCAGGTGGCCATCATCTGGGAAGCGGACGACCCCAAGGACTCCAGGAAGCTGACTTACAACGATTTGTATGTGGCGGTGAACAAGTTTGCGAATGTGCTCAAGAAAAAGGGCGTGAAGAAGGGCGACCGGGTCTGCATCTACCTGGGCATGATTCCCGAGCTGCCCATTACCATGCTGGCCTGCGCCAGGATTGGCGCGCCCCACTCCGTGGTGTTCGGGGGATTCAGCGCGGATTCGCTGCGCGAGAGAATGATCGATTCCAAAGCCTGCATGCTCATCACCGCTGACGGCGGGTACCGGGGGGGAAGAACCGTTCCGCTCAAGGCGGCTGCGGACAAGGCGTGCGAGGGTCTGGACTTTGTTAAAAGTATTATCGTGGTCAAGAGGACCGGCCAGGAAGTGCAGATGAAAGCCGGACGCGACAGCTGGTATCACGATGAGGTCAGCGCCAAGGACATCAAGGATTTTTGCAATCCGGAAAGAATGGACGCCGAGGACACTCTGTTTTTGCTTTACACCTCGGGTTCCACGGGCAAGCCCAAGGGCGCGCTTCACACCAGCGCCGGTTTCCTGGTGTACACCTCGGTCTCCTTCAAGCTGGTGTTCGACTATCATCCGGGAGAGGTCTTCTGGTGCACCGCGGACATCGGCTGGGTCACCGGCCACAGCTACATTGTCTACGCGCCTCTGAATGTGGGCGCCACCGAGGTCATGTTTGAAGGCATCCCGACCTATCCGGATGCCGGCCGCTTCTGGAGCATCATTGACAAGCACAAGGTCAATGTCATCTACACCGCGCCCACCGCGATTCGCGCTCTGATGAAAGAGGGAGACCAGTGGCCGGCCAAGTATAAGCTGGATTCGCTCAAAATCCTGGGAACCGTGGGCGAGCCGATCAACCCCGAAGCCTGGGTCTGGTACTACGAGAAAATCGGCCACAGCAAGTGCCCGATTGTGGACACCTACTGGCAGACCGAGACCGGCGGATTCCTGGTCACCCCTCTTCCCGGCGCGCTTCCGCTCAAGCCCGGGTCCGCAACCGTGCCGTTCCTCGGCGTCAAGTGCAAGATCCTGCGCGAGGACCGGACCGAGGTCGGCGTGAACGAGGGCGGCTACCTGGTCATTGAGCAGCCCTGGCCCGGAATAATGAGAAGCATTTACGGCGACCATCAGCGCTTTATCGACATCTACTGGAAGCAGTTCCCGCCTTATTACACCACCGGCGACGGCGCGCGCGTTGACCCGGACGGATATTACTGGCTGATGGGAAGGCTGGACGATGTCATCAATGTTTCCGGGCACCGGCTGGGAACCGCGGAGGTCGAGAGCGCGCTGGTCAGCCATCCTGCGGTTGCGGAATCAGCGGTGGTGGGCATGCCGCACGAGATCAAGGGACAGGGCATTTACGCGTTCGTCACGGTGAAGGTCGGCATCAAGGCCAGCGAGGAGCTGAAAAAGGAGCTGGTCGCGCATGTGCGAAAGCAGATCGGCCCCATCGCCACCCCGGACAAGATTCAGTTTGCGGAAGGACTGCCCAAGACCCGGTCCGGGAAAATCATGCGCCGCATTCTGAAGAAGATTGCGGCTGGAGACATCAAGGAGCTGGGCGACACCACCACCTTGGCGGACCCCGCGGTGGTGGACGAGCTGGTCAAGAACAGACAGTAGCCTCTTTGAGGCGCGGTCCCGCGAAGGCTTGTCCGCCGTAGTTTTAACGAAGGCGGAAGCGGGGGACTCGTGAAGAGTCGGACCCTAAAATGAGAACTCGAAACCATGCGGTCGGAAGCTTGGTGGATTCGGAAAACCAGGCTTCCGATAAATACCATAGAATCCTGGAAGCCGGCATCAGGGTTTTTGCCCGCAAGGGATTTCATAACGCCAGGGTCAGCGAAATCGCGCGCGAGGCCGGTGTGGCTGACGGCACGATTTACATATACTTCAAGAACAAGGATGAGATTTTAATCAAGGTCTTTGAAGAGAGCCTGGCGGAGATCATCCGGCGCGTGGAGAAGGAGCTTAAAAACGAGCAGGATGCGCTGCTGAAGATCAAGCGCTTCATCTGGATGCATCTGGAGCTTTTGGAGGAAAACCAGGCTTTAGCCGAGGTGCTCCAGGTCGAGCTTCGCCAGAGCCACAAGTTCATGAAGGAATACACCCCGGCGCACTTCCTCGAATACCTCAACATCATCGCCGGGATGGTGCGGGAGGGACAGCAGGCGGGAGTGATTCGGCCGGAGATCTCGCCCGGCATTTTCAAGCGGGCGCTTTTCGGAGCGCTGGATGAGATCAGCCTGCACCGGGTATTGAGGAACAAGGGAAAGAGTTATAGTAAAGTCAGCGCGGAGCAGCTTTGCGACATTTTTCTCAAGGGCATAGCAAGGGAAGGAGCCATCAGATAAAAAGAGGTCATTAGATAAAAAGATGTCATTCCCGCGAAAGCGGGAATCCAGGGTTTAAGATGTCAACCATTAATTGAGAGAAAGGAGGACAAGGCAGGTGAAAGTATTAGTCTGTTTGAAGCAGACGCCGGACACCGAGGCAACCATCAAGATAACCGGCGACGGCAAGGGCATTGAAGAGCAGAACATCAAGTGGGTGATGAGTCCTTACGATGAGTATGCGGTGGAGGAGGCGATCCGGAGCAAGGAGAAGAAGGGCGGGGAGACCGTGGTCGTGTGCCTGGGCACGGACCGCGCGCAGGAGTCCATGCGAACCGCTCTGGCCATGGGCATGGACCGGGGAGTCCATTGCTGGGACCCGGCCTTTGCAGGGTCAGACGCCCTGGCCACCGCCAAGATTCTCGCCGCGGTGGTCAAGAAGGAGAACCCGGACCTGGTGCTTTGCGGTCGCCAGGCCATCGATTTTGACCAGGCCCAGGTCCCGTCCATCCTGGCCGAGCTTTTGGGCCTGCCCCAGGTCTATATGGCCGCCAAAATTGAACTCCAGGATGGAAAGGCCGTGGTCAACCGCAGGGTCGAGGGCGGCGAGGAAATCGTTGAGACCTCGCTTCCCGCGGTGATAACCTGCGACAAGGGCCTGAACGAGCCGCGCTATGCGAGCCTGCCGGGGATAATGAAGGCGAAGAAGAAGGAAGTCAAGAAGTTCGGTCTGGCTGACAGCGGCCTGGCTGCCTCGGAGGTGGGCGCTGCCGGCGCGAAACTTAAGGTCATCCAATACCTCCCGCTTCCGGAGCGGCCGTCAGGAAAGGTGTTCAAGGGCGAGGAGACCGCGGATATGGTCAAAAAGGTTGTTCGCCTGCTCCGGGATGAGGCGAAGGTTATTTAAGGAAGGGAGGTAAACGAAAATGGCAAGCGGCGTTTTGGTTTTTGCGGAACAAAGAGACGGCAAAGTTCGCAAGGTGGTTTACGAGCTGCTTAACATCGGCAAGCAGATTGCGGACAAAATGGGAGGTCCCTTGAGCGCGGTAATCGTGGGCAAGGGCGTTTCTGAACTCGCCAAGTCCCTGGGCAAGTTCGGCGCGCAAAAGGTTTATGTCGCGGACGGAGATTTATTCCAGCTTTATTCCTCCGAGGGATACGCCGGCGCAGTGGCCGCGGCGGTCAAGGCCGCAGGCCCGGCCGTGCTCCTGGTCGGAACCACGGCCATGGGCAAGGACCTCACCCCCCGCGTGGCCGCCAAACTCGGCGCCGGCGCGGCTTCGGACTGCACCAAGGTGGAAGTCGAGGGCGGAAAGCTGGTCGCCACCCGGCCGATTTATTCCGGCAAGTGCTATGTCAAGGTTGAGTTCGTGGCCAGCCCGGCCATCGCGGCCATCCGGCCCAACACCTACCCGGTCGCGGCCGCGGCCGGCGGGAGCGCGGAACTGGTCAAGGTGGATGCGGGCGTGAGCGCGCTCAAGGCCAAGGTGAGCAAGGTGGTCAAGAGCGGCGAGGGCAAGATTGAGCTGACCGAGGCGGAAAGAATTGTCAGCGGCGGTCGCGGTATGAAGGACAAGGCCAATTTCAAGATACTGGAAGACTTGGCCGCGGTGATTGGCGCCGCAGTCGGAGCTTCCCGCGCCGCGGTTGACTCCGGATATGCGCTGGTGGACATCCAGGTCGGCCAGACCGGAAAAGTGGTCAATCCCACGCTTTACATGGCCTTTG
>Ga0315282_10008668_pt1 | contig 16395 bp, 16 predicted proteins | sample YL17G07_20_MG_FD_203693 | JGI IMG/M metagenome (GOLD analysis project Ga0315282, IMG submission 203693) | Sediment microbial communities from Yellowstone Lake, YNP, Wyoming, USA - YL17G07_20 | ecosystem: Environmental > Aquatic > Freshwater > Lake > Sediment | place: USA: Wyoming | collected...
AGAGAGTTTCCCGGTGACCGCCAGGCGGTCAAGAAACCCTTCCTGCGTGAGCGCCCACAGGACCTGGGTGAGAACGTAGCCGCGCAGGTGCGGGAGGGCCTGGTCGTGACGGCGTTTTCGGCGGAGCAACGTCCTCAGGCCGAACAGGCGGCTGAGGCCGATGATCTGTTGCAGCGTCGTCATCACCGTCGAGGGGGCTCCCGCGCCCGGACAAAGTCCGGTCACCGCTTGAAACCAACCACGATGGAATAGATGCCGAGCGGCTCGTCGCGAACTGTGAACCCGCTGTAGTTGGCCTGGCCGAGGAGTTGACAGAGCGTCTTCGGCTCCCGGTAGTTCAGGTGCAGGCCCATGACCGTGCGAAGGAAACGGTCGGAGCCGTGGGCCGCCGTGATGCTATTGGCCAGGAAGGCCCCGCCGGCAGGGGCGGCCCGGTACATGGCCTTGGCCAGTTCCACGGTCTGCTCGTCGGTGAAGTACTCCAGGATGCCGACGGCCACGGTGATGTCGGGGGGGACGTCGACGTACCGTTCGATCTCCAGGGCATTACCACTGATGAACTTCGTACGCCCGGACAGCCCCAGCCGCTCCGCCAGCTGCTGACCGAAGGAGGTCGCGCCGTCGGAGAGGTCCACCAGGTAGGCGAAGCTGGGGGTGTTGGGGGCGCGGAGCATCCCCTCCATGATGTTGTGCCCGGTGCCCGCAGCGACGCCGACGATGTGCACCGGCCGGTCGTACTGGCTGATGAGGTCGCCGAGGATGACGCTCACCAGGCGCTTGCGGTTCCGCAGGGCCATGGGGAAGGACCCGTATTTCTGCACCATGCGGTCGACGGCTCCCTGCGGCGCCTCCGGCTCGTAGCTCAGGCGCATGCATTCCCAGCTGCCCGGCTCGCGGATGCAGGCCTCGACCAGTGGGCTCCGTCGGCACAGGAACCGCCGCAGGAGCGAGCGCGGGAGGACGTAGTTGATCATGGGGTTGATGAAGACATTCCTGAACAGTCGCCTCCCGGCGGTCAACGCCTCAAACTGGATCCCGTCCACCTCGACGTACGTCATGGTTTCTCCCCCTCCTGCGCCCGATGGCTCCCCGCCACCCAGGTGAGTTCGTGCAGGGCGGCGAAGCGTTCGTGATACTCGACGTCCGGCACGAGGAAGACGTGCTTGTGCTGCTCCAAGGCCCGCAGGTGCCCTTGCCGCTCGTTCGAAACCGAGGCGAACTGAGTGGCGGAGACCACGCGCAGGGTGGGTGGTCCGAGGCGGCCGCTCTTGCGCTTCTGCGCGTACTCTATGTTGCGGGCGCAAAGTTCCCGCTCCAGACCGCCGAGCAGTGCCGACCAGCACTCCACGCGGATGGCGCCCTCCGGCAGGAGCAGCGTGTAGTGGGGCGGGTCGCCCCAGACCGGCGTCATCGTCACCTCTTGGGTGGGAGGAAGGCCGAGCCTCTCGTTGATGAGGCGCAGGGCCTGCACCACCTGGTTCTCGGTGAGTTTCTCCCCCGTAAGCGAGGAGATGTGCTCCCCCTTGTTCAGGAACTCGATGACCGGCGCCTCGTAGTACCTGTCCACGACTTCCACGTGGTCCATGATGTTGTAGCGGTAGCAGCCGCCCGAGGTGGTGAGGACCACGTAGTACCGGCCGCCCACTTCCACCTCGTGGGGAAGGAGCGTGTGGGGCTGCTCGCTGTCGACTTCCTCTTCGGGGATGAACTCGAAGAACTGGTGGAGGAGATCGAGCGGCCCGGCGCTGCCGTCGTCCGACAGGGGAATGCTCATGCGGCCCTCGGAAGCGATCAGGCCGATGTCCCGGGTGGCCACCGCGCCGAAGGCTTCCCGCAATTGGGGAAGGTAGAGTGACACCGTCCCACCCTTCCAAATGGCCAGGAGGTCCATCGCCGGCCAGTAGTCCCGGGGAAGGAGCCGGCCGTTACGCTCGAGCAGCCGGGCCAGCCGACGGGCGGCGCGGCGCTGCGGCTTGAGCCCTTTGCGCAACTGCTCGCGGACATGGTCGGGTATGGCCCAGCGCTCCGACACTCCTCCGCGCCCGATGTCCTCGACGAGTTCGCTGGCGTGCTTGTTGCCGATCTCGCTCAGACGGACCAGGGTCGAGGGATTGGGGGTGCAGCAGAGGGTCACGCTTCCGGGCACGGTCAGCCGAAGGATGAGGTAGTACTTGCTCTCCGCGCTCTCGACGCAGTTGACGAGGCTGGGAAGGGCGTAGAACCCGCGCACCACCCAGGGCTGCATCTGGGAGATGAGGCCGCTGACGGCCCCGCAGGGGACGCCCAACCCCGTCCGTTCCTCGTCCGGTCGGCTGACGATGTTAAGGATGTCCCCGGCGAAGGCCTGTCGATGTCCACGGTACGCGCCCCAACCCCAGATGAGCCAGCCAGCCTGGTACTCCTCCAGAAAGGAGCGCGTGACGGGGATGCGCTTGGGGGTGTCGGTGGTCCCGCTGGTGAGGGCGAACATCACCACTTCTTCTTCGGGACCGAAGAGGGCCGTCGTTTCGCCACGGAGCACGCGCTCGACGTATGGCTCCAGGTACTCATATCGGCAGACGGGGACGTGGCGACGGAACTCGGCCACGCTGTCGATCCGGGAAAAGCGGTGCTGGCGGCCGAAATCACTGGCAGCGTTGCGCCGCACCTTCGCCAGCAGCACCCGCTCCTGCGCCCGCCGAAGGTGCCTCGCCCCTTCGAGGAACCGGCGGAAATGGCCGTGGGCGCGCCAGAGCACTGCTGCTGAGGCCAGGTCTCTCCAGAACACAGGTTGACCTCCTCAGCGGGGGTTGCTGGTTGCGTGGACCGATGTGGGCCTCGAGGCAGGCAGGAGCGGAGAGAGAAACTCCAGAGTGCGTTGCTGGTAAGAGTTCCCGGCCACTATGACCGCCTGGTTGTGCCGGGCCTCGGGCACAATCCACAGTTCCTTGGGCGGAGCCGCCTGCTCGTACAGCCAGCGAACGTGACCAACGTCGATATAACTGTCGGCCTCGCCGTGAATCATCAGGAAGGGGCACCGCCGCAACCGCACCGACTCCTCCAGGTTCAGAAAACGCACCCCCAGCCGCAGTTCGGAGATAAGCAGTGTCAACGTCTGGTACATCCGGAACAGCCACTCCGGGAGCCGACTGTAGATAACCCGCACATCGGCAAAGATGGACACCCACCGATGCATGTACTCAAGGAGCGTCCGCTTGGTGCTGAAGGTACCATCGACGACGAGGGCGCGGATGCTGGCGTCCTGGCCGGCAAAGACCGTCGCCACCACCCCGCCCCGGGAGACGCCGAGAAGCGCCACCTGGCTGCCATCGAGGTCCTCCCGGCTCCGCGCGTAGGCAACCGCCGCCTCCAGGTCGGTCAGTTCCCGGTCCGTGGCCCACTGCCGGGGAACGTAATCGTCCGTGTTCTTGCTGTCACCGTGACCGCGGAAGTCAAAGGCGAGCACGGCGAAGCCGGCCTGAAGCAACCCGGAGGTATACAGGCCCGCCGAGCGGCGGTCGGCGCCGAACTCGTGGCAGAAGATGACCACCGGCTGACGTTCCCCCCCGTCCCGCCGGCCTTCGACAGGCTCAGGCCGCCCTGAGTGCATCGAAGGGCGGGCGAGGGTCGCGGCCAGGCGTACGCCGTCGGGAGTCACGAGCGTCACTTCCTCACCCTCGAAGGCCTGCTCCTCGTCCGGGGTGCTCCGCACCACGACGCCCAGGAACAGGTTCACGACGATGCGCAGGTACCGCTGCCAGAGCCAGGCGACCCCGGCCACCACCAGCACCGCCATCATGAGGGCAACCTTGGTAACCACCCCTCAAGACTCCTCGTACCGCCGCAGGACCAGACAGACGTTCTGTCCCCCGAATCCGAAGGAATTGCTCATGGCCGCGCGCACCGTGGCCCGGCGGGCCTTGTTCGGCACGTAGTCGAGGTCGCACTCCGGGTCCGGCGTCTCGTAGTTGATGGTGGGGGGAATGAGGCCGTCGCGGATGGCGAGCAGGCAGATGATGGCCTCGACGGCGCCGGCGGCGGCGATGAGGTGACCCGTCATCGACTTGGTGGAACTGATGGGAACGTGGTACGCCCGCTCACCCAGGACCGTCTTTATGGCCTTGGTTTCCACGCGGTCATTCACTTCCGTCGAGGTGCCGTGGGCATTGATGTAGTCGATCTCCTCGGGAGAGACGCCAGCATCGGTGAGCGCGGCGAGCATGGCCGCCTCGGCGCCTCGACCCTCAGGGTGGCTGTCCGTAATCCGGAAAGCGTCGGCGGTGCTCCCGTAGCCGATGACCTCGCCGTGGATGCGCGCGCCACGCCCGCGAGCGTGCTCCAACTCTTCCAGGATGAGCATCCCGGCGCCCTCACCCAGAACGAAGCCCTGCCGGTGCAGGTCAAAAGGCCGACTCGCTTTTGCCGGCTGCTCATTGTACCCGACCGCCAGGGCGGTAAGCAAGTTGAAACCGGCCACCCCCAGGGGGTGAATCATGGAGTGGCTGCCACCGGCGATCATGATGTCGGCATCGCCCCGGCGGATGATGTCGGTCGCTTCCCCGATAGCCTGGCTGCTGGCGGCACAGGCCGTCAGGCAGTTGGAGTTGTACCCCTGGGCCCCGAACAGCTGCGCTACGTAGCCAGCGGGCATGTTCGGTTCCTGCTCCAGTTCGATGATGGCGTTCAGTCGCCGCCGACCCTCGGCCAGGAACCCAGGCACGTCCACGTGCCCGTCCCGCCAGTTGTCCACCACCAGCGCGACGAAGTTCAGGAAGTCCATGGCCCCCTCGCCGGACCCCAGGTACACACCCGTTCGGCGGGGGCGTGGCGTCGGCCGAGGCAGCCCGCTCCCCCGGTACGCTTCTGTGGCTGCGGTCAGGGTAAAGCACTCGTTACGGCCCAGGTGGTCACGGGCCGCCATCTCCGGCACGTAGTCGGCCAAGGCATATTCGGGCACCTGCGCGGCAATGCTCGTGGGGTAGGTGCTCGCGTCAAAGAGGCGGATGGGGACGATGGCGCTCCGGCCCTCCGTGAGCGCCTGCCAGGTGCGCTCGACACCGACACCGAGCGGGGTCACCATGCCGAAACCGGTGACGACCACCCGCCGACGCTCTCGCCCACTCACCATCACCTCTCCTGACCCGGTCACGCCCGCCGCGAAAGCCTACTGCGGAGGTTCCCGCAGAAGCAAGGCAGAGCTCTGCCCGCCAAAACTGAAGGTGTTCACCAGCGCCAGATGAACCTGCTCCTTCCGTGCCCCGTCACGCACCAGGTTGACAGGGCACTCCGGGTCCGGCTCCCGATAGTGCAGGGTCGGTGGAACCGCGCCATTGGCCACGGCCAGGCAGCCGGCTGCCAACTCCAGCCCGCCCGCAGCAGCGCTCACGTGGCCTGTCACCGGCTTGATGGCCGTCACCAGCGGCTGCTGGTCCGCTGCTCCAAAGATCCTCTCCAAGGCCTGCGCCTCGGCGACATCCGCATTGCCCAACCCCAGACCATGCGCCAGGACTGCGCCCACTTCCTCCGGCTTGACCCCGGCATCTTCCAGGGCTGCCCGCATGGCCAGTTCGCCCCCGCTCCGGCTATGTTGGCGTATCTCTCCCGGTTCCCAGGTGCAACCGTAGCCGACGAGTTCGCCCCAGATGCGGACGCTCCTCCTGCGGGCGTGCTCCAGCTCTTCCAGGACGAAGCACACCGCCCCTTCCCCCACGACCAAGCCATCGCGGCGGCGGTCGAAGGGCGCCGGGGTGCCCTCTTCCCGATGGCTGAGCCAACCGAGCAGTTCGTAGCGCACCAGGTTGAGCGGCGTCAGCTTCCCGTCCGCGCCTCCAGCCAGAAAGACATCCGCATCCCCCCGGGCGACGATCTGCATCGCCTCACCAATGGCCTGGGTGGCCGAACAGTCACCCGCGGTAATGGTGTTGTTCGGTCCCCGGCAATCGTAGAAGATGGAAATGTGGCAGGCGTGCATGTTCGGCAGATACTTGAGCAGCCACAAAGGGAAGAGACTGGCCAGGCCCTCCCGGCCGAAACGCTTCAGTTCGAACCGCCCGTGCTCATCCAGAGACCGGCTGAAGGCTGCCCCCAATTCGTCGATTTCACTCACCATGAGCCCGGCGCCGAAGTTGACTCCCGTGCGGTCAGGCTCCAGGTGGCCGATGAGCCCGGCGTCCTCCAGGGCCAGCTGCGTCGCCCCGACGGCGAACTGGATCTCGCGGCACATGACCTTGACGGCCTTGCGCTGCGCGACCAGCCGCCGGGGGTCGAACCCCTTCACCTCGGCCACCAGACGCGAGGGGAAGCCATTGAGGTCGAGGTTCGTCGACACGCCGATCCCAGAGCGTCCGGCGGTCAGGTGTTCCCAATAGGGCTCTCGACCTATGCCGGCAGCTGACACCACTCCGATACCGGTGATGACGACACGGCGACTGTCCACAGGCCCACCACTTCTCGAGAAGACGCGGCTCCGCGGGGACTTCCGCGGTCGAAGAAGGGACAACTGGGTACCCCTGGCTACGGCGTCTCCGCCTCAGCGGCTTCACTGACGCGCAGCAGTTGGACCAGTTCTTCGGTGAAGACGAAGTTCCCTTCCGGGGCCAAACCTATCTTCGACCGGTCCAGGTTGGCGAACATGATGGTGGCCGAGGCCACTTCCCGACCGTCGACACTGCAGCGACATCCGACCCGTGAGCCCTCCTCCCGCGACTCCAGAAGGCGGGCCTCGATGGTGACCTGGTCCCCCGGAACCACGGGGTCGCCGAAGGTGGCCTCTTCGATCTTGGCCAGGATGACCTCGTGGCGGAAATCATCGCTGTAGCCGGCCAGCACACCCCCCGTCTGGGCCATGGACTCAATCATCAGAGGAGCCGGCATCATCGGGTAGTAGGGGCTGTAATCGTGCAGGTGTTCCTCAGCCAGGGTCACGTTCTTGATGGCTTTGGCGTAGGCTCCCTTCTTCAAAGCCAGGAACCGGTCAACCCACATCCAGCGCATCCACACGCTCCTTCGTGAGTGAGGGAACCCCGCACGGGCCTCAGGCGGCCTGACTCCCCAACTTGTCGGCGACGTAGTTCACGATCATGCCCACGGTGAAGAGACGACCCAACTCGGACACCACAGGGTTCTCGGTGAACTGGCTCAGGTCGGCGTAGGGCATCTTCACCCGCAGGACCGTCAGTCCACCATCCGTGAGTTTCCCATCCTTCACGTATTCGGGGCTGGAAAGCAGGTTTTCCGGGAAGAGGTCACCCCGGGGGATCTTGATGCCGAACGCCTTCTCCAGCCGGAAGACGATGTCCAGGAAGTCGATGGATTCAGCGCCCAGGTCCTCGGTCAGTGACGCCTCCGGCGACACCTCATCTTCGCTGACGCCCAAGGCGTCCACCAGGCTCGCAGTCACCTTGCTGAGAATCTCTTCCCGATCAGGCATCCACTCGACCTCCTTCAGTTCCCTCTTGCCTCCGCGTGGTGGCCGGGTCGGGCTCTACCAGGTCGGCCCGACGCTCAGCCCGCCGTCCACGGTAATGACCTGTCCAGTCATGTAATCGGCCATCGGCGAGGCCAGGAAAAGAACCACCCCGGCGATGTCCTCCGGCTCGGCGTACCTCCCCAGTGGGACCATGCCCTTGATGGCGTCCTTGGTCAGGGTGCGGACGTTCTTGCTCAGTGACGTGACCACCACCCCGGGCGCCACCGCGTTGACGGTGATGTTCCGCTTCGCCAGTTCCAGGGCCAAGGCCCGCGTGAAGGCATTGATGCCCCCCTTGCTGGCGGCATAGTTCGCCTGCCCGCGGCCGCCACTGCCCCCGGCCACCGAACTCATATTGATGATCTTCCCACTCCGCTGGCGGAGCATGACCTCAGCCGCCACCTTGCTGAAGTTGTAGACCCCCGTGAGGTTGACGGCGAGGACCATCTCCCACTCCTCCGGGGTCATCATGAGCACCAGCTTGTCGCGGATGATGCCCGCGTTATTGACCAGGATGTCCACCCGGCCGAACTCTTCCTGGGCGGCGTGGACCACCCGCTCGGCGTCCTCCTGCTTCCGCACGTCGGCGACGAGGGCGCGCACCGTGCCCCCCTGTGCCGACACCTCCTGGACCAGCCGGTCGGTCTCCTCGTCCAGCGCGATGTCGCAGAAGACCACGGTAGCCCCCTCCTGGGCCAGTCGGCGGACAATGGCTGCCCCGATCCCCCGACCGCCACCCGTCACCACCGCCACTTTGCCTTCCAGCAGCATGGACCGTGCTCTCCTTCCTCCGTCGGTCTTAGCCCCGAAGCGGATGCACGCCCTTGCGGAGGCTCCGTCGGTGCGTCAGGTTGTAGCGCACCTGCGCCAGAAGCCTCACCCCCCACGTGCGTGGCGGACACAGCAGCCGGCGGATGATGGCCGGGAGCGAGTAGAACCGCTGGTAGAGCCGCCAGAACCCCCGCTCCAACTCGGCAGGACTCATGTGCGCTGGCTGAAAGACCACCTCGTCACCGCCGTAGTGTGACCAATCCGTCTGGAACAGCCGGCCTTCCTCTGCCAGCCGGTCGAAGAGCGCCGTCCCGGGAGCAGGCGTAAGGATGAAAAAATACGCCAAGGGGATGCGCAAGTCCATCAAAAACCGGTACGTCTTTTCGAAGACGTCCGGCCCGTCCCCGTCGAGCCCCATGATCATGCTCACCATGGGGGCGATGCCCGCGCGGGCCATGTTGCCCAGGAGCTCCCTGTACTCCTCGACTCGGTTACAGACCTTGTGCACCGACTTGAGGCTTTCCGGGTTGATGCTCTCCACCCCCACGTACATGGAGAAGCACCCGGCCCGGTAGGCGACCTCGAGAAGTTCCTCGTCCCGCGCCACCGACAGGTTGCACTGACAGCCCCAGAGCAACTTCAGGGGCTCGAGCGCCCGGAAGAGTTCCAGGGCGTAGGCGCGGTTGGCGGCGATGTTGTCGTCCACGAAGAAGATGTAGCGGGAACCGGTGGCTCTGACGTCCCGGACCACGTTGTCGACGGGTCGCTGACGGTAACTGCGACCAAAGACCTTCGTCACCGAACAGAAATCGCACCCCATCGGGCACCCCCGGGTGGTCTGCACCGGCCAGACGCGCATTTGGTACTGGTACCTCTTGATCAGGTCGTACCGGGGAGCGGGCAGTTTGCTCAGGTCGACCAGCTGGTCACTCTTGTAGATGGGCTGGAGTTTCCCCCGGCGAAAGTCCTCGACCACGTTCGGCCAGACCTCGTCACCTTCCCCGACCACCACCGCATCTGCGTGCCGGGTGGCCTCCTCGGGATAGAGGGTCACGTGAAAACCACCGATGGCCACCCGGGCGCCCCGCGCCCGGTACGCGTCAGCAATCTGGTAGGCGCGGGGTGCCTGCGGCGTCATGGCCGAAATGGCCACCAGGTCCCACGGCCTGTTCTGCAGGGGGTCTTCCCGATAATCGTCAACAATACCCACTTCGACGTCCCTGGGCGTCAGGGCCGCCAAGAGGGGCAGGGCGAGCCCGGGGTAAGCGGTCGTCTTCGGACGAAACACGCTCCCGTCGTGTTGCAGATGTGACGCCTGGACGAACAACACCCTCATCGAACCCGGTCCTCTGCGATGCCGGCGTACCTCACGAACCACCCTTGGCGGCCAGCGCCTCACCCCCCAGGGCTTGGAACCGCTGCTTGGCTGACTCGATGACCAACTGGTCAATGCGCCGGTAGCGCGGGTCCCGGTCGGCCAGATTGTAGTAGCGGAGGCGGAATCGACCGCTGACGGCGGCCTGTCCCTCGACCATGCCCTGCCCGGAAAACTCGGCCTCCCCCTCACCCCAGTTCAGTGCGCGGACCACCACCTCCAGGGTGTTCCCGGGAGTGACAAAGCGGCCGTACTTGACGTTGCGCACCTCGGCGAGATGCACCAGCGAGTACCCGAAGTTGGTCTCCAGACGGGTCAGCCAGCAGGCCGCCTCCACCAGGGCCTCCAGCATCATCACCCCCGGCATCACCGGATACCCGGGAAAGTGGTCCCGCAGGTACTCTTCGGCCAGGGACAGATTCTTGGTAGCCTGGATGAAGCGGCCACTATCGACCGCCACAATCCGGTCCAGCAGGACGAAATCCATGGTCCCGCGCACACTCCTCTTCCGGTCAGACAGCCGAGCTCAATCCGCTTCGCGAATCTCGGCCAATCCCGCGAAACCTTCTATTCTACGCGGTTAGGGACGTCGCTGTCAATGAGGAAAAGCCTTCTCGCGCCCACCGCCGGAGCATCTGGACGCCCGCGGAGAGCGTCTCGTCGCTCGCGGCAAAGGAGAGCCGAAAGTGGCTGTGGCGCTGTGAGAAAACGCTCCCGGGGATGATGAGCAGGTTGTGCTCGATGGCGCCCGTCACAAACTCCTCGTCCGTGCCCCTGGGCACCCGGGGGAAGATGTAGAACGCACCCTCGGGACGGGTCACTTCGTAGCAGTCGGCGAGCCCTTCGTACACCAGGTCCCGCTTCGCCCGGTAGGTGGCCTGCACCTCGGCGACCGGGAGGTCGAGGGCGACGAGCGCCGCCATCTGCGCCGGAGCCGGGGCGCAGACAAAACTGAACTGCTGGAGTTTGGTCATCTCCGCGATGATGGCCTGCGGGCCCGCGGCGTAGCCCACCCGCCAGCCGGTCATGGCGTAACTCTTGGAGAAGCCGTCCAGGAGGAGCAACTGGTCCGTGCATTCAGCGACACTGTGGTACTCGCCATCGTAGACGAAGTCGTGGTAAATCTCGTCACTGATGATGAAGAGGCGGTGCTCCTTGGCGAACTCCACGGCCAGCTCGAGCTCGGCGAGCGAGTACACCACGCCCGTCGGGTTGCCCGGGCTGTTGAGGATGAGCAGTTTGCTCCGCGGGGTGACCGCTTCTTCGAGGGCCGCAGCGCGGAGCCGGAAGTCCGGGTAGGTGTCTATGAACCGGGGGCTCCCGCCGAAGAGGTTGACCAACTGCTTGTAACTGACGAAGTAGGGGTCGGGGATGAGCACTTCATCGCCCGGGTCAACCAGGGCCAGGAGCGCCAGCATCAACCCGCCACTCACCCCGGAGGTGACCATCGTCGCCTCGGGCGTCCAGCCGGTGCGGGCGATAACCCGCTGGCGGAGCTTCTCCCGCAGTTCGGGGATGCCTTGAGTCACGGTGTAGCGGTTCCCCCCGGCGCGGATGGCGGCCACAGCCGCCTCCTTGACCCGCTCCGGCACGTCGAAGTCCGGCTGCCCGATGCTGAGGTCGAGCGGATGGGCCAGCTTCTGCCCCAGGTCAAAAACGCGACGAATCCCGGAAATCTCGATCCCGGCCAGCCGACGGGCGATCAGTTCTTCGGGAGCAGGAGACACACCGATTCCTCGATTTGGTCCCGGTCAACCTAAGGCGTTCTACGCCTTCTCTCCAGCTTCCTCACCACCCTCCGCGGGTGTGGCCTGCCCCTCAGGCTGCGCCTCAGGCGCCTTCTTCTTCTTGACGCGCGCCTTGCGGACCCGCGTCGACACCTTGGGGAGGCCGAACACCGGCTGCCCCGGTTGCCAGCGGTTCGCCCGCTCAAGCAGGAGCAGCCGCTCCTCCCGGGAAAGCACGTTCCGTCGGCCACGCAGTTGGCCCTTGATCTTCAAGCTCTTGTCAACCGTCACCCTCGCTGCTCCTTCACCAACACCTCTGGCTAAGGCACACGCACAATGTACGCACTGCGGAAATCGGAGTTCCCGTACCGCTGCTGCTTGACGGCCTGAAGCAGCCGCCCAGCCAGCGGGTCATCCGCGGCCGGGAACCTCCCCACCAGCACACGGTACTGGTTGTCAACCTGCCTCACCTCCACGTCCGAAAAGCTTCGGCTACGCAGAAAGGTGGCTACGTCTTCAGCCACGCTCGACTTTCCTGGCCCGTAGGTGGCCACCTGCACCGCGAATACCGCCGGCTGGGAGCCTGCGGCTTCCCCCGGGGCCGGCTGGCCCGGTACCGCCGCCGGGAAGGACGCCCGCCGCTCCGCTTCCGTCGCGGGGGCCTCCCGGGTCCCTTCCTGCTCCGCGGCACCTTTCACTTCCGCCTGGCTACGACCTACGGAGTTCCTTCCCAGAAGGAAGGCCCCCACCAGGAGCACCACCCCGACCACGACCAGAGCGGCCAGGACCGTCGCGCTGACGCTGATGACGAAGCAGGGCGGCTCACCCAGGCTGACTTCACGCACCGGCGGCGGAGCCTCTGCTGCGCGCCTCGCCTGGAACCGCGCCTGCGTGGGTACCGGCTCGCCTTCGCGGTGCACCCCGGCGCGAAAGGCCTCCAGAAGATGCGGGCCAGAACGCAGTTTGCCCATCGACCCTCCCGACCGACACAGCCAAGCACACTGACGCCCAGCCGGCAGGAGCCAAGAGTTCAGCCAGACACCCAAATGCTAACGCCAACGGTCTCCTTCGTCAAGCGTTTCCTGGGATAATGTTCAGTTTCGGCGCCCTGCACGCCCCAGCGGTTTGGACGCGGTCGTCCGCCCCGCGTGGGCCGGGCCTGACCCTCGTCAGGGAGCGGCTCGCCAGGCACGGCCCACAGGTCACTGTCGGTCCTGCTTGACTTTGGGCTCCTTCGCGAGTACCATCAGTTGCGTAGGGGGGCAGGAGCGGATGCCTGGCGTCTGTTCAAGGCTGTAGGCCTGTGCCAGGCGTCCCCCTGCGTGGGCCGTTCAAGGCCGATTGACGGCGCTGCCAAGCTGCTCTCGTGCGTCGGTTGAGCCTACCTGCTGCCTTCGGTCACCGGGCGGCTCTCGTCCCGGTCGCTGTTGCTGCTCATGGTCAGGCACCGTGTTGAATGAGGCATATTGATGAAAACAGTGGTGTTGCTGCTCATCTCCAACGTCTTCATGACAGCGGCGTGGTACGGCCACCTGCGCTTCAGGGACAGGGCCCTGTGGGCCGTCATCCTGGTCTCCTGGCTCATCGCCTTCGTCGAGTACTGCTTCCAGGTGCCCGCCAACCGCATCGGCTACGGCCAGTTCACGGCGGCCCAGCTCAAGACCATCCAGGAGGTCATCTCCCTCACCGTCTTCGCCTTCTTCTCCGTGCTCTATCTCCGGGAAGCCCTGCGGTGGAACTACCTGGTGGGGTTCTTCCTCATCGTCGTCGCGGTCTTCTTCGTGTTCAAGAAGTGGTAGCAGGGAGAGGCTTCCGCCGGCGCAGGTGTGCTTCCCGGGCTTTGCCAGCGGAAAGCGTCACGCAGTGCCAGCGCTGCCCTGAACTTTCTCCGCCGCCACGTCGTGCCGCTACCGACCCCCTTCATGGCGCCAGCTGACCGCTGCCTCCCCGGGCCGGGTCGTCTCGCTCTAACACGGGGAATTCGGTTATGCGCAAGTTAGTGCAGCCGTAAGGAATCAGAACCACTTCTTCTTCCGGCTCCGAACTGCGTGCCGGGCTTTCGGGAGTGAGGGCCGCTGAACCGTTCTCCAGTTTCCATCCGCGGAGTTTCCGCGCGCGCACCCGACAGGTCACTGGCGCGCTCCCGGGCGAAAAAGGCATCTTGCCCACGGGATGCTCCGAAAAGGCTGCGTCCCTGGTGAGCGTTTCCTCACGCGCGTCTATTGCATAATTCCAGGAAGTGGTAGGGTAAACTTCCCAGTCCGCGTGTGGCGGCTCCCGGAGGGGTCTGTTTTCGTTGACCCGCTTCCAGTTTTCACCGATTCGCAGGGCGTAGAGGAGAGGCCCGCGCTGCAAGGCGCCTGCGCCACGGAAGCCACGCAGAAGCATCGGTTGCATGGGAAATTTCAAGAGCAGGCGCTCGCCGCCCTGCCAATATCGCTCCACTGGGTGGAAGCCGCCAGCGGCCAGAGGGACCGAACCGGCCTCCCAGGAAGCCTCCAGGCTTGCTTCTTTGCTCCACGCCGGAACGCGCAAATACAGGACAAAATGGACCAGCTTCTCCACACAGACGCTAAGGCGAATGTCGTCCCGGAAAGGATATTCCGTATCAAGGTCCACGGTGACCCTGGTGCCGCCGATTTTCGTGGTCAGGCTGCTGGGGCCGTAGGCCGTTGCGGCAATGCCGCCATCGGCCGCGCGCATCCAAAGGTGCGCAGCGAACTTGGGCCAGCCCTGACTCAGGTTGCCAGTGCAGCAGCCATAGTTCGGCTCCAATCCGAATATGTTAGCTTCCGGACCGTTGGTGCTCCAGGACCGGCCTTCCGTGACACTGCACTCGACCTGGTTGACCTGCTGGTCGTACTGATGAGCCCACATATCAGGCGAAAAAGTTGCCGGAAGTGCGTTGAAAGCGATCTTCTCGAGCCGGTCGGCAAATGCCGGGTCGCCCAGCACGGAAAGCAGGACCTCCAGAGAGTACATGTATTCCATGACGGCGCAGAGTTCCGTCCCCTGGATTGGGCTCTTGCCGGCCAGGCATTCGTCGCCGCTGAACACACCCGTCACCATTCCATGGTAGCGGTCAAGTTTCTCGATCACATCGTACACGGCTGCGCGGTCCGCGTCTTTGCCGGAGATGCGCCACCAAAGGCCCGCGGCTTTTACGGCCATGGCATTATTCACCACGTGCGCCATGAAGTTCCACCGGCCTTTCGGGGTTGGTTCCCGCGACGGCCAAGACTCGAAGAATGCAACATAATTGAATCCCTGCGCATGTAATTTGCGGGCCAGACCCAGGAGCCAGCGCTCACCGGTCCTCTCGTACAGCCAACAAACGGCGATGAGGGCTTCGAACCAGCGAAATTGCGCCCAGTTGAAGAGTGGGGCCCTCTCGATGTGAACCTCCATTCGACGCAGGCATTTCTCAATCGCACTGACAACCCTGTCGTCGCTGGTGGCGTCGGCGTACTGCGTCAGTGCCTTGAGGGCGAGGAAAAGGGACCAGATGTCGTGGCGGCGGAGCTCTTGTTGCTTCGGGCCGAGCCAGCCGTCTTCGTGTTGGCTGGACAGGACGTGCTCGACGTACTTGGTGATTCTGAACTTGAGTGCGGAGTCGTCCAGGAGCCACGCCAGGGGGATGACGCCGTCCAGCCAGTAAGGGGCGCGTTCCCAGCCGTCCGCACTGCCGCCGAACCAGGCGCTGTCCTTGATGTCCGGCCAGAACTCGTCCAGGTGCCCGCTCAGGCCATCGGCCTGGATCTGGAGTTGATTCCTGAGCCAGCCCGTGGGTCGTATGGCCCCCAGGGGAAATGGCCGAAAGGCGGTCGCCATCAACTCGTCAGCCAAACTGTCATCTCCTGCTGCAGGACTGTCGGGCGTGACCGAGGCCGGTTTCATTCCCCGTCTGCTCTTCTTGTGGCTGCGGGCCCTCGGCGTCTTTGAACTCGGGCGCATACTTGACAAGGCCGCCCGAGGGCGGCAGAACGCCGCACTGGAGTTCCGTCACCATGAACTCTTCATCGACTCCGTACTCGTTCGAGAGGTGGTGGTCGCTGGCCCGGAGGAACCCAAAACGTCGGTAGTAGGCCGGATCGCCAAGGACGACGACGAAACGAATACTCTTTCGCCTGCAGAGATCCAGCCCCTCCCGAATCAGGCACCCCCCGATGCCTCGCTTCTGGAATTCGGGGACCACGGCCACCGGAGCAAGTCCCACGCTCTCGATGGAGTGGCCGACCAGGGCGACCGGACTGAAGAGAATGTGTCCCACGATGTGTCCGGCGACTTCGGCAACCAAGGAAACAGAGGCCTTCCCGTGGGCTCGAAGAGCGGCCACCAGGCGGGCCTCTGTCTGGGAGAGAAACGCCCTCTCATGGAGGTGGTGGATGGCCGCCGCATCCGCTTCCCGTTCTGGCCGAATCGTGACCGAGTCGAGCGTCATATTGGCTTCCGCAATGGGGATCAGTCCGAACTTCGTTGAGCTGGTCGGGGTGACTGGATTTGAACCAGCGGCCTCAGCGTCCCGAACGCTGCGCTCTAAGCCAAGCTGAGCTACACCCCGATATGGCCAAGCCGTTCTCCACTGCCCATGGTATCCCCCGGTGGGAGCGAGGCGCAAGCAAAAAGCGCCGGCGGGGCCGGCGGTCTAAGGGTCCAAGGCGGCGTCCCGCGTTTTTTTGGTGGAAAAGGCCTTGACAGGGTATCTTGAGGGGCGTATAGTTGAGCAATCGAACTATTTCCTGCTGGAACCATTTCGCCAGGAGGAGGCAGAGGGATGGACGCGGATAGGAGCTCCGACCTGGAACCCGCTGGGGGAGAGGCCGGCGAGCAGGTCACTCGCCTGGTGGAAGCGATGCGCCTCTTCAGTGTGAAACTGGGCTCGCTCACCAACAACGTCCTCTCCCGCGGGCAGCTGAACCTGCCCCAGTACAATGCCCTTGCCGCCCTCAATCAGGGGGGTCGGCTGACCATGGGCGCTCTCACGCAGGCCCTCTGTTTGAGCACGGCAGCCACCACCCACGTGGTGGACAGGCTGGTCCATCTGGGACTGGTTTCACGGCGACGGAGCGAGCGGG
>Ga0315282_10008669_pt1 | contig 16391 bp, 14 predicted proteins | sample YL17G07_20_MG_FD_203693 | JGI IMG/M metagenome (GOLD analysis project Ga0315282, IMG submission 203693) | Sediment microbial communities from Yellowstone Lake, YNP, Wyoming, USA - YL17G07_20 | ecosystem: Environmental > Aquatic > Freshwater > Lake > Sediment | place: USA: Wyoming | collected...
TCGGCCTGCAAGACCCGATCGCGATTGCGATCCCGATGCCGACGGCCGCCGACCACGATGGACAGCCGTTTCATGCGCGGGGGCGCACCCAAGCGCACGGGCTGAAGCCCGTGCCCACTTGAGATTTTTGATAGTAACATACAGTGGGCTCGGGCCTTAGCCCGTCCAAGCAGGCTGCCGCTCCGTTTCGGAACAGATACTATTTAGTAGCTGCCACCAGGCTGAAGACTCCATCATATCGTGAAGAAGGGCTTCTCAGCCCTTGGATTACGACTTGGCGGAATCCCGTCTCAAAAAGCAACCGGATCAACTCCTCCTGATCATAATAGACGCCTTCGGCCTCTGCTGGATTTCTTTGGACGAACTTGAGGTGAAATCTTCGCCATGCTTGTTTGAACCGGGCCTGAACAGACTCCTCCGCCTCGATCACTTCACCGATCAAGAGATATCCTTCGCTGGCCAGGATACGAAACGCCTCCCTGAGAAACGGCTGCGCCTGATGCCGGTGAAAATCGAATATCGACACGGCAATTTCTGCAAACCCGTCGGGGAGCGGCCATCCCAGCTCCTCAAATTGCTTGAACTCAACCACCTGCCCAAGATTCAAGTGCCGTGCCCTTTGACGCGCGCGTTCCAGAAGGGTGACGTTGCTGTCGAAGGAATGAATGCGTCCGAAGAAGGCCTTCCGCCCGGCCAGTCGCAACGCAAAAGTCCCGGTATCGCCGAGCAGGTCGACGATCTTGGTCCGTCGAGTATTGACGATGAAGTCCACAATCTGATCAATCGTGGCATAGTAGTCAAGCCCCGTCCGCCAGTGAAACAGACGCGCCACCCCTTCTTCGTAGGTATCGATCCCCGCCGGCAGGCTTGCGAGAAATGGGCGGGGACGCGGCGGGGAGAAGTCGAACTTCTTCTGAATGCCGGCGCCGGCCTTCTCGGTTTTCACTGGAATTGCCTGGCGGGGAGTCGAACATCCCGGCCGTCGAATCGATACATCACGTAGTTTTCAGTTTGCACGGCAAGAGAATACCCATCCGCCCAATGGGGGTCAACCTGAAGCAGGCCCCAGACCTCATCCCCTTTCTCGGCGCACAGCCACCCGACGCGCTCGCGCGGGGCTGCGACCGCTCTCTCCCAATCACGCGTGTTCCCTTCATGGCAGACGAAGTTCTTAAGCGGGAGCCCTGAATCGTACATCATCGGCGCCAGGCGTCCGATGTCGATCAGAATGCGGCTGCCGTCGTAGTGCCGGCTCAGGTATCTGAGCACCTCCTGTTGCTCCGGTTCGATGTATTGATGCTCAAGGGACTCCGCCAGCATCGGGCGCCATTCACCTTCCAGCGCCGGCATCTGCATGCTTAGTACGGCAAGCGTCAGCAAGGCCCACTTGTAGCGTCCGAAGGCTGCCGCCGCCAGCAGCAAGACGAGCGCCGCCGCGGGCAGCAGAAGAATGCCGCTGCTTGGATAAACAAAGTGATACTGCCACTCGCGGGGGAAAGACCACGAAACCCAGGGAAGCGCAAAAACTGCCAGGCAACTGAGGACCATCGCGCGCATGGCCGCCCTTCCCTGTGAAAAAACCAGGCTGCCGAAAACGGCGACCGCCGGCAGCAGGAGAATCGAGTAACGTACGCGATAGATCAATCCCCAGTAAAGCGCCAGGATGTTCATCAGGGACGGGAGCCACATCAAGAAATACGGCAGGCAGCGCCGCAGACGCTCCCGTTCGAGCATGCAGTAAATCACGCCCGCAAGGCCGACGAGCAGTGGAACGACAGCCGCCGCTTGGGCCAGCTCCCCGAAGTGATAGAGAACGGAAAGAAAGGGACGTCTGTACGTCTCGGACGGCGCCGGGTTTCCCCGAGCCACCTGTTGCAAGAAGCTGTCCCCGAGCCGCGCATAAATGCAGCCGAAGTGCGCGATCAGCGGCACGGCAAACATACCCAGATAGGCTCCCACGGCCTTAAGTGCCTGAGTCCTCGAAATGTGCTGCGACCACAGGTCATACCATATGAGCGCAATCACTCCGCAAATGAAAAACCACCCTTCATAGCGGCACAACGCGCCTAGTGCAGCCCAGATGGCCGGCAGCCATGGAACCCCCACTCCGCCATTTGCTCGCCATCGCAACAGCGAATCCATCGCCAGGAGCGCCAAGGCCATGTAAAGCGGTTCGGTCAGAGGCGCGCTCTGCAAGAACTGCAGATTGGAATTCGCAAGCAGCATCGCGGCGGCGAACAGGCCGGCCAGCGACGAGCCGGTCAGCCGAAGTCCGATGCGGTATGCCATCCAGCCGGATACGGCGAAGGCGCAGACCGACATCAGGCTGGGAATCAGCGCCGTGCGGTATTGCCAATCGATCAAAACAAAGGGCAGATACAACAGATGGATCAGCGGCAGCCAATGGGCGCCCATCTGAAAGTAGCCCGGCGCTGTCGAGTCCACGATGCGCCGCGCCACCACGAGATGGGCTTTGGCATCGTAGTGCACGGTCGACAGCCCGTGGAGATAGTAATAAGCAAAAAAGCAGATGCCTATTGCGGCGCCGAGGACCAACACGCCCTTGGAGGCATACGCCTCAGCGCGGCTCTTGGCAAGCAGCTTCATGAATGCGCTCGCGTTTTGGGAAAAGGGAGCCTTCCGCTATTCTCACCTTTCGAATCAAAACCACCAGGCAGGAACCGGAAGCCTGTGCTGTAATTCTCTTTGAGCATTCTTGTCCCAACCTCAAGGATAAATCCTGTACAGCATGCGCGGAAACGCAATCGTCTCGCGGAGGTGCTCCAACTTGCAGATCCATGCGACCACGCGCTCGATCCCCATGCCGAATCCGGCATGGGGAACAGTTCCGTATTTGCGCAGGTCGAGATACCACTGAAAAGCCTCAATCGGAAGGTTGTGCTCCCGGATCCGGCGGAGAAGCAGATCATGATCGTGGATGCGCTGGCCGCCCCCGATGATTTCGCCGTACCCTTCCGGCGCGAGCACGTCGACACATAAAGCCACCTCCGGGCGCTCAGGATCCGGTTGCATGTAGAAGGCCTTCACCTGCGTCGGGTAGCGATGCACCATCAGCGGCGCCGCGTACTCTTCTGAAAGGATCGTTTCATCCGTTCCGCCGAAATCGCCGCCCCACTCGATTTCGGAGCCTGCAGCCCTCAGCTTCTTGATTGCATCGTCGTAAGAAAGCCTTGGAAATGGCCGCGAGACCGCTTCCAGGCGCGAAGCATCTCGCTCGAGCTTGTCCAGCTCGGCTTTGCGCCGCGACAGGACGCGCTCTACGATGAAGCAGATGAGCCCTTCCGCCAGCTCCATCGCATCCTCCAGCTCTGCAAACGCCACTTCCGGCTCAACCATCCAAAACTCCATAAGGTGACGGCGCGTTTTGGACTTTTCGGCGCGGAACGTCGGCCCGAAGCAGTAGACCTTGCCGAAGGAGCCGGCTGTGGCCTCGTTGTACAGCTGGCCGCTCTGGGTCAAGTAAGCCTTCTCATCGAAATAGTCGGTCTCGAAAAGCGTCGTTGTCCCCTCGCAGGCGTTCGGCGTGAAGATCGGCGTATCCACGAGTGTGAAGCCCTGGCTGTCGAAATAGTCCCGCGTGGCCTTGATGATCTCGTGCCGGACTTTGATGATGGCGTGCTGGCGGCTGCTGCGCAGCCAAAGATGGCGGTGCTCCATCAGAAAAGCCGTCCCGTGCTCCTTGGGCGTGATCGGATAGCTGTCGGCAATCTGGTAGATCTTAAACCTGGTGAAATCGATCTCGTACCCGCCCGGGGCGCGCGCGTCGCGGCGCACCTTCCCGCGGATCTCCAGGCTCGACTCCTGCGTGAGTTTGTCGAGCGCATCGAATTCCTCAGGCGCGAAGTTGCCCTTGGAAGCTACGCACTGAATGATGCCCGTGCCGTCGCGCAGGAGGATGAACTGCAGTTTGCCGCTGCTGCGCTTGTTGTAAACCCACCCGCGCAGCGTGACTTCGATGCCTTCATAGGCCCCTATGTTCTCGATATAAACGGCCCGCATTGTCGTTCCTTTCACTGGCGCCCGGCGCTGCCGCGCCCGTCCTGCGCGGAGAAGACCATGTGTCCGGGCTCTTCGCCACGCTGCCGGCAAAACTGCGCGAATAAGGAATAATAGCTCTCACGGAGAAACTCGGACTCGGTGAACCCGAGCTTCCCCGCAACTTCTCGAATTCCCCCCTCCGAACCCTCCAGCTCCGCGAAGTCCCCTATGGGCGTTGAGTCCAGAGCTACGTGAAGCTCCTCTGCCGCTCCTTGGCCGACCCGGAGGGAATATTCTTCGCGATATTTCTGGTATCGAAACCAGACCGTCATGCCTATCTGCTCGAATATCTTCAGCATGACGTCCGAACTCCCCAGCTGCGTCTCCCATTCCTCACGAGTCTTGAAGAGCAACGATGGCAGCGGCGGACCTTTCAACGTGACAGAATCTCCGCCTTTCGTCTTGCGCACTCGCAAGAGGCACTGCTGCGAGCGGAGCCGCCCATCCGGATGGTCCAAAACGAAGTTCTCCTCAAAATGCCGGATCGAGCGCAACCGTGGATTCAGAAGCTTCAGCCGGCGCCGGAAATCCTCGAGGTCGCGAAGCCGCAGTTTGATTTCCGTTTCGACGGCCATGGAGCCCCCCGCCAAAAAGCTAAGTTCTTGCAGCCTGCGATTGCAAGCATAAAAATTGTTCGACTTTTTCCTCATGGCCAATGTCAAATGTCAATAGATGGAAGGCAAACAGGCGCGGGAACGGGCAGAAGAGATACGGGAAGGATTTACCTCCATGTGGAATCAGGATAGGCCCTTGCCTGCTCCGGCCGAGTATGCTCAGGAAAATGTCTGGGTGACGTCCAGCCAGCGTGGCGACGCGCTGGCCTTCAATCGTCTGGTCTTGAAATGGGAAAAAACGATTTACAACCTGGCCTTAAGGATGCTTCAGGATCGAGACGAGGCCGCGGAGGCAACTCAAGAAACATTCCTCGCGGCCTTCAAGAACATTCGACGATTCCGCCGCACCTCGAGGTTCTCGACATGGCTTTACCGAATCGCCGTGAACCATTGCATTTCCCGCACAAGGCGGCGCCCTCCCGGGACGCATTTCTCTCTGGACGACGAAGTTCAGAGCGCCCGGCCGGACCATCAACTCCACGTCCCGGGCATGCAGGAAGGGGAACTCCTCTGTGCGGAAAATCGGAGGCGCGTGCGCGCGGCGCTGGCCTTCCTTCCACCGGACCAGCGCGCGGTCATCGAGCTCAAGTTTTTTCAGGAGCTGACCTTCGAGGACATAGCGGCTGTGCTCCGGGTCCCTACGAGCACGATCAAGTCACGTTTGTACACGGGCCTAGACTCATTGAAAGTCCGATTGGGCGCTGAAGCCTGACCGGCTGGAGGGCAAGAGCATGATTTCAGAATGCAGCGAGTGGCAGCGCCAGATTCCCCGGTCTTTGCTTGGGGATCTGACCGCAGAGGAACAACGGGCCCTGGATGCGCACGTGTCTGCATGTCCGTCCTGTCAGCAGGAGCGGGAGAGCTACGCGCAGACCTTGCGCATGCTGCAGTCCGCAGGCGATGAGCCCTTGCCGCGCCACTTCCTTGTCTATCCGCAGGAGTCCTCCGCCAAGCCCTGGCAGCTCTTCCGCCAGATGATGCCGATTTGGCAGGCCGCCACTGTCGCCACCGCTGCGCTCGTCCTTCTGGTCGGCATCGCGACCGTTTCCGGCTTGCAGATTCGCTCCGATCGCGGTTCCTGGTCCATCAGTCTCGGCCGAAGCACTATGTCGCCAGCCATAGACCTCGCCGCCCTCAAAGCCGAGATCTTGCAGACCGCAGATGAAAAGAATCGACAGGCTGATTTGGCCTGGGTCCAGGACCTGCGGTCCGAGATGACGCAATTCTACACGGACCTGACGCAACAGCAGCAAGCCCAGTTGCTGGCGGCGCTGACTGCCCTGCAATCGCGCCTGAACAGCCACATCACACTCACTGCCGACGATATCAGGGCCGGCACGCAAAAATCGATCGTTGATCTGTATCAGGCCGTGTCACTGCAGCGCCAGGAAGACCTGAACGGCCTGAACGTCCGACTCGACAAGATCGTCGAAGACAATGAAATCAGGGCACGACAGACCGACGCCATCCTGGAGACACTGCTTCAAATCGCCAATTTGAACATTAAACAAGCTGGAGATCAAAAATGAAAAAGCACATTGCGAGTTTTCTCGTCTTTGCATGCCTGGGAGCCCTTTCCTGGGCGCAGGGAACCAGGACAGAACTGTTCGACGTGAGGAAGTCCGGGCAGGAAATCGAGATCATGAAAGGGATTCTGAGCACCACTCTCTCCTTTGTTGCGCAAAACCTGCAGAGACAACAGGCCGCGACAAAACAGACCGGCACTCCCAGTCCATTTGGGATTGCCCTCGGGACATCCTCATGGCGATTCTCTAACATCAATGCTTTTTATCTTTACGGCCAGGGCGCAGTGTTCGTAATTCCAACTTCAAGCCTTCGTCTCGCAAGTTATGGCGAAGCTGTGAATCTCTATGAAACCTATGGCCGGGATTTGCAGCGTGCCAGCCGTGAAGTCGAAGCCCGCGCCCAAGAATTAGCGCTCCGTTCAGCCGAGGTGGCAGCGGCCGGGTCTGGAGTTGCAGGTGGGGTCGCTGGTGGAGTTGCAGGTGGAGTCGCAGGAGGAGTAAGTACTCCTCCAAAGCCGCCCGCACCGCCCGAACGTCCTGCCCAGGCAAGCCAGGAAGAGCTTCGCAAGAAGCTGGCGGATGCACAGGAAAAGGTAAAGAGGAGCCAGGAAGTGGCGGAGGCCAACCGTGCAAAATTCATGGCGGCCTTAGGGGAAATCAAAACCTATCTAATCGAAGCATTGGCAAATCACGGCGACTCGCTAACAACCGTCAAGTCGAACGAGTACATCACGCTGATAATCATGACCGACGGATATGAGGGCTCCGAACTGCTGGAGGCGGCTGGATCGAAGACCAACCGGGAAATCATTTCCATACAGAAGTCGTGGATCACCGACTACAAGGCCGGCAGGCTGACCCTGGACGCCTTCAAGCAGAAAGTTCTTCAGTACACCGAGTGACCTCAAGTGACGAATTACGAGTGACGAGTTACGAGTTCCTTGACCGACCTTCGTCACTCGTCACTCGTCATTCGTCACTCGTCACTGTTTTTATGCCAGCAGCACGGCCAGGATGCCGGTGAGGAAAATGCCGTCGAATGTGCCGGCGCCTCCAATCGAAGCGATGGGCGCTCCGAGTCCCGCGACTTTGCCGAGGTTCAGAAGATCGGCGCCGATCAGGGTTCCCAGGCTGCCGGCAATATAGGCCAGCGATGGGGCAGCCCGCCGGGACAACAGCAGCGCTGCTCCCGCAGCGACCAGAGGCGGAACAAGCCACGGCACCGCAATCCCCACGCCTCTGACCGGGTACGCGAGCCAATGGACCGCAGTGGCAACGATCGCGACCGCGGCCAAAGCGCGCCCAAACATTCTGTTTTTCATAAGCAGATAGATCGAGAGGATCGTCGGGATGATGGCTCCGCCCACGTTCAGAGTAATGACCGTCCCAGGCCACTGCTCCACGCGAGGCACAGTGTAGGGCATGCCGAAGAAACTGACCACCTGGTCGGAAAAGACGGTCTCCGGCGGCAGTTCCGCTATCGGAATGTTCACGTAGCTGCCGAAAAACGAAAGCAGGAGGATGGAGAGGATATAACGGCGGCTGATGCCTATTTTCTCATAAGCATACCGCAGCACGCCGATCTCGACGAGCGCGATCACCAGTCCGAGCAGAAAGAGGAAAACGAGCAGGAGAGGAAGCGCAAGCGGAAAAAAGTGATAAATGGACGTTCGCATCAGTCCCTCCTTGTAGGTCCTGGTTCGGCGGCATGCGTCTCTTCACAAGAAACGGCCTGTCCCCTCTTCATGGCTCAAACGCGCTGTTTGCGGAGCTGGACCCCGCACTCGCGCAGCAGGGCCATGGCACGGTCGTTGAGCGGATAATCCTGGTTGTAGACGACCTCGATGATACCGCTGTTGATGATCATCTTGGTGCAGAGCAGACAGGGGGCAAACGTCGTGTAGAGCGTGGCCCCTTTCAGGCTGGTGCCGTGATAGGCCGCCTGCGTGATCGCATTCTCCTCGCCGTGGCAGCACACGCACTCCTCTAAAGAGGTGCCGCTCTCCGCCATGCTGCTGCAACGGGGGCATCCGCCCTCGTTGCAGTTCTTAGCGCCGCGCGGCGTGCCGTTGTACCCGGTCGAAATGATGCGGCGATCCTTTACGATGATGGCCGCCACCTTCCGCCTGATGCAGTTGCTGCGAGAAGCCACGACCTTGGCGATGTTCAGAAAGTACTCGTCCCAATCCGGGCGATCGAAGTTGCTCATCAGGGACGGCAGGATTTCATCCAGGCGCCCGTGCAAGTCCTCCAACGAACCGTCGTTATTGACCGCCACGTCCGCCGCGCGCAGGGTCGCCACCAGCTGCTGGCTTGACGGATCATCGCTCTGCAACTCGCGCTTTTCTTCCTCAACAAACTGTCCGAGAGTCCGTGCCGCTCCTTCTCTGCCCCGCAGCATGCTTCGCTCAAATCGAACCGCCTCGTTTGCGTCGACCGCCATCAGGACGAAGTCCTTGCGCCGCTTCAGGACCTCCACTTCCCTCGGATTACGGATGGAATCGACAACGTAATTGCGGTCGTGGCCGAGCTCGGCGAGGATGCGCTCCGCCAGCACTCCGGCGCCGAACTGGCTGCGAAGCTCGTTCCCCACCTCGATCAGCACCTCGCGGGTGATTTCCAGCCCGCGCTTCTTGACTTCTTGACGAACCTCATCTGAAAGCGAGTGATATTCGAATCCCCTGCGCACCAGATACTGCGAGACCTCGGTTTTGCCGGCACAATTCTTGCCCGTCAATCCAATGATCATACCGCCCCTTACACAAGTGACGAGTGACGAGCGACGAGTTAACCTGCATTATTCATGAAGGTCCGGCGCGAGGAACGCAACATTGCGCAGAGCCGCGACCATCAGGAAGCGGGTGGGATCGCGCCAAGCTTACGGGATGTGCGCTCTCGCAACAACCCGCTTGCTTACGCGCGCGGCGCTGCACGCTGCGGCCGGCGATCAGCTGCGCCCTTTTCATGAATTATCCCGGTTAAAAACCCCATTCTTTGCTCGTCATTCGTCACTCGTCATTCGTCACTGACTCTGTTTGCCGTCGAGCCCGAGCACCGCAGCACTCTCCTCCATGGCCCGGATACAAAACGTAATGTGTTCATCCAGGTCGACGCCAAGCTCCTCAGCCCCGCGATAGATGTCGTCGCGGTTGACCGCACGCGCGAATGCCTTGTCTTTAAGCTTCTTGCGCACTGACTTTGCTTCCATGCCGATGATCGATTTCCCGGGGCGCACCAGGGCGCTGGCAATAAGAAAGCCCGCCAGCTCGTCGCACGCATAGATGGCTTTGCACAGCAGGTTGTGGCGCGGGAGCTTCAGTTCGCTGACGTGCGAAGAAATGGCGTAGATGATGTCCTCGGGATAGCCGCGCTGCCGCAGGATCTCGGCCCCTTTGGTCGGATGGTCGGGCATAGTCGGATACATCTCATAGTCGAAGTCGTGCAGTAATCCCACCATGCCCCAGACTTCTGCGTCTTCGCCGTATTTCTTGGCGTAAGCACGCATGAGCGCTTCAACGGCGAGCGCATGCTTTCGCAGGCTGTCGCCTTTCGTGTACTCAGTGAGCAGTTCCCAGGACAATTCTCTGTTCACAGCCATCGCCTTCTCCCTATGAAATTCGAGGACACTGCGCAATCTTCAGTCTCTGCCGGAATAGCATCTCACGAACGGGGCGGGCCTGCCACCGATTTTATACATCCCGTGAGATCGGGGGTTGCGTGGCCTGTCCCCGAGTTTCATTCATACAGCAGGTACGACTTGCGCTGCGCCAGAAAACGCGCCACATCGTCCTGCCAGCCTTGACGGATCTCTTCCAGAGGAGCGCCCGCCTCGATTTGACGTGGAATCCGGTTTCCTCCGCACAGGATCTCAATCGGCATCCTTTGGTACTCGTACTCATACGGAGGCCGGCGCCACTCAAATGAGTCCGGATAGAGCGCCTTAATGGCAGAGACGACGGCGATTCCGGTCAGAAACGGCTCGAAGACATCACGATCCTGGACATGAATCTGGACGCCGCCGCACGCCATCTGAGCGAACTTCTGAAACGTCGGCTCGAAATTGACCGGGCGAAAGAAGACCCCCGGCAGTCGCATCTCGTTCAAGCGACCTGCCAGAGAGCGCGCGTTGACATACGGGGCGCCCACGAGCTCGAAAGGACGTGTGGTGCCCCGGCCTTCAGATACCAGTGTCCCTTCAACTAGAACCATGCCTGAGTAAACCGTGGCAGTGTCCAGTGTCGGAAGGTTTGGTGAAGGCATGACCCACGGCAGGCCCGTCTGGTCGAACCACTGGCGGCGATGCCATCCTCGCGCAGGCACCACTGTTAGATGACATCCGATGCCAAACTCCGTGTTATACAGCAACGCGAGTTCTCCCACGGTCATGCCATGACGCATCGGGAGCGGGTAGAGCCCCACGAAGGAGCTGAACTCCGGCTCGAGCAGGCTGCCCTCGACCTGTTCCCCGTTGATCGGATTCGGCCGGTCCAGCACAACCATGGCTTTCCCATAGCGAGCACAGGCCTGCATGCAATACGCCATGGTATGGATGAACGTGTAGACGCGCGTCCCTATGTCCTGCAGGTCGAAAATCAAGACGTCCAAGTCACTCAACATCTCCTCGGTCGGCCGACGCGTCTCACCATAAAGACTGTGAACCGACAAGTTGACATCCGCATCGAGGTAGAAGCGCGATTCGACCATGTTGTCCTGCTTGTCTCCCCGCGCCCCGTGCTGGGGTCCGAATAGCGAGACCAAGCGGATTGACTTCTCCGCGAGGAGCGCATCTGCGGTATGCTGCAGGGTCGGAAGGACCGAAGCAGGATGCACGACAGCACCAATCCGCGCTCCAGCTATCAGATGCTTTTGCTCCTTTAACAACACCTCAATTCCCGGCTGAACCATCAGCGAAAATCACCTTTCTTCCGCGGCGTCAAAAAAACTGTCCCATTCTCCTGCAAATCTGATAAACTCACCGTGGATTCCGGAGGGAACCCGGACTCTCAATAACGCTATAGAAGAATATCAGAAAGGAGCCCGCCTCCGCCCCCGCAACTCTGACTCTCTCCGCAATGAAGCAATTCCGGGCAGGAAACTGGCCGGCCGCTACTGGTCTCTCCACGTCAAAAGTTCTTGACTGCCGGGATCGCTTGTACTTGAATAACAGTCACTTAGCGCCGAGCACCTGCGGTATTGGGTCGATCCTCGGGCTTCGAGAACCGGTGTCGCGCCGTTTTCTTTGCGCACAAGCGGCGCGTGCACCCTCTCGACAACCCTCGATCCAACGCGAGCGCCGGTGCTTTGTGGACAATTGATCGCCAGGAATGATCGATGGAACATACGCTTGTCCTCAACGCCAGCTACGAACCGGTCAACATTGTACCTTGGAAGCGCGCCATAACCCTGCTGTTCCAGGGCAAAGTGGAGGTGCTGGCCGAATATGACCGCGAGATCCACAGCGTCAGCTTCACTATCAGAATGCCCAGCGTGCTCCGGCTCCTCAGATACGTCCGGATGCGGAAGCGCTTCCAACACGTCAAGTTCAGCAGGGCCAACATCTATGCCAGGGATCTGCACACCTGCCAATACTGCGGCGCCAAGTGCTCCACGGAAGACCTTACGTTCGATCACGTAATCCCGGTCGTCAAAGGCGGGAGCAAGACGTGGGATAATATCGTCACGTGCTGCTTGGATTGCAACCACCGAAAAGGGGGGCGCACACCTGAGGAGGCCGGCATGCGCCTGATAAGGCACCCGAAGGAACCCAATTGGGTTCCGAGCATGCTCCACATCACGATCGGATTTAGGAGCGCTCCCGACTCCTGGCGCGATTACTTCTATTGGAATATAGAGTTAGAGTGAGACATCTAAGGTAGTACCTTAGCTTTCTTTCGCCGCTCGCGCCACGCCGCTGCCAGGTCTGTGATCTGAAATTCCTCCGGTAAACATCGCAGGGCCGCATCCCCGACGATCGGAGCCGCATCGCACTTGCGCAACATGTCGGAAACACCCGGCTCGTGCGGCACGAACTCAGGCTGGAGCCGCGTTCCCAGAGGCGCCGCGTTCAGGTATCTCACCGGTGGTATTCGCAGGCTCAAGACATTGCCCTCAGAGAAAAAGGAGAAATACCGCTTGCGCTCAAGAAACTATTACAGCGATCGATCATAGGGAGCCGACCCAGAAATGTCCTTCGATACGAAGAGCGCCACAACTCGACCGTGAGGCAGCGCGAACCTGCACCGTTGGACCGGGCAAGGCGCGCATCAGGTGGAACTCGGTTGCCGTGCCGTGCCTGATTTCCAGCAGCGGGCAGTTGCGGCCCAGCACAGGGTTGCGTTTCGGGTGCAGGGTTCGAGCGTTGCGGCCCGCACAGACATTGTGGCGGCAGAACGGAGAAACAGAGGAGGTAGGCGGATGGAGGAATCTGAAGAGGATCTGGCGCGTGCCGCCATCGAATTGTCGCTGGTGCCGGGGGTAGGCGCTCTGACTCAATCCAGTCTTTGGAAAGCCTGTCCGCGGCTCACAGACCTGCTCGACATGCGCAGCAAAGAGCTCGAATCGTTCGGCGTGCCGCTGGAGGCTGGCACTGCCATCAGTTCGCGCCGCTATCGTCCCATGGCGGATGAAATCCTCGATTGGGCCCGCCGCGAAAACTGCCGGTTCCTCGTTCGCGGCGGCAAAGGTTACCCTCCGGTCCTCAACGAAATCTACGACCCGCCTCTGATTCTCTACTGTCGCGGCCGGATCGAGGTCCTGGATCTCCCGGCGGTGGCTATCGTGGGCACGCGCCGGCCGACTTTCTACGGTCTCCAGATGGCACAGGGGCTAGCCTTCGATCTCGCCAAGCGCGAGTTGGCCATCGTCAGTGGTTTGGCGCGCGGGATTGACGCCGCGGCCCATCGGGGGTGCCTCGAGGCTGCCGGCCGGACCGTTGCAGTCCTGGGGTGCGGCATTGATGTGGTTTACCCCCGCGAGCACCGTCAGTTGACACAACAGATTGCCGAAAGCGGGCTGCTGCTGTCAGAGTTTCCACCCGGCACTTCGCCTGCGCCGCAAAACTTTCCGGTGCGAAATCGCATCATTAGTGGGTTGTCGTTAGGAACGGTGATCGTGGAGGCAAGTGAATACAGCGGTTCATTAATCACGGCCCGTCTGGCGATGGAGCAGAATCGCGAGGTTTTTGCGATCCCTGGAAATCTCACGTCGCCCCAGAGCTTTGGGCCGAACTACCTGATCAAGCAAGGAGCGAAACTCGTTCAGGTCTGGCGCGATGTTGTCGAAGAGCTTCCAGCAGAGGTGCGCCACAGGATCCTCGCCAAAGAGGATTTGCGGCCGCGTCAGATTTCCGAGCTGGACTTTTTGACACCGGAAGAGAGTAAGATTCTTGAGATGCTGGCTTACGACGAGGCCACTCAGTTCGACAAGATCCTCCAGAAAAGTGGCATGACTGTGCCGCACCTGAGTGAGTCGCTGTTGAACCTCGAGATGCGAGGCTGCATCCGTCAGGTGCCGGGGAACTTGTTTATCAGGGTTGTCCGGCACGAGGAATGATTTTGCTTGGAATTGTTGGAATCACTGTTATAGTCTGCGCGCTCTTATGGCAAATTCTCTGGTCATAGTCGAATCGCCCGCCAAAGCCAGGACGATAAAGAAGTATTTAGGCGGGGACTTTGACGTCAAGGCTTCCATCGGACACATCAAGGACCTGCCCAAGAACAAGCTCGGCGTCGACGTCGACGACGATTTCACGCCCCACTACGGAATCATCCCAACCAAGGAGAAAGTGGTGCGGGACCTTCGAGCTGCGGCCAAGACCTCAAGGGTTATCTATCTCGCCGCCGATCCAGACCGCGAGGGTGAGGCGATTTGCCAACATCTCGCCGAGGAACTCGGAGGCAAGAGCAAAGATATCTATCGCGTTCTATTCCATGAGATAACCAAGAATACAATTCAGGAAGCATTCAAGCATCCCGGTCGGATAAACACTCACAAGGTTGAGGCCCAGTTGGCCAGACGCATCCTGGACCGCCTCGTCGGCTATAAGATCAGCCCTCTGCTCTGGGACAAAGTGCGGAGAGGATTGTCCGCGGGCCGTGTCCAGACAGTAGCCTTGCGCATGATCGTGGATCGCGAGCGCGAAATCAGGGCATTTCAGCCCGAGGAATACTGGAATCTCATCGCCCGCCTCGCCGGTCATGCGCCGCCGGAATTCACCGCTAAGGCCTGCAGTCTCGACGGAGAGAAGTGGAAGGTCCACGATGGCGATACGGCACAGGCGATCGTGGAGGAACTGCGCCAGGCACGGTTCTCGGTCACGAGGATCCACAGGCGCGAAAAGAGGCGCTACCCCGTGCCTCCCTTCATTACGAGCAATCTCCAGCAAGAGGCGGCGCGCAGGTTGAACTTCCCGGTGAAGAGGACGATGCTTCTGGCTCAACGGCTGTACGAGGGAGTGCTGATCGGCAAAGAAGGAGCCGTCGGCCTCATCACTTACATGCGTACGGATTCCACCCGCGTCTCCGAGATGGCTTTGAGCGAAGCGCGCAATCTGATCCGGACGCAATATGGAGATCGTTACCTTCCCCACCATCCGATCTACTACAAGTCAAAGAAGACTGCGCAGGAGGCGCACGAGGCGATCCGTCCGACGTCGGTCGAGCGCACTCCCGAAAGCCTGAAGCGTTTCCTCGAACCGGATCTCTGGAAGCTGTATGCCCTGATCTGGCACCGATTCGTTGCTTCCCAGATGAACCCCGCAGTCATCGACCAGACCGACGTTCTGATCAACGCGGGGCGCGTGCAGTTCAAGGCTACCGGGTCCGTGCTCAAGTTCGACGGCTTCCTGGCCGTGTACCAGGAAATGAAACCCGAAGAGACCAAGCGTGATGCGGAGGGCGAGGAGCAGGAAGGCCTGTTGCCCGAGTTGTCGGAAGGCGAGCAGCTGGACGTCAAATCACTCGAGCCCTCTCAGCACTTCACCCAGCCGCCGCCCCGTTACAACGAAGCCAGTCTGGTAAAGGCGCTCGAAGCGCGCGGCATCGGACGTCCCAGCACTTACGCCACCATCCTGAGCACGATTCAGGACCGGGAGTATGTCCATAAGAGAGAAGCAAGGTTCTATCCGACTGAGACAGGCGAGCTGGTCGTCGAGCTGCTCGTCGAAAGCTTCCAGGAGATCTTCGACTACGAATACACGGCGCGGATGGAAACCCACCTGGACCGGATCGAATCGGGCCGGGAGCGCTGGCAGGACGCCATGCGGAGTTTCTGGCAGCGCTTCTCCGAGCGGCTTGCCGCAGCTGAGAAGCACATGCGGGACATCAAGACCGAGGAAATCGAAACCGAAGAGGTCTGCGAAAAGTGCGGCAGCAAGATGGTGATCAAGTGGGGTAAATTCGGCCGATTTATGGCATGTTCGGCGTACCCGGAATGTAAGAACACTCGCGAGATACCGAAGAACGGGATCGACGGCAGCACCGAAGTCCCTGCGATCGAAGAAGTTGAGTGCGAGAAATGCGGGCGCCCGATGGTCTTAAAGCGGGGACGCTTCGGCGAGTTTCTCGCCTGCTCCGGGTATCCGGAGTGTCGCAACACGAGAAAGATCGTGAAGAGAGACAACTCGCTCGAGGTCAAGCAGGACGTTCCGCTGGCGGAAACCTGTCCCGTCTGCGGCAGGAACCTGGCGATCAAGCACGGCCGCTTTGGCGAATACACCGCGTGCAGCGACTACCCTGCTTGCAAGTACATCAAACTGAAATCCACGGGCGTTCCCTGCCCCAAAGGCTGTGGCGGGGAAATTGTGGAGAGAAGGTCCCGGCGCGGAAAGGTCTTTTACGGATGCTCCAAATATCCCAGCTGCAGCTTCGTTCTCTGGAACAGACCTCTCGCCACGCCATGCCCGAAGTGCGGTGCAGCCTTCACCCTGGTAAAAACCACCAAGCGCTCCGGCAGCGTGAGGTTCTGCCATGAAAAGAAATGCGGCTTCAAAGAGCACTGCGAGCAGCCATAGCTAAGGAATCGCCTGAGAGGAACGCTCAGCGCCCCGCCAACGTTCTTTCGATCCTCGGCAGCACGGCAAGCACCAGTTTTCCGACTTTCTCCATGCTCGTCGCGCTGATCTTGTCCAACGTGTCTCCCTGGGTATGCCACCAGGGCGTATAGTCGAGATCGATGATGTCGACGGACGGAATGC
>Ga0315282_10008670_pt1 | contig 16389 bp, 13 predicted proteins | sample YL17G07_20_MG_FD_203693 | JGI IMG/M metagenome (GOLD analysis project Ga0315282, IMG submission 203693) | Sediment microbial communities from Yellowstone Lake, YNP, Wyoming, USA - YL17G07_20 | ecosystem: Environmental > Aquatic > Freshwater > Lake > Sediment | place: USA: Wyoming | collected...
ACTTTCCGCCGAGCAATCCAGCTCCTTGTTTCAGAAATTACCCTCTCCCCCCGGGAGAGGGGAACCGCCTAGCCGCTGGCCGTCATGAATGACTATGATGGAAAGTCCCGATAGAAGGAGGCAAGTTCCGTGATAAATCGCTGTCAACTTACAACTAAAGCTCTGACCCCAAACCTCCGCTTAAGATATATTTTAGCTTTGGTAATAATGGCAGTTTTGGTGGCTTTTTACCAACCTGTTAACACAGGAATGCTCCAAGATGCTTCACGTCGAATAGAAGTTTATATATCAACCGATAAAACTAAATACAAATTAAGAGAACCAATTATTCTTACCATTGAAATTTGCAATACAAATCCCTTTTGTGTTGTATGGAACGATGGCTGGCTGCTAGGAATAAATTATGATATTATCATTAAAGATGAGAGAGGCCGAATCCTCCCATATAGAAGAGGTAATGATCAGCCCGCTGAATCGGATGGGCACTGGAGATTCAAGTTATATAATCCCGGTGAATGCAATGAGATAAAGATTAATCTTACTAAAACACTATTACCTAATGATTTGGAAAGCTTTGATCCTATATTTGGCATTGATGATTATGGAAAATACACTGTTGATGTCGAACTAGAGGGACGTTATGGTTATGGTGGTGATCTTGACTACTTGTGGAAGGTATTTAAAGCATCTGATGCCAGAAAAAATCTAAAATGCGGCGAAAGGAAAATAGAAAAGGATCAAATGATCTCTTTAAGAGCAGGTTCAGATGAGAGTGTTACCTTTTCGGTTGAAGCAGGAGTGTTCAACAATAGCCCAAAGAAGGAAGTGTGTGCAACGGAAAATATAAAAGCTGAGATTAGCCAGGAATACCATCCATTGGGAACGAGAGATGGTCCTATGCTTTTAATTCCTGCGGGAGAGTTTACCATGGGAATTGATCCTGCGTTGGCTTTTCTAGAAATGAAGAAGTACTCGATTGATTGTCCTCTTTATATCTTCGTTCACCAGGGACCTGCTCATATAGTCAATCTACCTAGTTATTATATTGATAAATATGAAGTCACTCAGAGTGAATATGATAGATGTGTAAAAGCCGAGAAATGCAAGCCCCACGAAAAGATAGATGGAAATATCGGTCCTCATCAGCCTGTTATCGGGGTAAATTGGTATGATGCAAAGGCGTACTGCGGTTATGCCGGGAAGCGTCTTCCTACCGAGGCGGAGTGGGAGAAGGCCGCCCGCGGTACCGACTGTCGCTTGTTTCCGTGGGGCAATGAATTTGAGGAGGGGCGTTCAAACTTTCATGATAAGAAACATAAGTTTACTGATTCTCAATCTAGTTTCGATGGTTTTACAGCACCAGTGGGCAGTTATCCTTATGGCGCCAGTCCTTACGGAGCGATGGATATGGCTGGCAACGTTGTAGAGTGGACTTCGGATTGCGTCAAAAATTGCGATGAATACACTTCCAAGAAAGCTATCTGCCCCAATCATGAATTTCGGGTTAACCGAGGTAGTTGGTACGGGCAACCTATCTGCTATGGTCTTGTTACTGAACGACAAGGTTTTTTCTCTTGCGAGAAGGTAGCTATCGGCATGCGGTGCGCGCGTTCCTATTGATTTATGTTTCAAGTATTTTCTGGTGGAGGCATTTTCGCAGCAAAATTGGGGGTCAGAGCTTTAGTTGTAAGTTGACGCTTGCCTTATTTTTGTGTTTCTGTTAGTCTCGGACCATGTGCCGGCCCTGGAGGATCCAGTTTCCAGAAGCCATCTGCACTAGAAGAATTCTCACGCCAAGCCGCCAAGGGGCAAAGACGCAAAGGGACAGATTTAGAAGAGCATAACCCATCGCGTCCGGTCTTTCTTTTTCTGTCTTCAACTTTTCCACCTTGCGCCTTGGCGTGAAAATCTTCCTTCCCATCCGTTATCAATTCTGGTCCACCTCGCCAGCTTCCTTGACGAAGCTCTGAAGATGGCTTAAAGTGAGAGACAGGCATGGAGATCGGGCATAAGACTCTGGCCCAGTTGGTGGAGGAGCTGCAGCAGATCCCGTTTTTCGAGGATCTTAAGCCGGAGCTGCTCCTGCAACGGGTGCCGCTGTTGGAGGACCTGCCGGAGAAGCTGGCTGGCCGGGTGGTGCAAGAGGCGGAGATCCTCTCCTTTTCGGCCGGCCAGGTGATCTGCAAGCAGGGCGACTATGAGGACGTGTTTTACCTGATCCTGGCCGGGGAGGTGGAAGTCACCACTTTTTCTCAGGCTCATGCCCGCATCGCCCTGGGCACGCTCGGGCAGAGCGATTTCTTCGGCGAGATGGGCCCGCTCTCGGGCCAGCCGCGCACGGCCACGGTAACGGCGCGCGAGCGCACGATCTTGCTCGCCTTTCCCAAGGAGATTTTCCACACCCTGCACAAGGGCGAAACCAAGCTCAAGCACGCGATTGACCGGAAGTACATCGAGCGGTCGCTCCGCACGCACCTGCGCCAGGTGAGCATTTTTACCGCTCTTTCGGACCAGGACCTGGACGATCTGGTGAGCCGGATCAAGCTCAAGAGTTTCAAGAAGGGCGAGGTGATCATCCGGCAGGGGGACGAAGGCGATTCGCTTTATCTCGTGCGGAGCGGCTTTGTCAAGGTCAGCCTGGGCGATCCGGCTCATGAAAAGATCCTGACCTATCTCCGGGAAGGGAGCTACTTCGGGGAGGCGGCGCTGATCCGGGGCGAGAAGCGCAACGCCAACGTGGTGGCGATGACGCCGGTGGAGGCGGTGCAAATCCTCAAGGCCGACGTGGAGCACATCCTGGCCAGGAACCCGCAAATCCTGGAGGAGTTCGAGCGGGCGGTCTCGGATCGGGCCAAGGAGACCCAGGAGGTGCTCCATGATGAGAGCAAGGCCCGGGCCATTTCCTTTGTGGTCAGAAAAGGCCTGGCCCAGGCGCGGGAAGTCCTGGTGATTGACCAGACCCGATGCCTGGAATGCGACCTGTGCGTGGAATCTTGCCGCGCCGTGCACGGCCATTCCCGCCTGATCCGCCGCGGCTCGCGGCTGGGGCGCATCCTGGTGCCCACCTCCTGCTTCCACTGCGAGAACCCGGAATGCCTGCTGTGTCACTTCGGCGGGATCGTGCGGGACAAGCAGGGCGAGATCCATCATACCGAGGCCTGCAACGGCTGCGGCGGCTGCGCCCGGCGCTGCCCATACGGCAACATCTTGATCATCAAGGAGACCGATGCCTCCGGCCAGGAAAAGCAGCGGGTGGTCAAATGCGACATGTGCGTGGACTTCCCCCGGGTCGCCTGCGTCTATAACTGCCCGGTCGCGGCCGCCCACTTGCTGCGGCCGGAAGAGATCATCGCCCAGCACAAGGAGTCGCGGCCGGCCGATGAGCGCTAAAACGCAACTGGTGCGGCAGCGGCGCTGGTGGCTGCTCGGGTTTGTCTGGGCCAGCCTGGTCGTGATCTGGATCGGCCAGTACCGGGTGTTTTATTGTTGGCCGCCGCTGGTGGGCGGCGATGCCTGGGGCTTGGGTTTCGGGATCGCGGGCACCATCCTGATTCTGGTCTCGGCTTTCTACTCCGTGCGCAAGGCCCACCTCGACTGGTGGGTCGGGTCGTTGCAGACCTGGCTTGACCTCCACATCTACCTGGGGACTTTGGCCCTGGTCCTGATCGTGGCCCATTCCGGCTACCGCTGGCACGCCACGGTGCCCAACCTGGCCCTGCTCTTCCTGTTCCTGGTGGTGATGAGCGGCCTGGTCGGCGCGTGGATCTACCGCTCGGCGCCGCCGCTCAAGGCGGAGCGGCTGAGAAGCCCGGTGCTGCCGGCGGTGGTGGCGGAGCGCTTGAGCGAGATCCACCAGCAATTGTCCGAGCTTTGCTCCGGCCGGGGCGACGCCTGGCTGGCGCTCTACAACGACCTGGTCATCCCGCTCTATCACAGCCGGGGCCGCGAGCCGGCGGAGATTTCTCCGGACCCCGGCCTGGACAACGAGTTCGAGTTCGGGGAGGCCGAAGACTACGAGCGGGCGGTCAAGCTGCTCCAGGAGGCCAAGAACCTGTTTTCCGAGCTCGACCTGCACTTGCGCTTTTTGCGCCGGCTGCGGGCATGGTTGTACGTGCACGTGCCCATTTCAGTCGGCCTGATCGTCTTTTCCGCGGCCCACGTGATCGCGGTGCTGAGGCATTGGTATTAATGCTACCCCACCCTTGAAGACAAGGGTGGGCTACAAAATAGAAAAGTTTATTTACGTTTGAAAATTGTAGCCCATACAAAATAGAAAAGTTTATTTACGTTTGAAAATTGTAGCCCATACAAAATGGAAAAGTCTATATACGTTTGAAAATTGTAGCCCATACAAAATAGAAAAGTTTATTTACGTTTGAAAATTGTAGCCCACCTTTCCCGTCTTCGGGAAGGGTGGGGGGTGACCAGGAAGCACACTTAAGATGAATTCGAACCACGTCAGCTATCAAGGTCCGGCCGGCGAGACCAAGATCCGGCTCGGCCGCGGGCACCGGCTGGGGACCTCGGTCGGATTCCTCTCGCTGACCGGACTGTTATTTTCCGTCTGGGCCGGCGCCTATTTTTATCGGAAAGACCAGAAGCCTTTCCTGGGCACCCCGCTTTCGGTCGCGCACTACAATCTCGAGCCGAAATGCGCGGCTTGCCATCGCCCGGATCGGGCGGGGGTAACGAACTCGGCCTGCGCCAGCAAAGACTGCCATCAGAAAGTCATCCACAACAATTTCCACCAGACCTTGCCCAAGGCCTGCACCGAGTGTCATCCCGAGCACAACAACGCCCGCGAGCTGCCCGCGGCCATGTCCAACCGCGCTTGCGCCGAATGCCACCGGAAACTGGAAAAAGACCCGAACTCCAAGTTCTTTACCGAGGAGCGCCGGCCGCGCGCCCTGGTCATAGACCACCGCCTGTTCCTCCACCGCCAGCATCGGGGTTATCACTGCCCGGTCTGCCACGGCCGGGGCGAAGGCACCATTGATACGCCCTTCAAGGAACTCTTTACCATGAAGACCTGCTGCAAATGCCACGAGGAAAGCGGCTGCCAGGTCTGCCACCACTTTCACGGCCCGCGGGTCTTCCTCTCCAAGCCGGATCGGCCCCACAACCTGGAAAAGATCAAGGAACTCAAGAGCGAAGGGGTCCAGCTCGATCTGCCCCCCGCGCCGGGCCCGACTGGAGGCGCCCGATGAGCTTTCATATTCCCGCCGAGCTGATCGAGAAACATAACCGCCGGCTCAAGCCCGCGCTCCTGCGGGCCGAGGCTGCTCTCTTCCGCGAGCTCCGCCAGCGCCGGCTCGACCCGGACCGGATTTTCCCGGCCGCCCGCCACTTCGTGGTCGCGGTCCCCTCCTGGGGCCTGGCCGCGGGGGGCACGCGCTTTGCCCGCTTTCCCCTGCCCGGCGAGCCCCGGGACATTTATGAAAAACTGGATGACGCGGCCGCCCTCAACCTCCTCACCCGGCAGAACCCGACCGTGTCGCTGCACCTCCCCTGGGACCGGGTCGAGAACCTCGCCGGCCTGCGATCCTACGCGCGCCGGCTGGGGCTCCGCTTCGACGCCATGAACTCGAACACCTTCCAGGACCAGCCCGGGCAGAAGCTTTCCTACAAATTTGGAAGCCTGTGCCACACCGACCCCGCGGTCCGGGCCCAGGCGGTGGCCCTTCACCTGGAGGTGATCGGAATCGGGAAGAAGCTGGGCAGCCGGGCGCTGTCGGTCTGGATCGGCGACGGCGGCAACTACCCGGGCCAGGTCCATTTCCGCCGCGCCTTCGATCGCTACCTGGAAAGCCTGGAGAAAATCTATGCCGGCCTGCCCCGGGGCTGGCGCCTGTACCTGGAACACAAGCCCTATGAGCCGGCTTTTTACTTCACGGTCAACGCGGATTGGGGGACCTCATACGTCGCCGCGGCCAGCCTGGGCCCCAAGGCGCTGTGCCTGGTGGACCTGGGCCACCATCTGCCCGGGACCAACGTCGAGGCGGTGGTGGCACGCCTGATCGGCCAGGGCAAGCTGGGCGGGTTCCATTTCAACGATGCCCAATACGGCGATGACGATCTCTCGGCCGGCTCGATCAACCCCTATCGGCTGTTCCTGGTCATGAACGAGTTGGTGGACGCGGCCCAGGACGAGGCGGTGAAAAATTTCCACCCTGCTTTCTTGCTCGACCAGAGCATGAACCTCAAAGATCCGATCGAGGACTTGATCCAGAGCACCGAATCGCTCCATCGCGCCTTCACCAAGGCGCTGCTGGTGGACCGGGCCGCGCTCCATCGCGCGCAGGAGAAAAACGATCCGGTGCTGGCCGAGCAGGTGCTCAAGCAAGCTTTCGAGACCGACGTCACCGCCTGGCTCGGCCGCGGCCGCCTGGAAAACGGCGGGGCGATTGATCCGATCGCGGTTTTCCGCTCGAGCGGCTATCGCCGGGCGAAAGTGAAAGAGAGAGGCTAGAGCCGTTGCGCCCGGGGCCGGGGGATGCTAAATTGATGCTCATGAAAGGGAGCGCGGTTTTCCTGGTCATCGGCCTTCTCCTGCCGGGCCTGGGCGCTTGTCACCTGCAGAATGTGCTCCAGAAAAAGCCGGCGAAGCCTTCTCCGGCCCAAGCCGAAGCGCAGAAGGAACGGGCCGGGCTGGAGCAGAAGGTCCGGCAGCTTGGGGCCGAGAACGACGCCTTGAAAAACAAGGTAGCGGAGCTTGAGCGCCGGCGGGCACTCGAGTCCAGAGAGCGGGCCGCGCAGGAAGAGCTTCTGGACCAGATGCGATCCGACCTCTTGGCTGCGGTGGATGAAGCCACCCAGGCCAAGAACGCGCTCGAGAAGCCGGGGTCGCAAGCCGCGGCGATTTCGGCGCTGGCCGAAGCCAAGCTGGCCCTGGAAAAGGCCCGCAACCATCCTCTGGCCGACCGGATCAAAGGACATCTTGACTCGGCGAACCGCATGGTGGCCGCGGCTTCGCGCCAACTGGAGGCCGGCAATTTCAACGGCGCCGTTTACTTTGCCCGCAGCGCGCAGCGCACCGTGGCCGGGGCGCTCAAGCTGGCCCAGATTGAAGCGGAGCAAAATGGCCGGGTTCTGACCGTGGCCCAGCCCCAGGCCAACCTGCGCCAAGGCCCGTCGCAGGACAGCGACAAGATCGCGCAGCTCGGCCAGGGCTCCAAGGTCATCCAATTGGAGAAGCGGGGCGACTGGATCAGAGTCTACCTCCCGGATACCGGCGCCAGCGGCTGGTTGCATACCTCGGTGGTGAAATAACCGACTGATGCCCTTCCGGACCATCCTTGAGGAACTGGTGGAGCGCGTGCCCGGCGCTCGGGCCGCGGTCCTGGCCGACTGGGAGGGCGAGGCCGTCGCCGCCTATACTTCCGGCGAGGGCACGGACTACGACATCAAGTTCATCGGAGCTCACCACGGGATCATCCTGGACCATGCCCGCCAGGTGTTGGCCGAACTCCACCTGGGCCAGGCCCGGGAAATCAGTTTTGTCCAGGAGCAGTTCCACGTCCTCACCGCCCCGGTCAACTCCGAATATTACGTGGTCCTGACCCTGGGCCCGGACACCCCGCTCGGCCGCGCCCGCTTCGAGCTCCGCCAGGCCCTCAGCCAACTCAAGAAGGAAATTAAGTGATCCGGTCCGGGCGCCGTCCTCTGCCGCTATGGCTCCGGTCCGGTTTCCTCATTCTGCCGCTCCTCGGAAACGCGAGCGCCCAATCCCCTCCTCCCGGTACCATCACTTTCGCATCCTTGCTCCATGAGCTCGCCGACCCCATGACCTTGACTCAGCCCCAAAACTATCGCGCCGGCATGGTCTCCACCTGGGACCGCACCGGCGGCAACCAGGACGACAATAACTTCTTAAAAGTCCAAGGCCGCGTCGCCACCCTGGCCGACCTGGACGGACCCGGCGTGCTCACCCGGATTTTTGCGGCTACGCCCGGAGGCCGGGTCAGGATCTACCTGGATCACAGCCCCGTTCCGATCATTGACCTTCCGGCGGAGCGGCTTTTCTCCGGCCAGGTCGAGCCTTTCCTCGCGCCCCTGGTCGGCCATGAAGCCGGCAACTGGTCCTACGTGCCGATCCCGTTTGCCCGCCATTGCCTGGTCCAGATCGTGTCCGAGTCTCCCGGCCCGGCCCGGCCCGATTTCGGCGGCTTTTGGCACGTCAGCTTCAGAAACTATCCCCCGGGCGTCAAACTGGAGACCTTAACCTTGCCCCTGGCACCGGAGACCCGGGCGGCGTGGCCCCAGGCGCAAGAACTGGGTCGCTTGCCGTTTAATCCCAATTCGTGTATCCAGCACGTGATAACGGCGCCGGCCAAAAACAAAAAAGAGATTGAATTATTTAATCAGCCAGGTCAGGGGATAATTCAAGGGTTGAGCATCTCCGCCCCGGAAGATTATTTCTTGAACATATTCTGGGACGCGGAAACCTCGCCGAGTATTGCGATTCCGATGCCGTTTGATCAAATCCCCTTTCCCATGCCGTTTAACAACGGCGTTTTAATGCAGGTGTCTTGCGACGGCCCTTGCCAGGGAGAAACGATTACCGCCAGGTTTTCTTCCTGCTCCTCCGACACCGTCTCCGATTATCGTCTCCACGCCTGGTATCACCAGGAATGGACTCAACCGCATCCCGAATCCAAGCTCTCGGCCGAGCACAACTACCGCATCCTCCGCACCGAGGGCCAGGGCCATTACGTGGGCACCGTGCTCCGGGTCTGGAATCAATACTTCATCTGGTGGGGCGAAGGCGATGAGATGATGTTCGTGGACGGGGAAAGCTGGCCGCCCCAGTTGCACGGCACCGGCACTGAAGACTACTTCGACGCCGCCTGGTGCAAGTTCGGCCGTTCGCCCTTTGCCGGCGCGCTGGTGACGGATTCCCTGGACAAACTCTACGCCGGAGAGACTCGGGCTTATCGCTGGCACCTGGCCGACCCCATCCCCTTCTTCAAAATGATTGACTTCTCCATCGAGCACGGCAGCAACAACGACCTCGGTAACTTTTACTCTTCCGTGGCCTTCTGGTATCAGAAGGAGCCGCACGCGCCCCTGCCGCCCTTGCCGGCTTATGCCGAGCGCAAATGGGACCAAAAAAAGCTGGAAAGCCTGGTGGGAGAGGAATATTCCCGGGCATTACTCGCCAAGCTCGGGAAAGTTTTTCGGTTGGCCGCGTTGGGATTCCTGGTCCTGCTCGCGCTGTTCCCGGTGGTCCTGTTTGGGGTGAGGATGCTTCTGGGAAAGAAAAAGGAGAGAAGGTAAGGTCAGCCATTTTCGCCCTTGACTTGATGAGCCGGAAGGATATACTGGCATTGCCTACTCGTTCGGAAGGAAAAAAGAGATGTCGGTTCCCCCGGAATTATTGAACCTGATGAAAAAATTCGAGGACAATCTCGAAGAGCATCTTCATCCTTCCTTCAACGAAGATTCCACCAAGAATCAATTCATCGACCCACTCTTTGAACTGCTAGGGTGGGATGTCAATAATAAAAAAGGCGCCACGGAAGCGTGGCGGGACGTTCTTCGCCAGCATTCCATCTCCGTGGGCGCCGCCCGGGAGGCCCCCGACTACATCTTTAAAATCGGCCGGACCGAGGTTTTTGTGGTCGAGGCCAAGAAGCCTTCCCTGGATCTTAACGCCGATCCTCAACTTGCGCTTCAAGCCCGGAGCTACGGTTGGAACCGGAAACTGCCGCTGGCGATTTTAACCAACTTTCGGGAGTTCGCGGTTTACGATTGCCGGCAGAGGCCAAAGAAGAATGATAAGCCGGCCGCAGCCCGCCTTTTCTACTTCCTTTTCAAGGATTACCCGGCCCAGTGGGATGATATCCTAAGCAACTTTACTCGCGAGGCCGTGGAGGTTGGAAAGCTTGACAAGTTAATCGAGAAAAAAAGGCCAAAAAAGGGAACCCTTGAGGTTGATGAAGCTTTTTTGCGGGAAATCGAAGAGTGGAGAAAAATTCTAGCCAGCAATATTGCCTTGCGGAATCCTCATTTAAACGAGCGTGAAATTAATTATACCGTCCAAATGACCATTGATCGGATCGTTTTTCTCCGCATCTGCGAAGACCGCGGCATGGAAAGTCCCAACCAACTGCTGGGGATCACCAACGCGCCTCGCATTTACGCCCGCTTGTTCAAGATCTTTGACAATGCCGATGAACGTTACAACTCCGGTCTTTTCCACTTCCGTGAAGAGAAAAATCGAGCCACTGAACCGGATCGTCTAACCCCGAAATTGGAAATAGACGATGACAAGCTAAAAAGCATCATCCGGAGCCTGTACGATAATTTCTATGACTTTTCTTTGCTCCCTGTGGAAATCCTTGGACAAATCTATGAAAAGTTTCTGGGTAACGTGATTTACCTGACTGAAAGCCGTCAAGCCAAGATCAAGCCCAAGCCGGCCGTGAAAAAAGCAAAGGGAGTTTTTTACACCCCCTCCTTTATCGTGGACTATATCGTGGATAACACCGTGGGCAAATTGTTGGAAGGGAAGACTCCTGCCCAGGTTTCCAGAATTAAAATTGTGGACCCAGCTTGCGGCTCTGGTTCCTTCCTGCTTGGCGCGTATCAAAAACTGCTGAATTGGCATTTAGACTATTATTCCAACCATAACCCGGAGAAACATCAGCGGGAGATTTATCCGGTGATAGGAGGCGGATACCGGCTGACTACCGCCGAAAAGAAACGCATTCTCTTGAACAATTTTTTTGGCGTGGACATTGACTCTCAGGCGGTGGAGGTGACCAAGCTCTCGCTCTTGCTCAAAGTCCTGGAGGATGAAACCGAAGAAAGCTTGCGGCGAGCCAAAATTATTTTCAAGGAGCGAGCGCTTCCTGATCTCGGAAATAATATCAAGTGCGGAAACTCCCTGATCGGCTCAGACTTTTATCGCAATCACCAGGGGAATTTCTTTGAAGAGGAAGAACGTTACCGGATCAATGTATTTGATTGGGAAACAGGATTCCCGGAAGTTTTTAAAGGCCAAAGCCCCGGCTTTGACGCAGTGATCGGGAATCCACCTTATGTCCGCCAAGAGGGGCTGGTCCGAGAGAAATCCTACTACCAATCTCATTATCACACCTTCTGTCCGACGGCTGATCTTTACGTCAACTTTATCGAAAAGGGGATGAGCCTGCTCAATCGAGATGGCTTGTTTGGGATGATTGTTTCCAACAAGTGGCTTCGTGCCGCTTATGGTCGGCCCTTGCGTGAATATTTGACCGGTAGGGCATCCATCCATCAACTCATTGATCTGGCCGGGCTGCCCGTTTTCTCCGGCGCGACAGTGCGGACGATTATCCTCATCGGCTCTCCTCATATTGTGAAGAGGGGATCGTCTTTGCTCTACCTTGCTCCGGTCTCCTTGGAAGAGTTCAAACTGATTCGAAATGGGCAGAGTCTAGGAAAATTTGTGACACAGAAGTCGATTAATCTCCCTCTCGTCAGCTTGAAGCCCGAGTCTTGGACATTGTCCTCTGTTAAGGCGTTGAAATTAATAGAGCGGATAAGGCAAAAGGCGGTGCCCTTAAAAAATTATATTAAAGGTGAGCCGTCCTTCGGAATAAAGACCGGCTTGAATGAAGCGTTTATCATTGACAATGAAACCAGAAAACGCCTTATCAGCCAAAGCCCTAAATGCAAGGAAATTATAAAGCCCATATTAACTGGCCGGGACGTGAGACGCTATTCAATCAAGTTTGACGAAAAATACTTGATATGGACTTACATGGGCGTCCCGATAAACCGATATCCAGCGGTCTTGGAGCACCTTGAAAAATATCAAGCCAAACTGAAAAAGCGATGGGACAAGGGAAATTTCTGGTGGGAGCTTCGGGCCTGCGACTACTATGATAAATTTGAGCAACCTAAAATCATATACCCGGACATCGCCAAAGCCTGCCGTTTTACCTTGGATCGAAAGGGATATTTTTCCAACAACACTACTTATTTTTTACCCGGATCCGACCTCTACCTATTGGGTATTCTCAATTCTCGATTGGGGCAATTTATTTTTACCCAACTATGCGCTGGCTTGGAGGGAGGCGGGACAACTTACTTGAGGTTTTTCGGACAATACCTTGAATACTTTCCTGTCCGATCCATCAATTTATCTAAACGCTCGGATCAATCGCTTCACGACCAAATTACAATATCGGTGCAGAGTATTCTAGACTTGCATACTCAGTTGGAGCAAAAGTGGATTGAATATGAAAAAACTCCGATCAAGAGGCAGGTCGAGGCCACGGATCGGCAAATTGACGAGATGGTGTATGAACTGTATGGCCTGACAAAAGAGGAAATTGCTCTCGTGGAGGGCAAGACCTAGCCCCCCAATTCGCAATTCCCAATTCTGGAGACACAATTCTGGAGACACCATACTTAATTCAAGTAATCCCGCGACCGAAGAGCGGTCGCGGCTACAGATCTTCACTCTGCACCGTGCACTGGACACTTTCAACCTTTCACGCTCAAGTTCAGGATCTTCGGTCTTAAACCTCATGCCTCGTGCTTCATGCCTCGTGCCTTTCATCAAATTCCTGTCCTGCGTCCGATGACTTCTTTCATGATCTCGGTGGTCCCGGCGAAGATGGTCTGGACCCGGGCGTCAATGTAGGCCTTGGCAATCGGGTATTCCATCATGTAGCCGTACCCGCCGTAGAACTGCAGGCACTCGTCCACCACGTCATTTAACATCTCGGTGCACCAATATTTGGCCATGCAGGTCTCGGTGGTCACGTCCTTGCCGGCCGCGTGCTCCAGGATCAGCCGGTCCACAAAGGTCTGGCTCACCTCGATCTTGGTCATGGCCTCGACCAGCTTGAAGCGCGTGTTCTGGAACTTGGCGATCTGCCGGCCGAAACATTCCCGCTCGTGGCAGTACTGGATGGTCAAATCCAAAACCCGCTTGGCCCCGGCCTGGGCCGCGATCGCGCAGACCAGGCGCTCGGGCTGGAGCTTCTGCATCAGGTAGATGAAGCCCTGCCCTTCCTGGCCGAGCAGGTTCTGGGCCGGGACCCGGCAGTCCTCGAAAGCCAGCTCCGCGGTGTCTTGCGCGTGCATGCCGATCTTTTTCAGCTTGCGGCCCTTGACGTAGCCCTTGGTCCCGGCTTCCACCACGAACAGCGACATGCCCTTGGCCGGTTTTTCTACCTTGGTATCGGTCCGCACCGCGACGATGCAGAGGTCGTTGCAGATGCCGTTGGTGATAAAAGTCTTCTGGCCGTTGATCACGTAATGATCGCCGTCCTTGACCGCGGTGGCGCGGATGGCCTGCAGGTCCGAGCCGGCCTGCGGCTCGGTCATGGCCACCGCGGTGATCAGCTCGCCGCTCACGCAGCCCGGCAGCCAGCGCTGCTTCTGCTCCTCGCTGCCGTAGCTCGCAAGGTAGGGCACGCAGATGTCGTTGTGCAGGCTGATGGCCCAGCCCGAGGCCCCGGCCCGGGCGATCTCCTCCGTAATCACAACTGAATAAAGATAATCCGCCCCGCTGGCCCCGTACTGCTCCGGCAGCCAGGGGCAAAGGAAGCCCTGCTCGCCCGCCTTCTTCCACAGCTCCTTGGGCACCATGCCTTCCTCTTCCCACTTCTCATGGTGCGGGATCACCTCTTTTTCCATGAACTTGCGGAAGGCCGCCCGAAAGATGTCGTGCTCTTCCTTGAACAACGTCCGTTCCATAACTTCCCTCCCTTAGAAGATAGAAGACAAAGATTTAAACACAGAGCGCACAGAGATCACAGAGAGGAAGAAAAAGTTTTGAAGGGTAAAGAATTTAGAATTCGGCCCTCTTCCACCAGGTCTGATGCCTCAAGCCCAAAAGCTCCTATTCCTCTGTGCCCTCTGTGCTCTCTGTGTTTAACTCCTAAAAATCTTAGCGCCAAGCCAGCCGTAAGCCGGATCCTGTTCCCCTGACGGGGCGGCGGCCATTCATCTAGGAGGCAGGTTACCCTGCCCCTCCAGCAACCTACCCGGAAGCATCGGGCGGGCCACCCTCAAACGCTTCCCTATGTGGTTTTGCTCCGGACGGGGTTTACCGAGCCGGTCCGGTCACCCGGAACCGCGGTAGGCTCTTACCCCACCGTTTCACCCTTGCCGAGGGGACTTGCTCCCCCAGGCGGTCTCGTCTCTGTGGCACTGTCCGTGGGATCACTCCCCCTGGCCGTTAGCCAGCGTCCTGCCCTGCGGAGTCCGGACTTTCCTCTCCCCCTTTCGGGGCAGCGGCCGCCCAGCTGACTTGGCGCTACCCTTATTATAAGAGCTTTGCTTGACCCTGGCAATCCTCTGGCAGGGGCACAGGCATTCGTGCCTGTGAAACCGCTAAACTCTATACCATTATAAAAACCTTGATCGTAAAGCCTGACCCTACTTGAACACCGGCTCCACTGTTTTCACCAGCGCCTGAAATACTTCTTCGATCCCTTTTCCCCCATCCAGCACCACCACCGCCTGATCCGAGGATAATTGCCGGACCGTCTCCAGGTAAAGTTTCCGCACCTTCTCCTGCACTTCCAGCTTCTCGAACAACTCCGGCTTTCTCTCCCGGCTGACTACCCGCTTCATGGCCTGCTCCGCGGGGAGATCCAAGAGGATGGTCAGGTCGGCCGGCCGGGCCTCGCGGTTGATCTCGGCCACCCAATCGCGGTCGCAGGCCAAAGACTGGTAGGCCAGACTGGAAAGGAGATAGCGGTCCGAGACCACGTGCACGCCCTGGGCCAGTTGAGGCTCGACTTCGCGCGCCAAGTGGTCGAGACGATCGGCGGCAAAAAGCAAAGCCAGCGCATGATGCCTCAGGAGTGTTGCGGGTGCCCCCACCCGCAGGTCCGCCGGTTCGGCCAGCCATTCCCGGATCACCTGTCCGATCCGGCCGGTGCTCGGCTCGCGGGTGAGGTGCACCGGGAGCTTGCGTTCCCGCATCCAGTTGGCCAGGAGCTCGGCCTGGGTGGACGTGCCGGCCCCGTCAATCCCTTCTAATACGATGAATTTTCCCGGCTCCATTCAACCTTCCTTTTGGCCGGGCAGGTATCCAAACCTGCCCTACTTTGCTCAACGTGCTCCGTAGGGCGCGATTGGATTCGCGCCCTATCCCTCCTTCAGATGTGCGGCAAGACCTTAATCCCGCTTGGAGTAACGATCGCTTTTTTCATTTGCTTTCTTACATAAGCTCGGGCTTTCCCGACCGCGAATCTCAGTTTCTTGCCCTGCGCCAAGTTGGCGGCAATCGCGGAGGACAGAGCGCAGCCCAGGCCGTGAAAAGTTCCGGGCAGGCGGGGCTCGGTCCAAATCACGGCCGATTCAGGGAAGAGCAAGGCGTCTCGAATTTCCCCTTCCCGATGACCGCCCTTGAGCAGAACCGCTTTGGCCCCGAGCAGGTTAAAGATCGGACGGCTCCGGTCTTCCACCTGGGGCACTTGCTCGAGACCGTAAGTCTTGGCTTCTTCCAGGTTGGGAGTGAAGAGCGTAACCCGGGGCAGGAGCCGCTCGCGGATCGCCTTCAACGTATCCGCCGCAGCCAGCCGGCCCCCGCGCGAGGCCTGAAACACCGGGTCCAGCACCACCGGGATCGAATCCCTTTCCGCCAAAAAATCCGCCACGGCCTCGATGATTTCCACGTTGGGAAGCACCCCGATCTTGATCGCCTTGATGGGTTGATCTGCCGCCAGAGCCGCCAAAATCTTCCGAAAGGTCTCCACCGGCGTCGGATGCACATCCTGCAGCCCGGCCGCGTTCTGGACCGTGAGCGCGGTGATGGCGCTCATGCCGAAGACGCCGTGGCGGGCGAAGACCTTGAGGTCAGCCTCGATCCCGGCCCCGCCCGAGGGGTCGGAGGCGGCAATCGTCAAGACCGCGGGGATCATCCTGGCTCTAGCTTTAGCAGAAAAAGGCGAGAGGAGCAATCCAGAGGACTGAGGCATCCGCAGATTATGCACAACTGTTTAAGAAGAGGAAGGAAGAAGATGAAGAAAAATATCCGCAGATTACGCAGATTAAGGAAAAGAAAGAGAATGAGGGGTGAAGAAAATAAGGAGTAAGAATGGGGGACTCAATCTTGTTTGGCAACTTTGGAGCGAGTGTTGGCGAATCGCTTGTGCTCAAGTGATGGAGCGCCGAAGTTGATGAGGAGGCCGACTTCGAGGCCGGTGGCTTTCAGGTAGTTGATGATCTGGGCTTCTTCGACGCCACCGAGTTTGGAGAGGGCCTTGAGTTCTACAGTCACGGAATCGAAGCAAATGAAGTCGGCGCGACAATGTCCTGGTTCAGCGGGAAATGGAGTAGCCCCGCTTTTTCTTAGTGAGTGCTGTGCTTGCGCTCACGCCCTTGTTTCCGCCCTTCGGGCGGGGGTTTTTTAAGGCATGAGGGGTCTATCATCCGATG
>Ga0315282_10008671_pt1 | contig 16389 bp, 12 predicted proteins | sample YL17G07_20_MG_FD_203693 | JGI IMG/M metagenome (GOLD analysis project Ga0315282, IMG submission 203693) | Sediment microbial communities from Yellowstone Lake, YNP, Wyoming, USA - YL17G07_20 | ecosystem: Environmental > Aquatic > Freshwater > Lake > Sediment | place: USA: Wyoming | collected...
AAAAATTATACGTATTTTAAATAAGGAAACATTTCGCTTAATTATTGGTTAGATGATATAGCTTATCGAGGTCCCACAATGACCGATATACGAGTACGGGAAGCAAAGGAACCCGACCTGCCGTCGATTGAGAAATTGGTGAAAGAACTCATTAAATCTCTGGGCGGTACTGAAGCTATTACTGTCCAACAAGCGGTCAATAACTGTAAAAATCTATTAAAAGAAGCGAACTCATACGTTTATGTTTCAGAGATAGACGGGGATGTCGTTGGATTTATCAATTTTACGACGCGAAAGACGATTTTACATCAAGGTTTGTCTGGGTTAATCGATGAACTTGTTGTCAACGAAGGATATCAGCGTAAAGGAGTTGGAAAACGGTTGGTACTGACTGCCCGTGAAAAATGTAAACAACTTGGATGTTGTGAAATCGAAGTGAATACCGAAAAGACAAACAATAAAGCAAGAGAATTTTACAAGAAGTACGGATTTAAAAAGCGAGGGTTTCTTTTTGAAATGCAGGTATAAATATTCAAAGAAGGGGAACGTTGCTAAAGGCTCTACAGCGGGGTAGCCCCGACGAAATGACCGATGAGAAATCCAATAAAACCTGCTGACAATCCAATAACTGCCAATTGAAGCCCCGATTTCCAAAGCGAACCTATTGTGGTTTTTGCTGTGTACCACCCGATAACGAACAGTGCGACACCGCTTATGATCGCTGAGACTATTGCTCCGGTCACGACATCCCTGCCGACGAAAAAGAACGGCAGCAAAGGAATCATGGATCCAGCGACCGTAGACCCACCGACAAGCATGAAACTTCGACGGGGTTCAAACGCTCCAACCGGGGCAAGCTCAAGCTCATATGACATCATGAACTCAAGCCACGCCTTCGGATTTGCGGTAATCCGCTTCACCATCTCCTCAAGCTCTCTCCCACTATACCCCCACCGTTGTAGGATCCCTCGCACCTCTTCCGTCTCACGATCCGGAACATCCCTCATTTCCTGTTTTTCTCGTTGCACTTCGCTCTGGTAAAGTCGACGTCGAGCGTTCGTGGACGTGTATGCCACCGCCGCCATTGAAATCGATTCAGCTCCAAGCGCAGCAAGGGTCGCGACAAACACTAGCCGGATATCACGGGTCGCAGCTGAAATCCCTAATATGATACCCAGCACATTCACAAGGCCATCTTGGCTGCCTAGGATAAAATCAGAAAGAACGTTTCGCCGCGAATGCTGTTCTTGTGAATCATTTCTCTTCATGGATGTCACGCTAACAACGAATCATAAAGAAATTATATAATGATTCGTAATCATCAATCATGGAGTCTCGAAAAATAGTCACAAAACCCATAAAATTAATTAAAAGGACGAGCCTGAATTTTCGAGAACGCTTAAATAATACTTGAAAGTATTTGACCGTCAATGTCACATCTCACAAGATTCAGCTTTGGTGCTTCTTCTGCGATTATCACCTGCCTTGCATTCATCATAGGATTAAGTAAAAGCCAAAACCCGAAGTTTGCCATTATCGGGTCACTACTCGTGATTGCGATCGCTGATAATATTTCTGACTCGCTCGGTATTCACATTTACCAGGAGTCGGATCTTAAGAAATCGGAAGTCGTACGAGTGTCCACAATTTTCAATTTTATCACAAGATTTTTTGTCATCCTTATTTTTATTCTTTTTATCTATTTTTGCCCTTACTGCATGCCACGATTTTTTCGATTATTTGGGGTATTTCCCTTTTAATCGTTCTCAGTTATTACATTGCAAAGGAACAAAAAGTAAACCCCTATAAAGCAATTATCGAACATGTGGCGATAGCAGTCGTTGTCATCATTATCAGCAACTATTTAAGCGAATGGATTTTGAACGTCATCTCTACGATATAACGATGAAATGAAATTCAATATCGCCCTGCATCATTACTCTGAGGAAATTAAAATGGATACGGATCATACGATCTATACCACAGATTATTTTGCACGATGGGGCCGAATCTATGACCTCACGCAGATACCGTATTCAAGGATACGAGAAAAAGCTGTCAATATCACCAATGCACCGAAGGGTGCGTTGATTCTTGATGTCGCAACAGGGACAGGTCGCCAGGCGTTCGCATTTGCAAAGAGAGGCTATCAAGTGATCGGCATCGATCTTCTCCCAGAAATGTTAAAAGTCGCGATACGCAAAAACAAATACCCGAACATGAAATTTGAAGTGGCTGATGCGGCACACATCCCTTTTGGATCAGACCATTTCGACGTCTCTGTTATCTGCGTCGCATTACATGACATGTCTCCCACTGTTCGAGAAAACGTTCTGCGGGAAATGGTACGGGTGACAAAACCAAAAGGATCTATTGTCATCATCGATTATCGGATGCCAAAGAACAAAATCTGGGGATTTCTCGTATATCACTACGGGAAAATATATGAGACAAAGTACTTCCCAGAATTTATGCATTCTGATTTGTACTCTTTACTCAAGACCGTGGGTATATCGCGTATAGAAGAACATATCGTTGCAGCGCGAGCCTTACGGATAATAAAGGGAAAAAAAAAAATTAATTAAAGAAAAAAAGTATCATCTCAGCGCTCATTTCTTTCTTATAAATAAAATATCATGGGTTTTCGTTCTCTGCAATATTTATATATCAAAACCCTGTTAATACGAGTGGGAATGGAGGATACAAACCATCATGCAATATGATGTGGTTGTCGTCGGTGCTGGTCCAGCTGGTGCGACCGCAGCAAAGTTCCTCTCGGAAAATGGAATGCGCACGCTACTTCTGGATAAAACCAAGTTCCCCCGGGATAAACCCTGCGGTGGTGGATTACCGATACGAACCCTCAAACGATTCAAATACATCGAAGAAAACGATCTCATAGATTCCTACTCATACGGAATACATGTCTACAGCACGACGTTTAAACATCAGGTGGAGCTTCAAAAGAACGAGCCACTTCTTGCAATGATTATAAGGAAAACATTTGACCAAGGACTTGTGAATCTTGCAACGAGAGGCGGTGCAGATTTAACGTGTGGAAAAACCGTGCGGGACCTAAAAATTGATAACAATAAAGTACAGGTTCATCTTTCAGATGGCACCACCGTGGATTCACAATTGGTCATCGGCGCTGATGGCATCTGGAGTACAACCGCAAAAATGATAGGGGTGCACCAAGATTATAAAAACATCGGCGTCTGCGTCTTTAACGAATACCCAATGAAACAGGAAACGCTGGATCGACTGTACGGAAAACAGCGGATGATACATATCCATCTACAACCACACGGGCTTGCTGGATATGGGTGGGTATTTCCAAAAAAGGAACACGTGAACATCGGGGTGGTCGAGTTCCGCCAAGCTATAGACCTGGCGACAGAGAAAAAGAATTTAAAACAGAACTTTACAGAGTATCTTCATACATTGAAAGAACAGAAACTCGCCTTAAAGAATCTTACTGCCAAAACATCGCTGGGAGGAGCATTTCCAACCTGCACCGTGGATACCCTCGCGACTGATCGGGTGCTTCTCTGTGGTGACGCAGGCGGACTTGTCAATCCAGTGGATGGGGAGGGAATTTATTTCGCAATGTGCTCTGGGGAGATAGCGGCAACCGTAGCGGTTGAAGCTCTGGAAAACAATACGACCGGTGTCCCGGTGCTATCAGAATACCAAAAACGGTGGAGACGTGAATTTCAAAAAAATCTCTCGCTTTTTCGCTGGTTGTCTAAACGTTGGGGCGGGAATATCGATAATATCGTTAAGTTGGTAAGTAAAAATCAACAACTTTTAAACTTCGTTTATAAGGCTATGACGAATGAGGGCGGAATACAAAAAGAAAGATGGAAAATCGCACAACAATTCGTCATCACCTATTGTAAGGATCGACTCGGATTGTTATAGTATCCTCCCTTGTGTAAAAAGATTTTCTAGCGGATCAAGAGCGGTCATGCGTACTACGATACAACGTTAGTTTTTTATCAGGGTCTGTCGTAATTTATTGACCCGATCGCGCAGGGCGATTGCTTTCTCGAAATCAAGTTCATCAGCTGCTCGTCGCATCTCCTCCTCGAGGTTCACAATGATTGCGGGGACATCCTTCTTCGGAATGTGCTTCACATCGGTTATCTCAACGACCTTCTCTTTAATCGGTTTTACGATCGTTGTCGGAGTAATATGATGAACCTGGTTATATTCCAGCTGCATCGTTCGGCGTCGATTCGTCTCCTCCAACGCATTTTTAATGGAAATCGTAACGACATCAGCATAAAGGACGACCTTTGAGTTCACGTTTCGCGCTGCCCGACCGATAATCTGGATCAGACTACGTTCATCCCGCAAAAAGCCTTCTTTATCCGCGTCAAGGATCCCGATAAAACCGACCTCAGGGATATCGATCCCTTCCCGTAAGAGGTTTATTCCAACGAGGACATCGAACTTCCCCAGCCGCAGCTCCCGAATGATCTCTGACCGCTCCAGGGTATCAATCTCCGCATGCAGATACCGCGTCCTGATGTCCTTCTCCGCGAGATACTCCGCAAACTCCTCTGCGAGTTTCTTCGTCAGCGTATTGATAAGCACCCGGTCTCCCCGTTTCACCGTGAGTTGAATCTCCCGAATCAAATCCTCGATTTGCCCGGTAATCCCACGGACCTCAACAGGCGGATCGACGAGTCCAGTCGGCCTGATGATCTGCTCGACCACCTGCTCTGATTTTTGAAGTTCGTACTCCCCCGGTGTCGCTGAAACAAAAATCACGGTTTGCATGTACTGCTCAAATTCCTTGAATGTCAACGGTCGGTTGTCAAAAGCACTCGGCAGCCGAAACCCGTAGTCGATCAATGTTTTCTTCCGAGAATACTCCCCATGGTGCATCCCGTGAATCTGCGGGAGTGTCCTATGGCTCTCATCGATGAAGAGTAAAAAATCATTCGGGAAATAATCTAGGAGACAATATGGTTTTTGCCCTGGTTTCCTCCCGTCGAAATACCGGGAGTAATTTTCGATGCCTTTACAGTACCCTGTTTCCTCAATCATCTCAAGATCATACAGCGTCCGTTGTTTCAACCGATGCGCCTCCATCATGGGAAGCTCCGGAAGTCGCTTCTCGAGATCTCTTTTTATCGTTGTGATCGCCTGTTTTTGGCTGCCTTCAGCGATGACAAAATGTTTCGCGGGGAAAATAAACAGGTACTCAAGCGTCTCAACCGGTGCGTTGGTGACCTTATTAAGCTCCTTGATGGACTCGATGTGATCCCCGAACATCTCGATCCGATAGATGTTGGTATAGTACCCAGGGATAAAATCAATGGTGTCGCCTTTCACGCGGAACCGGCCTGGTTGCAGCTCAAGGTCATTTCGCTCGTACTGGATCTCCAATAATTTGCGCAACAGATCATTTCGTTTGATTTGCAGTCCTTTCCTGATCTCAAAGCCAAGCTCACGGTATTCGCGGGGATTACCAATGTTGTAGATACATGAAACAGAAGCAACGATAATCACATCTGGTCGCGAAAGGAGTGACGCGGTGGCGGCAAGCCGCATCTGCTCGATTTTCGGGTTGATGTCGGCGTCCTTTTCAATGTACAAATCTCTCTGCGGGATATACGATTCAGGCTGATAATAATCATAGTACGAGACGAAATATTCAACGCGATTCTCTGGAAAAAACTCCTTAAATTCACTGAATAATTGCGCGGCAAGTGTCTTATTATGGGCAAGAACGAGGGCGGGGCGTTGCACGGCATGAATCACATTTGCCATTGTGAAGGTCTTCCCGGACCCGGTAACGCCCAAAAGGGTCTGCGCATGGTAATTTTTCTTTATGATTCCATTCACCAATTGCGTAAGGGCCTCAGGCTGAGACCCTTTCGGCGTAAAGTTCGTGACAAGTTTAAATTCGTTCATGATATCAGTTTCTTTTTCCGTAACAACCTATTATAGGCGATAGCGAATCGATGCGCCTCATCGCGGATCTCTTGAATGAACTGCAATGCTTTTTCTTTTCTATCCATCCGCAGTGGGAATAGTTTCCCAGGGATATAGATCTCTTCAAATTGCTTCGCAATGGAAATAATCGGTATTTTTAATCCGAGCTTTTCCAGCTCAAAAACCGCGGCATTGAGTTGCCCTCGGCCTCCGTCGACCACGATGAGATGCGGCATCTCAATATTCTCCTCTTTGAGCCTGGTATATCGTCGCCGGACGACCTCGGCGATTGCTGCAACATCATCGATTCCCTCGACGGTCCGTATCCGGAACCTGCGATAATTGGATTTATCTGGTTTGCCGTTTCTGAACTGCACTATGGATCCGACTGTCGATGTACCAGAGAGATGAGAGATATCGAAACATTCGATGATCAAGGGAGTGTCCTGAAGCTGAAGGTGTGTTTTGAGTTCCTCGACCTTGTTCATATCACCAAAGAAGGTGATCTCGATGTTTTTCAACACGAGGTCAAGGAGCTGTTTTTTTGATCCTTTCCTGGGAACAAGCAGCGTGACTTTCTTTTTCCGTTTCGCCTTGAGAAACGTTGCAATCGCCTCGGTCATCTTAGCTGGCACAATGACCTCAGACGGGACAGGATTTTCTGAGTAGTACTGCACAATAAACTCTTCTAAAAAATCCTGATTGAAGTCAAAGACAAATTCGTTTTTTTGAGAGAGGGTGCCTTTATAGACGTTGAACAACATCAAATACACGGTGTCGTTCCGTACGAGATAGTTCATGACATCCTCGTCGTAGGATAGTTGGCGTTGCATGTTCTGATGTTCCTGCAGATGGGTGATAGCTTCCATCTGATTTCGAATCAGCAGTGCCTTTTCAAACTCAAGTCGTTTGGAATCCTGCCGCATCTCCAGTTCCATTTGCCTGAGAAGTTCTTTTGCTTTCCCTGAGAGAATCAAGTGGGCGTTACGGATCTTTTTTGTATAATCATTCTTTGAGATGTACCCGACACACGGAGCGTCGCATACGTGGATAAAGTATCGAAGACATGGTCGTCTCGGGAGTTTCTTGCAGGTCCGAAGTGCCAACGTTCGATTCAGAAATTGTAACACATAGTCCCGCTCCTGACCTGAGATGAACGGGCCATAGAAACGTCCAGGGCTACTCACCTTCCCGCGGGCGACAAGCAGCCGAGGAAACTCTTCATCGGTCATTTGAATGAACGCGTAGGATTTCGCGTCTTTCAGGTCGATATTGTACTTTGGCTGATGCCGTTTAATCAAGGTGTTTTCAAGGAGAAACGCCTCGACTTCGGAGTCGGTGACGATATAATCGACCGTCTCGATGCTTTGCACCAGTATTTGGGTTTTTGGATCCAAGGTTTTGTGCTGAAAATAGCTCCCAACCCGTTTTCGCAGGTTTTTGGCTTTGCCGATGTAGATGATGTGCTTCTCCTTATCCTGAAACAGATAACATCCTGGGTTTGTCGGCAACGAAGCTACTTCAAACATACAGCCTTCTTCATCGTAAAGAATGGTCGAAGGACCTGACCCGTGTAACTGCGTTTATTTCGTATCACGTCTTCTGGCGGGCCGCAGGCGACGACCTCACCGCCAAGATCACCACCCTCAGGGCCCAAATCAATCAGGTAATCAGCGCATTTCACGACCTCAAGGTTATGTTCAATAACCACCACTGTGTTTCCCTTCTCTACGAGATCATTGAGCACGACAATGAGTTTTTTCACGTCATGGAAATGCAACCCGGTGGTTGGTTCATCCAAAAGATACAAGGTTCGGCCGGTGCTCTTCTTTGAAAGCTCCCGAGTGAGTTTTATGCGTTGTGCCTCGCCGCCGGACAAGGTCGTCGAGCTTTGCCCCAGTTTGATGTAATCCAGACCGACCTGGGTAAGCGTCTCGAGTTTTTTCCTGATAAAAGGGATGTTTTCGAATAGATCCATTGCTTCCTCGACGGTCATGTTCAGGACATCCGCAATAGATTTTCCCTTGTACTGTACTTCGAGTGTCTCTTTGTTGTACCGTTTCCCCTTGCATTCCTCACATTCCACGAAAATATCAGGAAGGAAGTTCATTTCTATCTTAATGAGGCCGTCCCCTTGGCATGCTTCACAGCGTCCACCTCGCACGTTAAAAGAGAACCGCCCTGACTTGTACCCGCGTAGTTTTGCCTCAGGGAGCCGCGCGAAGATATTTCGGATCTCGTCAAAGACCTTCGTGTAGGTCGCCGGATTACTCCTCGGTGTTTTCCCAATCGGGCTTTGATCGATCACGATGACTTTATCGATTTCAGAGTCAAACTCAATCGCATCGTGCTTCCCAGGGGGCTCGCGCGACCCATACAGTTTCTTCATCAGCCCCTTGTATAAAATTTCATAGATGAGCGTGGATTTCCCGCTCCCGGAAACCCCGGTGACGACCGTAAACGTCCCGATAGGGATATCCACGTCGATGTTCTTCAGGTTGTTTTCCCGACATCCTTTTAACTTGATGTAGCTCTCCGATCTCCTTGTCGTCTCCGGAATCGAGATCCATTGTTTCCCAGCCAGGTACTGCCCGGTCAACGACCGTGGGTTCCTTTGGATTTCCTCTGGCGTTCCCGCGGCGATGATCTTCCCGCCGTGGATCCCTGCCCCCGGCCCCATGTCGATGACGTAGTCAGCGTTGCGTATTGTCTCCTCGTCATGCTCAACGACGATAAGGGTGTTTCCGAGATCCCGTAGTTTCTCGAGCGTACGAATAAGTTTTTTATTGTCACGCTGATGCAGGCCGATCGATGGCTCGTCAAGGATGTACAGCACTCCCATGAGATTTGATCCGATTTGCGTCGCAAGCCGGATTCGTTGCGCCTCACCCCCCGCAAGGGTGCCAGCGTTTCTTGATAAGGTGAGGTAGTTTAGCCCGACGTTATCAAGGAATCGGAGCCGTGATCTGATTTCTTTTAGGATCAGATGCGCGATTTCTGTTTGTTTCTTTGAAAGCGTGAGGGAATCAAAAAACTCGATGTTTTGTTTAATCGACATATCCGTGATGTCAATGATGGATTGTCCTGTGATCTTGACGGAAAGAATTTTCTTTTTTAATCGTTTCCCCTTGCAGGTCGGACACGGGGAGATGCGCATGAACCGTTCCATATCTTGCCGTCGGTATTCAGATTCTGTTTGTTTGTAGAGCCGCTCTGACTGCGGGATAAGTCCTTCCCACGTGCCCGCATAGGTCCAATGTGCCTCCCCATTTTTCATGCGGAAATCGTACTTGATCGATTCTGATGTCCCGTACATGATTGCGTTGTACTGCTCCTCATTGAGGTCTTTGATGGGAGTAAAGATGCTAAATCCGAAATGCCGCGCAACTGCTCCGAGATAGCTGTTTCGCCAGCCGTCACGGATCGTTTTATACAATGCGATTGCCCCGTCCGCGATGCTCAAATCTTTGTTCGGAATGATGAGATCTGGGCCGAATTCCATCTTTATGCCGAGCCCATGACATGTTTCGCATGCGCCAAACGGGCTATTAAATGAGAACATCCGCGGCTGGAGTTCCTCGAACACCATGCCGCATACCGGGCATGCCATGACCGATGAATAGAGATGCTCACTGTCTATTCTATCAAGGACGAGAATCAAGCCTATTGATTTCTCCAGTGCTTGTTCACATGCTTCAGCAAGACGTGACCGATCACTTAGATCAACGCGATCAATGACGATATCGATATCATGTTTCTTGTATCGTTCAAGTTTTATCTCATCGTCGGTCCGTCGCATCGTTTTATTGACTCGGACTTTTGTATATCCTTCTTTGTTGAGGTCTTTAAAGAGTTGTTCGTAGGTTCCTTTCTTTTGGCGGATGACCGGGGAGAGAATGGTGACCGTCCCTTTCAGTTCTGTTGCAATGCGCTCAGCGATTTTTTCAGGGGATTGCGATTCGATCTTGATGTTATGAATGGGGCAATAGGGTATCCCAATCCGTGCGTACAACAATCGCAGATAATCATAAATCTCGGTGATGGTCCCGACCGTACTGCGTGGGTTTTTACTGGTGGTTTTTTGCTCAATGGAGATTGCAGGTGAAAGGCCTTCGATGCTGTCGACATCTGGTTTATGCATCAGTCCCAAAAATTGCCTTGCGTAGGCAGAAAGAGATTCGACGTACCGGCGCTGCCCCTCTGCATAAATTGTATCGAACGCCAGCGTTGATTTTCCTGAACCTGAGATCCCGGTAATCACAATGAATTTGTCTCTTGGAAGATCGACGGTGATGTTCTGCAGGTTGTGTTCTCTGGCACCTTTGATGGTGATGTACTTCATCAGCTATCCCCCTGAAAAGAGAGAAAGTATATACAAATAGATATATTTCTCCGAGTGATCTTTGTTTTTATGTTCTATTTGCTCCCACCACAATCAGTACCTTATATTCAAGGTTTTCCTTGACCTTGCCGAAACTACTCGAAGGAAGGAGGTTTGCTTTCATTCTATTGTTGCACTGAGAGCGAACAGGCTGGAAACGCAATCTTATTTACCCCGATCAGAAAAACTTCCAGACAGCCAACTCGGCAACCGCACAATTTCCAAAACTATTGTATGCACTAATCTTTATCGTGTGACGAAAGAACGCCCGTCCATCCCACATCCAGCTGTACGGTGTTGTGTTCACCGTCGCTTTCAACTCATTGTCAATGGAGAAGTCAACCCGAGCAATTTCAGATTGGTTACTGGATGCGTCAACCTCAATGGTGATTTTCCCAAAGATCAGTGGCACACGGAACGATGTGATTTCTTTATTCCCTATATATATTGCGTTCTCCGGTTTGAGTATCTTTACCTTCGGGAACGGAGTCTTCGTAATCGTAAACATCATCGATGATGCGCTTGAGAGACGTTCTATCGTAAAATTATCTGACCCGGATTTCAATAAATTTCCAGCGAAGTCATACCAATACGCACTGAAGTTCAACCGTAGGGTGATATTGGCTACCTCATGGTCGTAATAGTTGGTGACCAGACAGGTTGTAACCCCTATAATAGTCGTACAATCGGCCTTAATGTATTGCCACGTGGTCAAACCGGTCGGTGAGTACGCCGTGTTCCATTTGTCATACCGATGTAACGTCCAATTTCCACTCCCAACCCCGACATCAAACGCATACATATACCAGCCGTCAGTCCCGCAGAACATCATCCCGTTAGCAATGGATGGAGGCGCGGTCACACTCACCCCTACTGGATATTTCCATACGATGGTTCCGGTGGTCTCATTGAGGGCAAAAAAAGCCCCGTTGTCACCGTCCCTGGTTCCGATGAAAAGCAAACCGCCACTTAAGGTCGGGGAGCTGATATCAATATCATCTCCGATCTTGTTCTCCCAAATGAGCGTACCATAGGTTGCATTTAACGCGTACACGTAGCCGCTCGTGTCTGAGATAAATACAACTCCCTTATGGTATGCGTTAAAGGATAAAGAACCGCCATGCAACCGATAGCTCCATATCAACGATCCATTGTTCTCAAAATACGCATTCAGAGTATTATCGTAATAAATCGCTAAAAAAATATGCCCATTGCCATCCGCGGTAATCGAATTATCCCAAGGGCCCGCAGAGAGCGAACGAGTCCAAATCTCACTACCTGTGGAGGCGTTTATCTTGAACATCTTTCCAACATAGTAGTCATCCCAGAATGCGGCGTACACCGCGTTGTCCTTCAGCATTGGTTTATTCCCACAGACATTATATCCTGTGCTGTAGGTCCAGTTCACGCTGCCATCCGCTTTGTTCAGGGCATAGATTTTTCCAGCATAAAAACCTGTACAAAAGTAGAGGTTCTGTTCATTGTACTGAATCGACTCTGCAATGCCACCATAAATAGGTACTTTCCAGAGTTGACTTCCTGTAACTCTGTTAAACGCATACAAATATTCATTATTTGGATCTTGCCCATGGGTACACGTGCCGATGTAAACAACGTCATGGTCGATAACCGGTCCGACGTATCCGGGTCCTATATAGTTGCTCCATACGATGTCCCCAGTTGTTGTATCCACCGCAAAAATCTTGTCATGACCTGCACCATGGGTACTGCAGGATCCAATGTACGCTATACCTCCTAAATTTGTTCCAGTCGTGTTGACTCTCCATAATAACTCATGGCCATACGCTGTTCCGGACGTATTAAGCCCAATGAGGACACCCCCAGAATCAGAAAATACAATAGAGACAGAATTCCCCCTAAGAACTTCTGACGCACCTGATACTGTACCACCGAGAAACATCGAGGACACAACCATCCAAGCGAGTAGCCCTAACAATTTATCATTCATGGTAAATGCTCCACCATCATGCGCAACAATAGGTGCAATACAATCTCAATCAACACTATTATTTAAATATTTTCTATATAAATTTTCATGATAACCGGCTTCTTTTCAAGGATACATTACCAAAAAAAATGAGAATCAACATTTATCAATAAGGATTAAATAATAATAACGATATGTGAAAAATCCGATTGCGAATCATTTGGATAAGGAACGTAAAGAACCTTGGTACTATGTGTACAACAACACCTTTTAAAGAAAACAGACAAAACAAGCTATTGAGGAGTCAGAAAATATGATGATCGTTGGCCAAGTCTCAACACCTGAAGAAGCGACCGAGATTGAATTCATCGTAAAATCCTTCGTCGTAGCAAACCGAGCTAAAGTGCTCGCGAAAACAATTAAAGAAAATTAAAAAAAACCGTGGAGTATACAACATCTACGGAGGCAGCCCTGATGTCAGAGTACGTCATTGAAATCAACTCACTAACAAAAATATACACATCCGGAAAAAACGAGTTCAAAGCATTGAATAATGTGACGTTACATATCCGGAAAGGCGATTTCGTCGCCATCATGGGACCGTCTGGCTCCGGGAAAAGCACACTAATGAACATTATCGGGTGTCTTGATCGTCCGTCAACAGGCCGCATCATGCTCGAGAGTGATGACATCTCAACTCTTTCTGATAACGAACTTGCAGAAATCCGTGGCAAAAAAGTCGGTTTCATTTTCCAGAAATTCAATCTTGTCCCTACCATGAACGCCTTGAAAAACGTGGCGCTTCCTCTGGTTTTTTTAGGAGGCTCGAGAGGTGAACGGGAGAAACGCGGTTATGAGCTCTTAGAGAAGGTCGGCCTCACGAACTGGGCGACACATAGACCGTCCGAACTTTCCGGTGGGCAACAACAGCGGGTAGCCATTGCCAGAGCACTTTGCAATAATCCGTCGATTATCCTTGCAGATGAACCCACTGGGAACCTTGACACGAAAACGGGTGAACAAATCATGGAACTACTCGTTGCCTTAAACAAAGAAGGAAAAACCATTTTACTTGTCACCCATGCGATTGCATTGAAACGATTTGCGAACAGAGTCATTAATATGCTTGACGGGGAGGTCACCGAGGAAACATGATGCGAGATATCTTCGTGATGAGCCTTGATGCAATGCGTTCCTACAAGGTACGAACGTTTCTTACGCTTATCGGGGTCATCATCGGTGTGGGATCGGTTATTATGGTCACGACCGCAGGGAACTCAGTGGGCAGCTTTGTTCAGGCACAATGGAACGTGTTCAACCCAACCGGGATGGTGATCGGGGCAGGAACCGGAGGGGCCACACCACAACTCTCAATTCGATCCGTTGTATTCACTACAAATGATGTGGATAAAATACAGGCACTCCCTAATATCAAAACAGTTGCCCCCATTGGAATCGTCCCTTTAAAAAAGGTCTTGTTACGGAACGGGTTTCTTAAATGGGACTCGAGACCAGGAGATACTATGTATGCGAGTACTCCTGCGTTACTTGAGATCTTAAACGCGGAATTAGAAACTGGGACGATGTTTGAGGAAGGAAAAAACGAGATCATTATCAGTAAAAGCTTTTCAGAGGTATTCGGCAAGGATAAACCACTCAAGGTCGGCGATACGATTTATATTCAGAGGATAGATGCGAAAACTCTAGAATCGAAGATCGTCGGCATATTAAAAGAAAGCAAAACTAATTATTTGGTAGGTTCTATTGCCACACCAGCGATTATTTGCCCAACAAAACCATATTACTCGACCTATTTTGGTTCTAATGTTGGAACGATCTTTAAACGGGTCACTGCCTACTCAGTCCTTCTTGCAGAGGCAACTGACATAAATCATGTTCAAGCTGTACAAGATGAGGTTCAGAATTATTTGAATAACGGTAGTTCGGACGCTGGTCAGTATAAAAATAAAAATACTGACTTTATCGTCATCACCCAACAGTATATCGTGAATAGAATTGATCAAGTGATGAGCGTGATTCGGACGTATATTACCGCCATCGCGCTCATCTCACTTATCATCGGAGGAATTGGGATCGCAAACATCATGTTTGCAACTGTGACAGAGCGAACGCGAGAAATAGGGACGATGATGGCGATCGGTGCAAAGCGGCGCGATATCCTCCAACTCTTCTTGTATCAATCCACGATCATCGGTCTCCTTGGAGGCGTCATCGGTATCATCACTGGAATTATTGGAAGCGCGTTCGTGGTCAACCTCCTTAGTCAAAATATACAAAACCTTGGTGGTGCTTTGAGTCAGGCAGGCGGTATCGGGCTTTCCTATTCAATGGAATGGTTTATAATTGCTGCAGTTGTTGGTATAATTATAGGGATCACGGCCGGGGTATTACCCGCCCGAAAAGCAGCAAAAATGGACCCTGTGGTCGCGTTGCGATACGAATAAAACACAATCAATATGCTCTCATATTATGGGATCGATGGTGGTTGCTGTTTCTCCAATTGATCGATCTTTGTTAATTCTTTCATGATATGATGAATCGCTTGTTCCTTATCCGAACCTAGCCCGATCGCATCAGGAGAGATTTCATCATTCTTCAATTGTTTCAGCCATCGCTCCAGAACTTGCTTTTGGTTCATTCCGTCTCACCTTCTCAATATCTATATCGCAAGACAAGTATATTAAACTACAGAACAAAAAGACCCGAAGAAAAAAAAGTTAAATACAGATACCCCATACCATTATTTGAGGCGTGATGGATATGACATACTTTTGGAAAAAAAACGGGACCATCTACCATTCGCACTTGGAATGTACTGCGGTCCCAATCTACGTTCGAACAGATCCTACTTGGGAGGTCAGCGAACAACGACCGACCGGGAAGGATCCTTGCAGGGAATGCCGAGAGAAAGACTATGCAAAGAAAATGAAAGTGAACGCATAACACGAGAACCGAATCTTGTTTGTTTAATGACATTCATTTGATCATTTCTCTTGTAGTTCCAGCATAATTCTTTTCAATTTTTTCTTCGAGTTATAATCATAAATCACGTCAATTTTTTTCCCGGTAAACGGGTTCATCCCTGTCCAGTACATGCATGTAGAAACAGTCATGGGTGTTGGGGTGAACATCTGGAATTGCTCTAGGTTTTGTAGGTTTTTTTTCCGGATGATTTGGCGCAGAAACAAGACTTCATCAATGGAATCACCAGGATGACCAATCATGAAATAGTACCGTAACGCCTGTTTTTTCTTCGCATTCAGATCAGTGAAAAAGGAAAGGAATTCATCAAAACGGGTATTGTCTTTCCCTATGAGAGCCACAACGTCTTTTGAAAAATGCTCAGGAGCAATTTTCAGACACCCGGAGATATGATGGTCCGAAATCTCCCGAATGTACTCCCTACTTTCTAAGGCAAGGTCGTAACGGATACCGCTGCGGATGAAAATCTTTTTCACCCCCTTGATCTTACGTGCCTCCCGTAAAAGTGAGATAAGCCGCTGGTGAGATGTATCTAACTTGGGGCACGTGATGCATTTCACATGACAATCGAAGCGATCTTGGTTTTTTTGATCTGTTCGAGTACACTCCATGCCATACATGTTTGAGGACGGACCCATAAGGTCATCGATGTATCCTTTGAACTCCGGATGTCTGGTGAGATTTTTTATCTCAGCCAGGATGTTCTCTTCCGATCGTGCGATGATATGGTCCCCCTGATGCAAGGAGAGTGAGCAGAAATTACAGGATCCGATGCACCCTCGATGGGTCACCACCGTGAATTTCCCCATTTTCAAAAGCGACTTTGGATGGAGTTTCCTTGAGTAATTGAGGGAGTAAACCCAGTCAACGTCATGCGTTGTATATCGAGGATATTTGTACTGCAAGACATAGTTGTTTGTATATTCCTGGGCGAGATTTTTCTTATTCGAGAATTGCATTTGCATCTCGCAGAATTTTTTCTTGTCCTCCGCAACTTGGGTGAAGGAGGGCAGAATCTCAAATGATGCATCAAGGTTTTTGCTGAGGATACAGGTTCCTTCAATACCTAGTAAGTCCTCTCCGCTCTTGATCCGCTCTGCGATTTCTA
>Ga0315282_10008672_pt1 | contig 16388 bp, 17 predicted proteins | sample YL17G07_20_MG_FD_203693 | JGI IMG/M metagenome (GOLD analysis project Ga0315282, IMG submission 203693) | Sediment microbial communities from Yellowstone Lake, YNP, Wyoming, USA - YL17G07_20 | ecosystem: Environmental > Aquatic > Freshwater > Lake > Sediment | place: USA: Wyoming | collected...
CGAACTTTTTCTGCTCCGGCCAGCCGTTCCAACCTTCGGGCTTTTTCGCCGCGATCGGGTGCACGGGCCAGACGTCTTTTTTCTTTTTCCGTTTGCGCGCGGCGATGGCCCTCCTGAGGGCGATCTGCATCCTTCTCGGGAGTGCAGGTTTAACGTGATAATAGAAATTCAGCAGTGTCATGACATTAATGCCAAAAACAAGGTTCCCTTATCCGCTATCCTTACATTTCACCTTGGCGAATAAATTATATGTCGCTGTTTGAAAAGATGTCAAGAAAAATGCCCAGTGCGTAGATGTGCTCCTGTTACACCTTGCGATTTTACTCCCAAGGCTACCACACTAATCGTCATGGAGCCGGCAATTTCATACGTAAGTCCTATCCGGCATGCTTATAGAAGAGACGGCCAATGATGCGAAGAACGCTTGTCGGAGTATTAGCGAGCAATCTTGTATATGGATTAGTCCGCTGAAGTGCTCTCCGCACGTAAGCTTTTTCTTTCATGCTGTACCGATAGTAATTTAGAAGACTCTCCCGGGCTCCCCATGTCCGCTTGAACTGTAATAGGCCCGTGTTGTTAGGATCTGTCCTTCCGAGGTCGATCGTCTCAACGCCCCGGTCCTTGAGCCAGCGAAGAGCTTCCCACAGAACGAAGTTGTTTGGCCTTAAAGATTGATACTTCAGCTCCGAGGCGCCATACTTATAAAGTGCCTTTGTCCCGAAACGGAAAAAGACCGAGGCGGCGATTACCTTCTCCTCATGGGTCGCGGTGACAATGACACCATAGCCCGTGGAGAGGACATGATCGAAAACACTCCTAAAGAAAGAGAAGGGCTGCGGAGGGAGTCCATGGCGTTTTCTTGTGATCAGGTTTAATCGATAAAATTCTCTCAAGGACCATAATGAACTATCAATATTAACGCGTAAGCCTTCCCTCGCGGCTTTCCTAATGTTCCTCCGATTATTGTCGTTGAGTTGTTGGAAAAGCTCGGCGTCAGTTTTTGTTAGATCGATTTCGTGGAAATAATAAGTTTCCGATGGGGGATGAATCCCGGCGGAATATCCGGAATGTCTCCACTCGAGGTAGCTCCATCCGTTCCGCTCGCCGTAATCGATGGCGGCCTGGACCGCGGCCGGAAGATCCTCGATGTTGGACACGACTGGAGGGCAGTGGTCGGTGAATGGGAGGGACACCCCTCTTTTCCCCGTCAGGAAACTTCTGATCTCCATGAAGGGCATCAATAATGCGAATCGGTCGGTCTCAAGCATCCCGAAATATTTCGGCTTGAATCCGTATGACGCCTCCAGGACTCTCGCCCACGCGGCTGTCTGAAAAAAACAGGAATCATTACTGCGCCCTAATTTGACATCCCAATCTGGGTGATCGTTTGGATTTAAGATTTTAAGATTCATTCTTCTTCCATCATGATTAGCTTGTTTCTAAGGTTGAAGTCAAGAAACATTCTTGACTTTCCGTATATTTTCTACCGTTACGCTCTTACTGGAGAAATTCCGCAGGAAAACGGTGGTTTCAAAGAGCGCGTCTTTTGGATTGATATCGGAAAAGATATCCTCGAGACGATACGCAGTTACTCGAAGGAGCGATACACGATTGCGAATTATCTGCGGCCTTATTTTAGGCCGCGCGTCTATTCCATTTTCTCCCTGTTCGACATGGGTCCGATTTTCAAGCGTATTGCGGACCTGTTGCGCGGTGCCTTGAGCCGCCTTATAATCGGCATAGCGAAAAAGAGCCCCTCTTGAGAAAAGACGCAATGAAGCTCGAAAACGACCGCCTAGCCGGGCTCGATATGGAATCTTATCCCTGGATACACGAGAGGCACCGCATATTCCCGGGGATATTTGAGCCCGGCCGTTACAAGGAGATATTGGACGTCGCCGCCGTATCAAGCAGTTGAGAGGAGAAGGCCGAAACCTCCGAAAAAGATAATTGATTTGCCAGCGTACAAGGATATGCCAAGCCGAGTCTTTCTGCTCGATGCCAGTCAAATGGATCGCTGGGACGAGTTCGTTCAAAAGCATCCTTTGGGGAGCATCTACCACACGTCCTCATGGAGGGATGTCGTTCAAGGCACTTATTCCCTGGAGCCGTTCTATTTCGCGCTCATCGATGAAAGCGGCGAAATTCAGGCCGGCCTGCCTTTATTTGAAATCCGCAGCTTCTTGACCAGAAATCGATTCTCCACTTTGCCGTGCGCTCAAAGCTGCGACCCTCTTGTATCCAATGAAGAGCAATATCTCGAAATAAAGAAAGTTGTCCTCCAGTTCGCCGGAGAGAAGAACTTGAATGGCTGGGAATTGAAAACCAGCCATTTATTTCCGTTCGAAACTCACGCGGCCCGGGCATCGGTCACGAAATACTTCACTTATGTACTGGATATTGCAGAGCCGGTTGACGTCCTTTTCTCCCATTTCCACAAAAGCTTCATCCAAAGATCCATCAAGAAAGCATATCGATCCGGGCTTTCCCTGAAGTGCTGTGATTCCATCGAGGAAGTTCGCTATTTCCACCGTCTTTATCTGCATATGCGTCGGCAGAAAGGCTTGTTGCCTCAGCCGGGACTTTTTTTCGATAACCTTTGGAATGTCATGAAAAGAGAAAATCGGATCGATATTCTCTTCGCGTCCTACCGTGGCATGATAATCTCGGGCGTGATGCTCTTGAAATACGGTGAGCGAGTCATTTATGAGTATGGAGCGACGCGACCTGGATATCACCGATTCTCTCCGAGCCCCTTTCTTTTGTGGGAAGCTATCCAGCGATCAAAAGCGGAAGGCTATCGGTTGTTCGACTTCGGCCGGACAGCCTCCTCTGAGGAAAATTTGTCTCTCTTTAAGAAACGATGGGGGGCAACTCTTCAGCCGTTCTTTTATTCCGATTTGATTAAGGGGAGCGATTCGTCTTCGTTACGCCGAAATAAAAAGATGAAAACACTTATGAGCTTAGTCATGAGGGTCTTACCTGACTGGGCCTGTGATTACGCCGGCCGCTTATTGTATAAGCATCTTCTATGATCTTGAAAATGAAAATACCGCTCATCGTTTTAACCGTGTCGCTCTTGTCCGTGTTGCTGTTTTATGTCGTGGCCGGTTTCTTCATGCCGTCAAACGTCTCCAGTCGAGCGAAGGGGGATCGTTTCATAGCAATAAAAGGCTCAAGGATACGATATTCCTCAAATGATCAGCCGGGGCAAACCCTGATCATGCTTCATGGTTTCGGCGGCGATCATACTGTTTGGGCCCGTCTTTCAAGCAAGGTCGGGAGGGCGAGGATATACTCGCTGGACCTATTAGGATTCGGTCTTTCTGAGGCACGCGACGTCAGATTCGACCTGACAACGCAATCCGAATATGTGGTCGGATTTATGGACTGGTTAAGCATTGGTCGGGCCGTTCTTGTCGGAGCTTCCATGGGAGCGTCGATCGCCCTACGGATGGCTGCGCATTTTCCTGCCCGTGTATCCGGAGTCATCGCGTTCGCCCCGTCAGGCATAAAGGGAGCCATGCGACATGGTTGGCCCGGCCATATCCTATACAGGCCGAATATGATCAATAGCATATTTCGCTTTGTGCTCGGGACTCGGGTCTTTAAAATAATTTTTCCCCGCAGCCTCGCGCTGCAGGCGCTCGATTCGACGGCGGCGTATAATGAATCTTTCGCGAACTCCCTTCCTTCGATCACGCAGCCGGTTCTGCTCATCTGGTCGCGCGGAGACCGCAGAGTTCCATTCTCAACCAATGTTCGATATCGCGAACTCATCCCTCAAGCCGAGTTCCTCGAGGCGCCGGAGTCGGCGGGTCATTCCGCGTATCGGAATCCTACACAGGATATCACGGACGCCATCCGCCGGTTCATCGAAGGGGCTCAAGAAAACGATAAAGATAAGTGACGAAGGCGAATGGATAGAGATGCGCATAACAGGAAAATCGCCGATCACTTTTCCGGCAAGACAAAGCATTGGAGAAAAATCTATGACCCTTCAGGACGGAATGCAGGCTACTATTATGTTCATGAAACTGTAACGAAGCGAAAGGATGCCGTCGTGAACTTCGTGGAGAAATGCGCCGGCGGAAAAAATCTTCGCATCCTCGACGCGGGATGCGGTATCGGAACTATTACCAATGAGCTCGCGCGCCTCAATCATGTCGTGTACGGGGTCGACCCATCGGCCGAAATGATCGAGGTGGCAAAAAAGACGTTGAGCGAGTTTGCGATGGCCGCCAATAATCTGCGTATCGGCTCTGTGGAGAATTTGGATTTTACCGACAGGTCCTTCGACTTATGCCTTTGCATCGGGGTCCTACAGTATCTGCAAGATGACGAGCTCGCCTTGAGAGAATTAACTCGCGTCACGAAGCCCAACGGCGATGTTATTCTGACCATCCCCAATATTGCCAGGATAATCAACTTCATCGATCCTTATTACTACTTGCGCCGAGCGCCGTTTTTTCTTCAACGCCTGATAAGAAAAAGAGGCATGAATTATACAGAACTTTCCTCAACGGACATCGGCAAGAACCTAACGTTCCGGGATAGAAGATACTTTTATGGCCAACTGAATCCGTTATTTGTCCGTAACCGCCTTGTTGTTCGGGACATCGTTCCTATCGGTTACGGGCCGATAACCGTATGGCGGCGGGAACTGTTTTCTAAATCCTTTACCCTGCGCGCAGCTAATTTTCTCGAGAATATGGCCTCTCGGAAGGGCCTGGGGTTTCTCAAAGCGTTTGCCGATCGTTGGGTCATCCTTCTTCGTAAACTTTAGAGAGATAAGATGGAGAAACGCCCTTACATTTCATGGACCGGGGGTCATGTATTCAGGAGGGGGCCATGAGAACTTTCTATCTATTGAACAAGCTAATAACATCCCTATCGACTGAAGGCCTTAAAGAAACGTTGAAGGAAATGGTCTATTTCAATCGAATTATGGTCGTTATCGAGAAAAATATTAAGATGGAACACAGTATAAAGGATAAGAATATGGACACAATAATAGTCAATGCGGCGAATTATCGGGAGTACCAGAAAAAATATCGGATAAATCTGCATTTTTGTAAGCATGGGTCCTCTGGGCTTTTACTTTGCCGCTATAACGAACTTATGGGATACCAATTCTGGACTTTTAATAATAATCTCAGCGTTTTGAATCAACTCGGTATTTCGCTGGTCAAGGGCGAGGCCTATCTATATGATTTATACGTTTATCCACGCTTTCGGGGAACGGTTGTACCAAGAATCCTCTCGGTGGAAACTTTCAATTATCTTGTATCGCATGGGATAGATAAGATTTATGGCTTTTATTTTAAGGACAATGTAAAGGCTCTTTGGTGGCACAAAGCATACTTGAAATGTAAAGAACTCAGGCAAGTCGCCATAAGCCAATTCTTTATCTTTGAGATTAGCGGAGGGAAATTGCATATTGGTATCTGAAAGGATAGGCCGGATGCGAGGGCCCGATGGATTGGGGGATTTCCCTTACTTCTCGATCAATGAGCAGAAGGCCAATGGCCCAATATCCATAAGCAGGGTGCCCCAAGAAAGACCAACGCCGAATCCCGCCATGCAGATGCGGAGCTGTTTCGTGAGCAACTGGTCGGCTATATTATGACAGATAGCGACGGGAATAGAAACGGAACTGGAATTTCCATACTTTTCGACAATGTTATTCGGCATCTTATCTTCAGGTACTTTTAATTTTTTTGCTAATTTTTGAAGCATGAAACGATTCGGCTGATGAAACATGAAATAGTCAATGTCGGCAATCTCTTTTCCAGCAAATTGAAATAGTTCATTGACGGAAACCGGGACATCCGTTTGTGTAAACATGAATATTCCAGCCCCGTTCATATAAAAGTCATCGTCGCTCCTGCGATTACCGTCTGCCAGCACTTTTACCTCGCGTGTTTTATCTGTAGAGGGCATGCGGAATCCGCCTGCTGGTATTATTAACCAATCACTTCTCGTCCCATCCGTCTGCATATTGAAATAAATATCATTACCCAAATTCGAATTCTCCACTATTGTTACAGACGCTGCATCTCCGATAATCGGATAGATATTCCTGTCATAGGAGCAAGAACGTCGGCTAAGTGTATCGGCATTGAGGAGGATGACTTTCTTGTCGATTATTGTCAAAAGTAGAAACGCCTGGACTAGACCGTAAAGGTATCCGGCGCACCCGTGGTTGATATCAAAGCAAAGGACATCTCGGGGACATTGGAGTTTGCCGTGGAGAATACAACTTGTGGGCGGCATAAAATGATCTGGAGTTTGGGTCACGTAAACGATCGCCCCGATATCTTTTTTATTAAGCAGGTTGCGGTCAATCAGATATTCCAGCCCGAACAAGCAGAGATCAGACCCACATTCATCGTCTTTAACTATCCGGCGTTCATTAAATCCGATTGTTCGTTGTAGGTCGATACACTTTTCTTTTGAAAAACCATAGTTGTCGATTTCATCGATAAATCTTACCATGTGCTTGGGCACAACAGATAGGATCCCAGAAATCTTCTTGTTTGTCAGCTTATGATTTTGGACCATCTGCATATTTCTTAATCAGAGATGCTAACGCGGAGAGATTCTTGAAATTTTCGGGAGTAATATCTGCACCATCAATATTGATAGCATAAGTATCCTCCAGTTTTTCGACTAAAACGACAATATCAAATGAATCAAGCATAGCATCTTTGATATAATCGTCCGAAGCAGAGTAATCATACTCTGCATGAATGCTTTGGAGCGTCTTGAGGATATTATCCATGCCTTTTTTCCTTCTCAACACGCAGGACTATCTCGCCCTCCTCGAATGTCAGCCTAACCGGGTCATGTCTGTTACCCTCTTTTTTTGGGGGTAGCTCTTGGACACGGTATTTTTTTATGAGATAGGTATCATTGTCAATAACGATTTTCGGCATGGGTAGTAGCCGATAAGGGCCGTAATCCATGCTACGAAGAAAGCGACTGCACTCCTCAAAACCCCACGAGGTGTCTAAAAATCCGTTATTGGGGAGTTCCCGTTTCCGATACATGTGCGACATTAGAGGATTCTTATAGATATCATTATTTTGGCCGTCCTGCCGTACCTCAAGAAACGTAAAGTCAAGCATCGCTTCCAACTGTTTAGAAAATAGAGCAATGCCACGCTGGATGCATCGCATGGCCAGAGTTAGCGCAGTGTCGTTTTCTTTAACATCGAATACATCAGAGCACAGAATCCTTCCGGTATCGAGGTGTTCGTCGATTAAATGCCAGGTTACGCCATGTCGTCTTTCTCCGTTAAATATGATCCAAGGGGGGATGCTCAATCCGTGCCCCCGATAGTAGGGTAGCAGTGCGTTGTGGAAGTTAATGATGCGCAAATTTGTTTTTTCAACGACCTGAGGCGGGAAAATATAGTTATTATTGATACTAAAGATGACAGTAGGCTCCTCGATGCGATCGAGGAGCTCCAAGATCTCCCTCTGCGTCGGCCTTCCAAAGGGCACATTGTTTTTCTGGCAAACGGTTTGGAGGGGTGAAAACGGGCTGGATTCTGTTTCATAAACAAACTTTATCTTAACCCCCATATCAAAGAGAATCTGCATACAGTCCGAGGGCATTTTGCCAAAACCCAAGATTCCTGTTTCAGCCCAAAACATCAGATAAACCTTTTCTATCAATCTTCCCGTTCGGGCTCAAAGGCAGCTTCTGATAGTGGCGGAATTTCCTAGGCAGCATATAAGCCGGAATTCTTGAGGAAAGATCTTTCATGAACCTGGCAACAGGAATCTCGTGTTGGCTTTCATAAAAAAGGATGATCTCACGACTTGCTTTATTATACAAAACGCAACAATTTGAGATGTCGGGTAGCAATCTTGCAGCGTGCTCGATTTCACCTAACTCGATACGATATCCCATATGTTTTATTTGTAGATCTTTGCGCCCCACGAATATGATTTGTCCTTTTTCGTTTCTATAGACAATATCGCCCGTCCTATAAACCGGGTCGAGATAGTTTGTTTGTAGGGGGTTTTGTACAAAAGCCTTTTGCGTTCTCTCTTTATCCTTCCAATACCCCAGAGCAAGCGAAGATCCTCGAACGCATAATTCACCCTTCTCACCAATCTTTGCCTCATGATCATCTTCGTTAAGGATTATTATTCCGGAATTCCTGCACGGATATCCGATGGGCAGGCTTTCTTCAGGTCCGTAGATCCGGTCAACAATGAAATACGTGCAATCGACGGTTATTTCCGTTGGACCATATAGGTTTATATAAAGCTTGTCGGGTAAGGCAGTTTGCCAATATGCTAGGTGATTCGTCGGCATGACTTCGCCGGCAAAAACGACTTTCTTGAGGTGTGGAAGTCGATTGGGGGAAAGGGCCCGCAACTGAGATACGGAAACCAGTACAGACGGGACAAAAAAGATAAATGTCACTCTGTGCTTCTCGAGATAGTCGAGAAGCTTTATTGGAAACATGAATAGGTTTTCTGGTATTAAATGGAGCGAGGCTCCTGTAGACCAACTTAGATAAATATCTAAAGTTGAATTGTCAAAAAATAGGGGGGCTTGGTTGCCAATGACATCCGTATTTTCGATCCCAAGAACCGATAAAGCCCACTCGATATAATCCACAACACCACGATGGGAGATGACAACTCCTTTAGGAATACCCGTTGAACCCGAAGTGTACATCACATAGCAAGGATCCATGTCGATTATCAGGTCAGTGCACTCTCGGCACTCTCTGATCATTGCATCGATGTTATCGGCGGAGCGCCCCCTGACGATATCCTCGAGATAAATACTAAGGGTATCCGTAATCCCTAATCCGCTTATCTGGGCTGCAAATTTCTTATGAGTAAGGATTGTACACGGCCCGAGGTTATCAATAATTTTTCGAATTCGGGCTATGGGGGAATTTGCGTCGATGGGGACATAGATATTTCCCGACATGAGCGTTCCTGCGAATGATATAATGGCTTCTACACTCTTGGGCATATAGACTAGAACAGGCTGGTTAAAATAACGATGTTCATTCAGAATCTTTGCCACGGCATAAGCACTGGAAAAAAAATCACGGAACGTGAGCCGATGATATTCATCCCCAGCGCAAATCTTATCCGGGAACTTCCTGACAGTCTCATAAAGGAAATTTACCGCCGAGTTCCTCACCTTATCCTTCCTTGATGTAACTCCGCTTTTATCATCTGCACTGGGACAAATATCTCTCTACTTCGATTCGAGTTTTTGCGCAATAAATAAAGCAATTAAGTTAAGTGTCTCCAGCTTTTCCGGCTTCAATTCGTCTTCGGGCGGCATAATATCGAATCGCTCGTCCATGAAACTTATCAATTTGAGGATTGAAAGAGAGTCTAGGATGCCAGATTCGATCAGCGACTCGTCATCACCAATACTCTCATGAAATCCCGATTCATTGAATTCCCGAATCATAAATTCCCGCAGTATCCCTTTGATATTCATGATACCCCTTGCCGAGCCGTAAAAATACTCTTTTATTATCTCCGTACTAAGGTATAGGTTTCTCTTCTGCTTTTCCCGATTTATCAACCTGCTTCGGCAAACTTGTTAGCCTTGGCTCCTATAGAACAACCTTTTTGGATAATTTTACAACAACTAATTAAATATTAAAAGATAGTCAAAAACTGACGATTGACCCCGTTTTTTGTGCAGTTAAACTTGTTGAGCGAACCTCTGCAATAAGCCCCGCGGCTTGGCGCGGAGATAATTCTCTGTTGAGCTGGGAGGAACCAACAAATAAAGTTTCCCGGGCTGGCATATTGCGTTGACATCGCGCTTCGCCATAAACTAATATCGTCAAGATGAAAAGGTCGAGCCAAACATACTCCTTGTTCCTCCTCCTTTCGATCATCGCGGTTTTGATGGCATATGCCCCGCTGCGCGACTTGATGAGGAACATGAAGGGGACGGATTATTACTCCCATATTCCGCTGATTCCCGCGATCAGCGCCTATTTCTTTTTTAGAAAGCGAAAAGAAATATTTCGGGGATCCGGTTCCTTTTATTTGCCGGGGCTTTTTTTCGTGGCGGCTGGCGCGGCGCTTTTCTTCCTGGGCAGAGGCCTGCACCCTAATATCAACGATGCCGCGTCGATCGCGGTATTGTCCGCCCTGATCTTTGAGGCGGGTTCCTTTCTATTTCTTTATGGTACAGAAGCGCTGCGCAAGGCGTTTTTCCCGTTCGCTTTTCTCATCTTTGCGGTCCCGATTCCGTCAATGTTGATGGAACGGATCATTTCCGGGCTCGTTTCGGCATCCTCCAGCGTAACGTTTTGGCTCTTCAAACTGATTGGAGTGGATTTCACCAGGGACGGCTCGGTCTTTCACCTTCCGGGCTTTAGCATCGAGGTCGCGAAAGAATGCAGCGGGATACGGTCCAGCCTGGCGCTTCTGATCACCAGCGTCCTGGCCGGGCATCTCTTCCTGGGAAAATTCCGGAAGAAGGTCCTGCTGGGCCTGGCGGTTTTTCCCGTCGCGGTCTTCAAAAACGGGCTCCGCATCGTCAGTCTCTACCTGCTTTCCTATTATGTCGACATGAGGTTCATCGAAGGAGATTTTCACCATAAGTTCGGCGGCGCGGTTTTCTTTGTTTTTGGCCTGGTCCTCATGGGATTGATTCTCTGGCTCCTGAGGAGGTCGGAAAGTCCGCAATCCAGGGATACGGGAAGGGCGACGCCCCCGATCGATTCCGCGTGATCTCCTGTTCTTTCCGGAATGGCCCTGAGGAATTCGCGTCAGATCCGGATGAAGATTTTTCTCCGATAGAGCCAATAACAGAGGGACCAGAGAAGGGCCCAGACGGCCAAGCTCGCGACAGCCTGGACGGCGCCCCCGCCCGCCCAGCCGAGGAAAGCCGCCGAAAAGGGCGTCACGATCTGCCGCAACCATTCACCGCCGCCCGTCTGGGCGAATAAATAAATGAAGAGCGGATTCATGCCGACGACGGCGAAGAACTTGATCCCCGTCCGGAACTTCATTACGTCGATGAGCCAGTAGGATAGAGCCAGGGCCAGCAGGCAAAATCCTCCGGCCGCAACAACGAACGAGCCCGTCGCGATTCTCCTGATGATCGGGGTCACGGGGCTGAGGGCGAAACCGGCCGCGACGCCGATCAGCCCGGCGATCGAAAGGATCCTGGCCTTTTGAGCCGGCAGCCGCCCGCTCCTGAGGATTTGGCCGGCCGTCGCTCCCCACATGGTGAGGCACACCAAAGGCACGGCGTCGAAAACGACCCAGTGGCCGGCGGAGAGCTTCCCAATCAGAAGCATGTCGGCATACGATCCGAAGTTGTGGCCGGGGATAAAGGGTTGGTTGAATCCCGGCGCCGCCCAAAGCCGATAGAGGAGATCCGTGAGAATGAGCAGGCCGAACGTGAAAATGATCTGAGCCTGATAGGAACGGCGAAGCATCAGGAAGGTGATGAGACAGGCGACGGAGAGCTGCGGGAGGATGTCATACAAAAAGGCTCCGCCGGGTTCGCCCTCCGCGGGATTAATGAAATAGATCGCCCACCCGAATAGGAACAGCAGGAAGGAACGGACAAAGGCATGGCGAAAGGTCACGCCCCATTTCGTTCCCGCTTCCCATCTCTTTCCGTACGAATAGGCCATGGCCACGCCGCTGATGAACATGAAGAAGGGTTGGCCAAGGTCCCAGAGATGGAGGCCGTTCCAGGGGTGGTGTTGGAATTGATTGCCGATGGCGTGAAGGAGCGTTCCGTTCAGGGAGGGGGCGGCCAGGAGCTCATAGAGCCCGGTCGCTTCGCCGATCAGCAGAAACATAATGACGCCGCGGAAGAAATCAAGGGACATCAAGCGAGCATCGGGGTTATGAATTATGTCGGTGTGGTCACTCATGATTCATCCGCTATTTTAGTAAATTATGAAGCTCTATGCAAAAGGCCAAAAATCCAACCCAACCGGTGAAGATTTCCGGGCTTACATCTGAGGATTGTCCAAATATCGAACGCTGAGTTGGGAGGATTTGAGAGGCCGCCGCATTGACAATTTTCTGCCATATCACAGCCGAAATGAGCCCAAAAATGGCATCTGCAATTTTGTTTTAAAATCCCCTTGACAAGTCAAAAAAACCATGTATCATGAAACTAGAATTGATAAGGAAGCAGGGAGACTACTCATGAAAGCATTGATCAGAAAGCTGAGCGTGCCGGGAGTGTTGTTATTGGTCTTGTCACTCACGACCTTTGCCAACGCCGGCCCACACAAATGGCATCACCGTCATGGTGGCGGTGGCGGACCGACACACTCGGTTGCAGAGCCGGCCACACTGGCCCTTTTGGGAGCGGGCTTGGTTTCGTTGGGGATTTACGCCAAGCGGAAACGCAACGGCAAATAGACTGGGATCAAGAGCCTTATAGTCCCTTCCTATTTCGTTAGCAAGGGATTCCTCTAAAAGAAGAGTTAATCTTACTTTCTTCTCTCCGGTAATTAATTTTTGTGTCTGTCTCCCCCCGGGCCGTAATTTCTTAACGGGCTGGTAGGGCGTTATCCAAAACCACGTAAGCTTTAATAGCCTCCCTTCAATTCTAGATGATCTGCCCCGTGGCGCGGCAGTTCCCGGTCACCGTGGGGTTTCGTTTCTTGTTTCGTGCGTAAATCTGTGTTATCGTCCCGGGAAAGTGACAGAGGAGGGGCTTCCTTGATCATCGTAGGTGAACGCATCAATTCCAGCCGCCGGGTCGTCCTCGAGGCGCTCCAAAAGCAGGACGCCGAATTTCTCTGCAACCAGGCGCTCGCTCAGGAAAGGGCGAAGGCTGCGTACATAGATCTCAACGCGGCCGCCATGATGGAAAAAGAGATCGATACCCTATGCTGGGCGATCCCGCTCCTCCAACGGACCGTCAAAGTTCCGCTGGCTCTGGATACGCCCAATCCCGAGGCCATGGAAGCCGCGCTCAGGATCCATCAGGGACGCGCGCTCCTGAACTCTCTCTCCGGCGATAGGGCCGCTCTCGATGCCCTGGTGCCGCTTATCATGAGATATCGGCCTCGCGTGATTGCTCTTTGCCTTGATAAAGAAGGGCCTCCTGAAAACGCCGATATCGCCGTTTCCCGCGCCCGGAAAATGGCAGAGATCCTTCAGTCAGCCGGACTTCAGCTCGAAGACATATTCATAGACCCTTTGGTGAGACCGATCGGTGTGGACCATACGAACGGCGTGGTTTTTCTCGAGTCCGTGGCGAGAATCAAGACCGCGCTCCCCGGGATCAAAACGATAGCCGGGGTCAGCAACGTGTCGTTCGGGCTTCCCCAGCGCCGGCTCATCAACCGGACGCTTCTAGTCCTGGCCATGGCAAAAGGCCTTGACGCTGCGATTTGCGACCCCCTCGATGCGGACGTTCAGGCCGCGCTTGCAGCCTCCGAGGCCCTTTTGGGGCAGGACCCTTCTCTCAAGAAATATCTTAGCTATATCCGGGAACAGGCGAAAAAGTCGGGAGCGTAAGCCAGGCCTACAGCGCCTGCAAGACCTCAAGAGCAAGGTCATACTTTCCCAGGGGTGGGCTTATCTGAACGCCCTGAACCATGCCCTTTATCCCGCTCAAAATCTCCCGGGCGATCTTCACGCCTTCCTGCCGGGCACTCTCGGGACTCTGATCCTGCGCGCGGCGCATCCGCTCCATGGTTTCGGGCGGGATCGTCGTGCCGGGCACCTCGTTGTGCATGAACTCGGCGTTCCGCAGGCTCCAAAGCGGCCAGATGCCCGCAAGGACAGGGATTCGGCAAGATCTGGTTTTTTCAAGGAATTGCTCGAGAAGGCGGATATCGAAAACCGGCTGGGTGATGGCGAATTCGGCCCCAGCTTCCACCTTGCGTTCGAATCGCTTTATTTCGTGCTCAAGGTCAATGGCCCCCGGATTGACGCCGACCCCAAGTAGAAATGAGGTCGGCTTTCCCATCTTTTTCCCACCGATATCGATGCCGCGATTGAGGCAGCTGACAAAACCCGTCAGACCGATCGAGTCGACGTCGAAAACCGCTGTGGCGTCCGGGTAATCTCCAAGCTTGGGAGGGTCACCCGTGATGATCAATATATTCTTGATATGTTGGGCCTGGAGGCCCAGAAAGTCCGACTGCATCCCCAGGAGGTTCCGGTCGCGGCACGTGTAATGCAGGATGATGTCCATTTTCGTGGAGGCCGTCAGAATGGAAGCCAGGGCCATGGGGCTCATCCTGGCGCTGGCCCGGGGGCCGTCGGGAATATTTATTCCGTCAACCCCGTGTTTTTCGAGCATCCGCACGGCTTCGATCGCCGGGGAGGGATCGTGTCCCCGGGGCGGCACGACTTCAACGCTTGTTACGAATTTTCTTTCCTCGAGTTTTTGGCCGAACGCGGACTTCTCCCAGATGGGAATTTTCGGTGCGCCTTGAGTCTCTGATAGGCGAACCGAGGCCGGAATTGCCCGCTGAGGCGGCTGCAGGGCCTTGATCGCGGACCTCATGGCTTTGATGTGAGCCGGAGTCGTGCCGCAGCATCCGCCGACAATCCTCACCCCCGTCATGATGAATCGCTTGGCGTACTCGGCCATGTAGTCGGGCGAACAGAGATACAGATTCCGACCGTCGACCTGCCTCGGCATGCCGGCATTGGGCATGGCGGATATGGGAAGGGACGTCACCCTGAACATGCGTTCGGCGCATTGGAGCATTACGGCCGGACCGACACTGCAGTTGACGCCGACGACTTCGACCCCCAGGCCTTCGAGCGCTTTCGTGAAATCCTCCGGCGTGACGCCATAAAGGCTGTTGCCGTCTTCTCCGATGGTCATCCCGGCGATGATGGGAAGGCCGGGGTTCGCCCGCCGCGCTCCCCGGACCGCCTGTTCGATCTCGTGAATGTCCGAGAACGTCTCGAGGATGAACAAGTCGACTCCGCCCTCTTGAAAGGCCTGCGCCTGCTCGGCAAAGGCGTCCTCGGCTTCTTTGGCGGGCACGGGGCCCCAGGGCTCGATCTTGACGCCAAGGGGCCCGATGGAACCGGCCAGATAAATGTCCGGGCCCGCGGCCTCGCGCGCGATTCGGGCGCCCGCCCGGTTGATGTCCGCGACCTTATCGTTGAGGCCGTACTTCTTGAGCTTGAAACGGTTGCCCCCGAAGGTGTTGGTTTCAATGATGTCCGCGCCGCTCCGGACATATTCGCGATGGATCTCCTGAACGACCCCGGGATTGGTTAGGTTGAGCTCGTCGAAACAGGTGTTGAGGTAGAACCCCTTGCTATAGAGCATGGTCCCCATGCCACCATCGGCCAGCAGGACCCTCTCCGCAAGCGCATCCAAAAACGAGCTTTTGATTTGTCGGCTCCCGTGTTCAATACGATTTCGTTACAGAGCGATTATAGGAATCAGTCTCGCGAAATGTCAAATGACGGCGAGTAAACGCATCGTCCATATCTTGATTATTCTTTCCCATTTGGAGTAATCATAGAGGGACGCCATGGAAATTATGGACAAAATCCCCGTTACCCTCGACCCTGCCGTCGTCGCCAAGCGCTTGCGCCATAATCCGGCCCGCGCGGGGGCCATAAACCTCAACGAGCTCCTCGCCCTGGCCGGCTCGCTTATTCACCCTCGGGCCGTCTACGAAGTTTCCTACACGGGCGCCAAAACGGAGGAGACGGTCGAAGTCGCCGGCGTCACCTTCCGCAGCCGGATCCTCCGCCGGAACCTTGACCAGGCCCAGAAGGTCTTCCCGTTCATCATGACCGCCGGCCCCGCACTCGAAACCGCCGCGTCTTCCGCCGGAGACCTCCTCAAGCAGTACTATCTCGAGGAAATGGCCAATATCGCCCTCGAAAATGGCGCCGCCTGGCTCGCCGAGCGGCTCAAAACGCGCTTCGGCTTCCCCGAACTCGCCAGCATGGACCCCGGGTCGCTCGAGGATTGGCCGATCACCGAGCAGCCCAAGCTCTTTTCGATCTTCGGCGACACCGAGCGCCTCATCGGCGTACATCTAACGGACAGCATGCTCATGATCCCGCGGAAGTCCATTTCGGGCATCTTCTTCCCCTCAGAAGAGGGGTTCTCGTCCTGCCAGCTCTGTGAGCGGGCCGCCTGCCCGGCCCGGCGGACGCCGTACGACCCGGCCATTGCGGCGAGACTCTCCGCGAGATAGCGAATCATGTATAGTATGTCGACGAAATATCGACTTACTATGGATAAAAAAACGGGCAAGTTTCCGTTTTTCTTGAGAACTTGCGTCTGGATTTCAGGCGATAAATGGGGATAAATAGGAACGGTCCTATCTTATTTTTTAGGATTTCCGGCATCAACCGGATTCGGGAGGCGCAATGAAAAAAGCACTTTTCGGTTTGCTCGTCATCGCGGCC
>Ga0315282_10008673_pt1 | contig 16388 bp, 14 predicted proteins | sample YL17G07_20_MG_FD_203693 | JGI IMG/M metagenome (GOLD analysis project Ga0315282, IMG submission 203693) | Sediment microbial communities from Yellowstone Lake, YNP, Wyoming, USA - YL17G07_20 | ecosystem: Environmental > Aquatic > Freshwater > Lake > Sediment | place: USA: Wyoming | collected...
CGCGCCGCCCTCCTGCTCGATTCGGGGGCCGGCCCCGTCCGTGAACTTGAAGAAGACGACCCCGGCCTGCCGGGCCTCGAGGGCGAGTGCCTCCAGCCCGTGCGCGGCCATGCGCATGTCGTGGGTAAAGACGTAGGCCTTGGCCCGCGCGCCCTCCCGGACGACGGCCAGGGCACTCTTGATGGTCCGCTCCGTGGCCGCCGGCCCGACCTCGGCCCCGCTCAGGCCGAGCAGGAAGGCGACCGCGAGCCCCTCCCTGGCGGCCAGCTTGGCGCGGGCCGTGGGGGTGGCCAGCAGCTCCTCGAACTGCGAGGCCGAGAGCACCGTCTCGCCGGGGCTGAGGCCGTAGGCCGCGAAGGGTGCCACCCGGTCGAGGGAAGGGGCGAGCACGACCGCGCCCACCCGGCCCTCGATGAAGCTCGGGGCCTCGCCCGGCCCGTTCTGGCGCAGCCGCACCTCGAAGGAGCCGGCCACGCCGCGGCAGCGCGTGATCTCGCACCCGGTGAGCACGGGCATCTCGGCGGCCCGCACGGCGGTGAGGACGGAGTTGAGCTCGGCCAGCTCATCCGCGGCAAGCAGGGGTTGCCGGGCCGGGTTGCCGATCTCCTCGGCCTGCTCGGCCACGGCCACCTTGAGACCGGCGCGGCTGAGCTCGGCTGCCACCGCCAGCCCCGTCCAGCCCCCGCCCACCACCAGGACGGCCGCCGTCATCTCGACGGCCTGCTCCTCCACGGGGCGCAGCAGGCGGGCCCGGCTGATGGCCTGGCGCAGGATGGCCGCCGCCTTGGCCGTGGCCACCGGCCCGCTCAAGCCGCGGCACTGCTCCCTGACGTTGGCCACGGCGAGCATGTTGGGGGCGAGCCCCGCCCCGGCGAGCGCGCCCGCGAGCTGAGGCTCGATCAGCTCCTCGGAGCAGCCCAGCACGACGAGGGCCTCCGGGGCCTGGGCCTTGAGCCGCTCGGCCAGGGCCGCGCCGTCTTTGCCGCACAGGGCCCCGAAGCCGTCCACGGCGCACACCCCTGGCACCTGCAGGGCCACCTTCTTCAGGTAGTCGAAATCGAGCTGGCGGGCGAGCGTGCTGGCGCAGGTGCACAGCACCACCCCGATGCGCCCCAGCGCGGCTTGCGGCTTATCGGTTCCGGCCATCGTCATACCCCCAGATGCTTGGCCGCTTCCCAGGCGGCCCTGCTGGCGTGAGCGATCGAACCCGCGACGTCCCGTGGCCCCTGCGAGGTGCCGGCCAGGTAGACGCCCTCGCGCGCCGTGCGGGTGTTGTCCAGTCCCTCGGGGGTGGCGAAGAAGCCGTGTTCGTCGAGCCCCACCCCGAGCAGCCCCGCCAGGGTCTGGTTGTCGGCCCCCGGCCCGATGCCCACGGAGAGGACGGCCAGGTCGAACTCCTCGTCCCTCATGGCGTGGGTGGCCGGGTCGGCGAAGAAGATGCGCAGCCGTCCGTCCGGGAGCGGATAGATGTCGCCGGGGATGCTGCGGATGAGGCGCAGGTCCTGCTGGCAGCGGCCGCGGAAGCGCTCGAAGTCGCGCCCTACGGCCTGCAGGTCGATGTAGAAGACGCTCACCTGGGTGGCGGGCTGGCGCTCGCGCAGGGCCTCCGAGATGCGCAGGGCGTAGCCGCAGCACACCTGGGAGCAGAAGTTGCGGGTCTTTTCCCGGCTGCCCACGCACTGGATGAAGGCCACCCGCTCGGGCAGCTGGTCGTCGGTGGGCCGGCGCAGCTCCCCGCTCTGGCGCAGGGCGCGCTCCACCTCCAGGGCGGTGAGCACGTTGGAGAGCTGCCCGTAGCCGAACTGCGGCTTGCCCGTGGGGTCGTAGGGGGCAAAGCCGCTGGCCAGGATGATCGCCCCGACGGCCTCCTCGGTGAGTTCGGCCTGGGCCTTGAGGTCGATGGCCGCGGCGGGGCAGGCCTCGATGCAGGCCTTGCAGGCAGACTTGCGGCTCAGCGTCAGACACACTCCGGCGTCGATGGCGAAGCGGGGGTGGCTGTGGGCCGACCAGGCGGCCTGGATGGCCCCGGCGGGGCAGGCCTCCTGGCACAGGCCGCAGTCGATGCAGCGGGCCGGGTCGATGTGAGGGGGCCGGCGGCTCACCTTCACCCGCCAGTTGCCGTTAACCTTGGTGGCCCCGGCCAGCTCGGCCCCGAGCCGCAGGCCGATGGCGGGCTCGGCCACCACCTCGCGCAGCCTCTTGTCCACCTCGCAGGCGGCGCACTGCTGACAGGAGGCGGCCGCCTTGCAGGCGAACTGGATGGCATGCCCGCCCAGGAAGGGCGACTTCTCCACGATCAGCGGCTCCGCACCCAGCCGCGCCAGGCTCCAGGCCGCCGTCATCCCAGCTATCCCGCCGCCTATGATCAGGGCCTTCTTTTCCACCGTCGCCACCTCGCTCGTTCCTGGCTAGAGACCGGCGGCTTGCAGCGCGGCCAGCACCGCGTCCGCGGCCTCGCCGTCGTGCGCCCCGGCCATGATGTGCACCCCGTCGCACAGCCCGCTCGCCTTGAGTTCCTTGATGAGGCTGCCGGCCAGCTCGACGGCCTTCCCCGGGGCCTCAATGAGCCCCGAGGCGATGTGGGTCGGCACCCGCAGCCCGGGCAGGACGCGCGGGTCCAGGGCGGCCTCATTCAGCCGGCCCACCTCATCCGGGGAGAGCACGTGCACCCCGGCGAGCACCTTGACCTTGGCGCCGCCGTCGCTCACGGCCTCGCGGGCCTGGGCGGCGAAGGCGCGGAAGGACTCCACCTCGAAGACGGCCTGCGTCTGGAAGAAGCGCGCCCCCACCTCGACCTTCTTGCGGAACTTGAGGAGCTGGGGCCCCAGGGGGTCGGAGTTGGGGTTGACCACCGCCCCGAGCAGGAAGGCGGGCGCCCCGGTGAGGGCCTGGCCGCCGCCGTCGTGGCCCTCGGCCAACTCAGCGGCCAGTTGCAGCAGCTGCACCGAGTCCAGGTCGAAGACCGGCTTGGCCTCGCGGTGGTCGCCCAGCACGACGTGGTCGCCGCTCACGCACAGCAGGTTGCGCGCCCCCAGGCTCGCCGCCCCGAGCAGGTCCGAGGCCAGGGCGAGGCGGTTGCGGTCGCGGCAGGCCACGGTGAGGATCGTCTCCAGGCCGCGCTCCTGGAGTGCGCGGCAGGCCGCCCAGCCGCTCATGCGCATCACGGCCCCGGCGTTGTCCGAAACGGTCACGGCGTCCACCTTGCCCTTGAGCTTGTCGGCTGCCGCGAGCAACGCCTGCAGACTGGTGCCCTTGGGCGGGTGCAGCTCGGCCGTCACCACGAAGCCTTTCTTTTCCAGTGTCTCCCGCAGTTCCACGGCTCTGCCCTCCCTTGTGCGGCCCTCTACAGGCCGTAGCGCCTCTTGTAGGCTAGATGGACGATCTGGGCCGGCTGCACATGGATGTTGTGGCGCTTGGGCGGCTGAACGGCCGCCAGCTCGTCCAGGCGCCCCGTGGCCTCCAGCCGGTCGTAAATGCGCCCCCAGGCGCAGGGCCGTTCGGGGTCTACCTCGCAGCGGCCCGCCACCGCCCCCCCGCAGGGGCCGTTGAGCAGCCCCTTGGAGCACGTCGTCACCGGGCAGATGCCCCCGGTCAGCCCCAGGACGCAGTCGCTGCACGCCCGGCAGCGCTCCGTCCAGACCCCCGGCCCCTCGGCCACCCCGATGAAGTTGGTGTTGAGGGCGGGGAAGACCGGCTTGTCGTCGTAGAGCTCGGCCAGGAGTTGCACCCCGGCCCCGCAGGCCGTGGACAGCAGCGCGTCGTAGCGGCCGATGTCCTTGGCCAGGGGCTCCATGAACTCGCGGTCGCACTGGCGCTCCAGGGTCGTCTCGTCGATCTGCACGCCGTTGCCCGCCATCTTCGCGGCGATGCGCAACTGCGCGCCCAAGACCCCGACCTCCTTCTCGCCGCCCGCCAGGCACACGGCGACACAGGTGCCGCAGCCGACCACCAGGACCCGCGGGTAGCCCGACAGCATGGCCTTGATCTCCTCGAACGGCTTCCTCTCTGCGACGATCATGACTCCACCTCGCGCCTCAGGGCGTGTTGTCTCAGATGGCCAGGGCCCGCACCGGGGCCGGCTCTTCCTCCGCCACGGCGGCGGCCGCCTCGATCTCGGCCAGCTTCCTGAGCGGGTTCGGGCCAAGCTCGATGGCCCGCTCGGTCATCATCTTCACCGCCTCCTGCCAGCGGGGGGCGTCTGAGGCGCCGATGTGGAACATCTCCAGGCGCCCGCTCTCCAGGCCGATCTCTTCGAGCAGCCGCTTGGCGTGCTCCACCCGCTCCTTGGCCCGGAGGTTGCCCTCGAGGTAGTGGCAGTCGCCGATCTCGCAGCCGCTCACCATCACGGCGTCGGCCCCCGCCTCGAAGCCCTCGAGGATGTGCATGACGTCCACCTTGCCCGTGCACAGGTACTTGACCACGCGCACCGTGGCCGGGTACTGCATGCGGGCCGAGCCGGCCATGTCGGCAGCCGTGTAGGTGCAAAAGGTGCAGATCAGGGCGAGGATGCGGGGCTCGAATTGCTGCTCACTCATGGCTTACGCACCTCCGGCGGCCCCGGCCCGCTTGGCGGGGGCCGGGGCGTTGGCGATGGCCGTGACTTTGGCGATCATCTGGCGGTCGGTGTAGTGCTTGACCTCGATGGCCTTGCGCGGGCAGGCCGAGGCGCAGTTGCCGCAGCCCTGGCAGGCCGCCGGGTCGATGTGGACGACCCCCTCGGCCCAGTCCATCGCCGGCACGTGGAAGGGGCAGGTGCGCACGCAGGTCAGGCAGGCCACGCACTTGGCGCCGTCCACCTCGGCCACCGCGCCCCCCACCATCGTCTCGCGCTTGGCCAGGATGGTGGCCGCCCGGCTGACGGCCCCCTTGGCCTGGGTGATCGACTCCTCGAGGAACTTCGGGCCGTGGGCCAGGCCGCACAGGAAGACCCCGGCGGTGGCGAAGTCGAGCGGGCGCAGCTTGACGTGGGCCTCCATGAAGAAGCCGTCGGTGTCATGGGGCAGGCGCATCACCCGGGCCACGCGCTCAGATGCCTCGTGGGGCCGGATGGCCGCGCCGAGCACGACGAAGTCTGGGTGGAGGTCGACGTCCACGCCCAGGTTCTGGTCGAGCACGCGCACGATCAGGCTGCGGTCGTGGTTGGGGGCCACCACCGGCTTGGAGGACGGGTCGTAGCGGATGAAGGCCACACCATTCTCGCGGGCCTGCTTGTAGAACAGCTCCCGGAAGCCGAAGGTGCGCATGTCGCGGTAGAGGACAACCACGCTGGCGCGGGGGTTGAGCTCCTTGAGCTTCAGGCTGTTGGCCACCGCGGCCGAGCAGCACACCCGGCTGCAGTAGGAGTGCTCTTCGTCGCGGGAGCCCACGCACTGGATCATGACCACGCTGCGGGCCTTGAGCACCGCGGGGTCGGCCTCGGCCAGCAGGCGGTGGAACTCGCGCTGGGTGAGCACGTGGGGGTGCTCGCCGTAGAGGTACTCGGTCGGCTGGTACTCCTGGCCGCCGGTGGCCACGATGGTCGCCCCGTGCTCGATCCGCTTCTCCTCGCCGCCGACCGTGATGGTCGTGGTGAACTTGCCCACGAAGCCGGTGTGATCGACCAGCTCCGCCCCCTTGAAGACGGTGATCAGGGGGTGGGACTCCACCTGGCGGATCAGGCCGCCCACGAAGCTCTGCACCTCGCTCGACTCCAGGGTGAAGCGCAGGTGGCGGGCGTTGCCCCCCAGCTCAGCTTCGCGCTCCACCAGGTACGTGCTGAAGCCCTGCTCGGCGAGCAGCAGCGCGGCGGTCATGCCGGCCACGCCCCCGCCGATGACCAGGGCCTTCTGCGAGATCTCGAAGGGTATCTCGCGCAGGGGCTCGAGCACCGCGGCCCGGGCCACCGACATGGCGATCAGCTCTCTCGCCTTGGCCGTGGCCTTGTCGGGCTCGTTCTGGTGGACCCAGGAGCACTGGTCGCGGATGTTGGCCATCTCGAAAAGGTACTTGTTGAGACCGGCCTCCATGAGGCTGTTCTGGAAGAGGCCCTCGTGCGTGCGGGGCGAGCAGGAGGCCACGATGACGCGGTTCAGGCGCTGCTCCTTGATCACCTGGGTGATCTTCTCCTGGGTGTCGGTGGAGCAGGTGAACAGGTTGTGCTCGGCGTGACGGACGAAGGGCAGCCCCTGGGCGAACTCGGTCACGGCGGCGACATTGACCACGCCGGCGATGTTGTTGCCGCAGTGGCAGACGAAGACCCCGACTCTGGGCTCCTCGCCAGAGACGTCGCGCTCCGGCGGATAGACCTTCTCCTCGCTCATGGTGCCGCGGGCGGCGGCGATGACCCGGCCCGCTTCGGCGGCGGCCGCCGAGGACTGCATCACCGTCTCGGGGATGTCCTTGGGGCTCTCGAAGACCCCGCTCACGAACACCCCGGGGCGCGAGGTGGCCACGGTGTCGAAGGGCGGGTGGGCGACGAAGCCGAAGCGGTTGAGCTCGACCCCGACCACCTTGGCCAGGCGGCGGCTCGCCTCATTGGGCCTCAGGCCGACCGAGAGGATGACCAGGTCGAACTCCTCTTCGCGCTTCTCCCCACTCTCCTCGTCGATGTAGCCCAGCAGGAGGTTCCTGCTCCCCGGCACCTCGGCCACCTGCGAGATCATGGAGCGGACATACCTGGCGCCGTACTTGTCCTTGGCCTGCTCGGCGTAGCGGTCGAAGCCTTTGCCCTGGGCGCGCAGGTCCATGTAGAAGATGGTCGGCTCGATGGTATGGACGTGCTCCTTGGCGATGATGGCCTGCTTAGTGGCGTACATGCAGCACACCGAGGAGCAGTAGTCGCGCCCGGAGGAGGCGTCGCGCGAGCCCACGCACTGGATCCAGGCCACCTTGTGGGGCTCTTTACCGTCCGAGGGGCGTTGGACGTGGCCCTGGAAGGGGCCCGAGGCCGAGAGCACGCGCTCGAAGTCGAGGCTGGTGAGCACGTTCGGGTAGCGGCCGTAGCCGTACTCGCCCTTCAGGCGGGCCTCGAAGGTGTCGAAGCCGGGGGCCAGTATTATGGCCCCGACGTTCAGGTAGCGCTCGCGGGGCTCCTGGGTGAAGTCGATCGCCTCGGCCGGGCAGTGCTTCTCGCAGGCGCGGCAGCGCCCCTTGTTGAGGAAGATGCACTGGGCCGGGTCGATGGAGTACTTGAGCGGCACGGCCTGGGGGAAGGTCAGGAAGGCGGCCTTGCGCTTGGCGAGCCCTTGGTTGTGCTCGTCGTCCACCTTCTTGGGGCACTTGGAGGCGCAGGTGCCGCAGGCGATGCACTTGGATACGTCGATGTAGCGGGGCCGCTGGAGCACCTTGACGCTGAAGCGGCCCGGCCCCCCGGTGACCTCCTCGACGGTGGCCAGGGTGAGGGTTTTAATGTTGAGGTGGCGCCCCACCTCGACCAGGCGGGGGGCGATCATGCAGGTGGCGCAGTCGTTGGTGGGGAAGGTCTTGTCCAGCTGGGCCATGCGCCCGCCGATCGAGGGGTTCTTCTCCACCAGGTAGACCAGGTAGCCCGACTCGGCGGCGTCCAGGGCGGCCTGCATCCCGCTGATGCCCCCGCCCACCACCAGCACGGCGCCGAAGGGCTTGTCTTTCGCAGTGTCGGCCATCAGCTCTCTCTCCTCCGCCTCTAGAGCAGCCCGCTCTTGCGCAGCAGGCTGCCGGGATCGACGAAATGGCGCTTCAGCCACGAGGGGGCATGGGCATCGCCGCAGGCCAGCCCGATCAGCTCCGTGAAGTAGAGCACGGGCAGGTAGTAGTCCCGGCCGGCCTGGGCCGCGATCTGGCGCTGGTGCATGTCGAGGTTGGCCTGGCACATCTGGCAGCCGACCACGAAGCACTCGGCCTCGGCCTCGAGGGCCTTGTCAAAGAGGCGCTGGGTCAGGGTGTGGACGATATCGGGCCGGGCGATGGTGTGGGAGCCCCCGCAGCAGGCGGTCTTGTAGGACCAGGGGGTGACCTCCATGCCCAGGGCGGCGGCGATGCGGTCCATCGACTGGGGGTTCTCGCAGTCCTCGGGGTCGCACACCTTGGGGGGGCGGGCGACCAGGCAGCCGTAGTAGCACACGCCCTTGAGCCCCTTGAGCGGCTTGACCACCCTGGCCTTGAGGCGCTCGAGGACGGCGGGCTGGCTGAGGAAATCGGCCACGTCGAAGAGCTTGACCCGACCCTCGAAGCGCACCCCGAGGGCGCGGCCCTCGCCGGAGAGGAGGGCCTTCTCGGCGTGCTTGAGGCGGTTGAAGCAGCTCGCGCAGGGCACGACGACGTCCTTGCCCACGGCCTCGGCCAGCCCCAGGTTGCGGGCGGGCAGGGCCAGGGCCAGGTGCGGGTCCAGGCTGTGGGCGGCGGTGGCCCCGCAGCAGCTCCAGTCGGGGATCTCGGCCAGCTCCACCTCGAGGGCGGCGGCCGCGGCCCTCACCGAGTCGTCGAACTCTCTGGCGCTGCCCATCAAGGAGCAACCTGGATAGTAGGAAACACTCAGCATGGCGTGACTCCCCCCTCGGCACGACTTGAGGCATTGGCCTGCCCGAACGGGCCGGGCGGCCCTAGGGCCCTGGCCAGGGGCAGCGCAGAATGGGCCAGATGATCGGCCAGAGGGCGAGCCAGAGGAGCGGCAGCAGGCCCGCGGCCCCCGCCAGCGGCGCGGCCGGCGAAATGGCCCGCGTGGCGGCCTGGGTAGCGGCCCTCGCTGCTCTCGCTCTCCTTGTCATCGCCCCCCCTCCTCCTGTGCTGCCCGCTTTAGCCCCGGGTAGCCGGGGCGCTGAACATCTGGCGGACTTCCCTGAGGCCCTTGACCCTCGAGGGCAGGATCTTGAGCCGGCCCATGCGGAACATCTGCCAGCCCAGACCGATGTCCGAGAACAGGTCCCGGGTGTGGCGCTTGTACTGGCCCATCACCCCCAGCTCGTGGACGCGCCCCCACCGCCTGATGTTGGCCAGGAAGATGCGGTGCATGGCCGCGACATTCTTCTCGGCCGGGGGCAGGGGCACGCCCTCCTTGAGGGCCAGCTGCTTCAGGTGGTCCATCAGCCGGGGGATATCGACCTCGTTGGGGCAGCGCGTCAGGCAGGTCTCGCAGGCCGCGCACGCCCAGATCGACTGGCTGGCCAGGGCCTCGCGGCGCAGCCCCAGCTGCACCAGGCGGATGACCCGGTCGGGGTAGTGGTCCATGGCGAAGGTGAGCGGGCAGCCGGCCGAGCACTTGCGGCACTGGAAGCAGGCCGAGGCCTTCACCCCGCTGGCGCGCTCCACCTCCTGCAGAAAACCCGGGTCGTAGGCGACTGTGTCGGGGAGGCTGCCGGTCATGGCCCTACCTCCCCCCGCCCGCCCGCACGGCGTCGCGCAGGGGGCTCTTGCTCTCGGCCATGGTGAAGGAGCTGGGCCCCGAGACGACCATCACGGGGCAGCGTGCCCGGCGCATCACCTGGTCCAGGTTGTTGCCGATGGTCATCGGCTCCTTCTCGCCCGAGCCCATGCCCATGACAATGAGGTCGGCGTTGATCCGCCTGGCCAGGCGCAGGATCTCGACGTGGGCGTGGCCGGGCTCGACGATGAGTTCCAGGTGGTCGAAGTCCTTCGCCTTGCCCAGGTAGAGCTTGTTGATGTGGCTGGCGTAGGCCTTCTGGACCTCGGGGCTCATGAAGCCAAGGGCCTCGGTGGAGCCCGGGGTGGTGTAGACGAACTGGCGGTAGAGCTTGTACGGCGACTCGACGTAGTGACAGACGTAGAGGGTCGCAGAGTACTTTTTGGCCAGATCGAGGGCCTGGTCAAAGGCCCAGCCGCACGACTCGGAGAAGTTCGTCGCGTAGATGATCTTCCTGTACATGCCGTCGCCCTCCTTTGCCCTGGAGGAAAAGCATCACATGTGCCAGGAACGTAATTGGATTATAATCTTGTTTAATCAGTTAGTTAGTGAGGGCTTCCCGACGGCGCCCCGCCCACCTGCTGCATCACTCTGTTGCAGGCCGGGCTGTAACTGGCTCAGGCAACTACGCAAATTGGTTGCGAAGACCCGCAATCAGGTGTTGCGCCACGGGTAAGTCATTCCAAGAACAGCGGGTTAGCGTGATTGGGCCGCCCCGCGGCCGTTCAACGCAATGTCGCCGGGGGCAGTGGTCCGCGGCCCCAGGGCGGGGCAGGCGGAGGGGAAGGGGTGAACGCGGCGCTGGCCGCCGCGGCTGGTGGGTCGGCGTCTTGGCCCACGGCGTGACTGAGCGCGCGTCCTCAGTCGCCGTTTACGCACTTGCGGGCCCGCTTGCGGTCGGCCTCGGGCAGGAGCTGCTTCCTCAGGCGCACGCTCGAGGGGGTGATCTCCAGGTACTCGTCCTCGGCCATTATCTCCAGGCCCAGCTCGATGGTGAGCCTGAGGGGTGGGGTGAGGACGATGGCGTCGTCGTGGCCCGAGGCGCGCATGTTGGTGAGGTGCTTGCCCTTGATCGGGTTGACCGTGATGTCCTCGCCCTTGGTCACGTTGCCGATGACCATGCCGTCATACACTTGGGTGTTCGGCTCGATATAGAGGCGGCCATGGCTCTGGAGGTTGTCGAGGGCGTAGCCCAGCGCCTTGCCCGTCATCATCGAGATGAGTGAGCCCACCTCGCGCTTCCTGATGGGGCCGGCATAGGGCCTGAAGCCGATCACCTGGGCGCAGAAGATGCCTTCGCCCCGGGTGTCCATGAGGAACTGCCCCCGGTAGCCCAAGAGCCCCCGTGTCGGCGCCTCGAAGACCATCCGCACGTAGCCACGGTTCTGCTTTATGTCCATGAGCACGCCCCGCCGCTTGCCCATTTTCTCGATGACGATGCCCGACATCCCCTCGGGGACGTCTATGGTCACTTCCTCGAACGGCTCGCACCTGCGGCCGTCGATCTCCTTGATGATGACCTGGGGCTGCGACACCTGGAGCTCGTAGCCCTCCCGCCTCATGTTCTCGAGCAGGATGGAGATGTGCAGCTCGCCGCGGCCATAGACCTTGAGCGAGTCGTTGGAGCCGAACTCGACGTTCAGGCCGATGTTCACCTCGAGCTCCTTCTCCAGGCGCTCCCTCAGGTGCCGGGTAGTGACGAAGCGGCCTTCCCGGCCGGCAAAGGGCGCGTCATTGACCAGGAAGTCGAGCGAGATGGTCGGCTCATCGACGCTGATGGCCGGCAGCGGCTCCTGCGCGGGGGAGGCGCAGATCGTCTCGCCGATGTAGATGTCGGGCAGCCCGGCGATCATCACGATGTCGCCCGCCACCGCCTCCTGGACCTCCTTCCTCTCGAGCCCGTGGAAGGTGAAGAGCTTGATGACCTTGCCCCCTCGAGCCTCGCCCGAGGGCTTCTTGATCACCACGCTGCCGCCGGTCCTCATGACCCCCTCGTGCACCCTGCCGATGGCCAGCCGGCCGATGAAGCTGTCGTAGGCGAGGTTGAAGGGCTGGACGCGGAACTCGGCCAAGGTGTCCGAAGGCGCGGCCGGGATCTGCTCGAGGATGGTGTCCAGCAGAGGGGTGAGGTCGGTGGAGTCCTCGCTCAGGTTGCGCTTGGCGATCCCGTCCCGGCCGATGGCATAGACCGTGGTGAAGTCCAGCTGCTCATCGCTTGCACCGAGGTCCAGGAACAGCTCGTAGACCGCCTCGTGTGCCCGTTCCGGGTCGGCGGCGGGCTTGTCGATCTTGTTCAAGACCACGATCGGCTTGAGACCGAGCTGCAAGGACTTCTGGAGCACGAACTTGGTCTGGGGCATCGGGCCTTCCTGGGCATCCACCAGCAGGAGGACCGAATCGATCGCCCGGAGCACCCGCTCGACCTCCGAGCCGAAGTCGGCGTGGCCCGGTGTGTCTACTATGTTGATTTTCGTGCCCTTGTAGAACATCGACGCGTTCTTGGAGTAGATGGTGATGCCGCGTTCCTGCTCCAGGGCATTGCTGTCCATGGTGACGGACTTGCCGGCCATGCCCGTCTGGCGCATCAAGGCGTCGGTGAGCGTGGTCTTGCCGTGATCGACGTGGGCGATAATGGCTATGTTACGAATTTCCATGACTTACCAACCTGGAGTTTACCAACCTATGTATTTAGCTGCCTACCCGGGTATGGGCTGTTGGTGCTTCCCGTAGCCAGGCAAAAGAAGAAGGACCTGGGCTGTTCCGCTCAGGCCCCTGATGCTCCCTGGAGCTGGATTGCTGCCTCGCAGCCCGCAACCGGCGCCCGCAGACCGCCGGCTTCATGCGAGCGTTACCGCATTTCCCTGGAAGTCGGCCACGGCATACATACAGAGTAATTTTAAATTATAGCATGCTTCAGTACAATGGGGCTACTCTCTTCTGGGCCGGGTGAGAGGAAACATCTCGTTCGGTCTTGGTCGCCGCTGGTGGCGGACGGGGCGCAGGTATCCGGTCAAGCCGCGGGGCGTCTGCCCGGGGCTCATCGCATGGGGGCGGCTGGGGCATTGAACTGCGAGGACGCCGTGGGAGGGGCTCTCGAGCTGCCGGAGGAAGGGAGGAGGCCGGCCGCTCCAGGCGGCCCCAGGGAACTACCTCTGCCCTAATATAGCACCCTCTGCACAAGGGGCGCCAACCGGAAAAAGTCATCAAGTGCGCGTCGCGACAAGAATGTTGACGCGGATCTGACTCTAGGGGAGGCGGCCGCTGTCGATGAACTGGCGGCTTACCGTCTGGCGGGGCTGGCTCAAGACCTCCGCGGTCGGCCCGGATTCGACGAGGCGGCCCTCGCAGATGACGTGCAGCGTGTCGCTCAGGCGGGCTGCCTGGGCCAGCGAGTGCGTCACCAGGATGACACTCATTCCGCGGGCGGCCAGCAGCCGCACCCCGTCCTCGATGGCCGCACTGCTCGAGGGGTCGAGGCTGGCGCAGGGCTCATCGAGCAGCAGGACCTCGGGGCGGGTGGCCACCGCGCGCGCCAGGGCCACCTTCTGGGCCTCGCCGCCCGAGAGCGACCCCGGCCAGCGCCTCTCGTAGTCCGCCAGGCCGGTGAGGCGGAGGGCCTCGGCCACGCCCCGGCGCAAGTCCTCCCCGCGGCAGCCCCGGAACCTGAGCCCCGCGGCAACGTTGTCGAACACGCTGGCCCGGAAGAGTGCGGGGCGTTGCTGCACGAAGCTCACCCGGCGGCGCAGCTCGAGGCAGTTGGGCCACCGGTCTATCGCGTCGCAGCCGCCCAGGAGCACGCGCCCCTCGCTCGGCGGGACGACCAGCCCCAGGCAGCGCAGGAGGCTCGTCTTGCCGGCGCCGTTGGGCCCCACGATGGCGTGGATGGCCCCGGCCTCAACCGCCAGGCTCGCCCCGCGGATGAGCCAGTGGCCCTCCGCCTGCAACCCCAGCCCCTCGGCCACCAGCCGTGCCGCCATCAGCGCCTCCCCGTGCCCTGGAGGGCCTGCAGCCCGGCGTTGAGCGCGAAGGCCAGGCAGATGAGCACCAGCCCGAGCCCGATGGCCAGCTCGAAGTCGCCCTTGGCGGTGTCGAGGGCGATGGCCGTCGTCATGACGCGGGTGTAGCCGGCGATGTTGCCCCCGATCATCATCACCGCGCCCACCTCGGCAATGACGCGGCCGAACCCGGCAATGACCGCCGCCATCATGGCGAAGCGGGCCTCGCGCACCACCACCAGGGTGGCCTGGAGGGGGCTGGCTCCCAGCCCCAAGGCGGCCTCGCGCACCTGGGGGCTGACCTCGGCCACCGCCGCCAGACACAGCGCCGCCACGATGGGGGTGGCCAGCAGCGCCTGGGCGGCGATCATGGCCGCAGGCGTGAAGAGCAGGCCGAGGGCACCCAGGGGTCCGCTGCGCGAGAGCAGCAGGTAGAGGGTGAGGCCGACCACGACGGGGGGCAGCCCCATGCAGGTGTTGAGCAGGCCGACGACGGCCCGGCGCCCCGGGAAGCGGCTCAGCGCCAGCGCCGCCCCCAGCGGGCAGCCGGCCAGGGCGGCCAGCACGACGGCCGAGCCCGAGACCTGGAGCGAGAGCCAGATGATGCGGTAGAGCTCGGGCTCCCCCGAGGCGATCAGCAACAGGCCCCGCCACAGCCCTCGTGCGATCGTGTCCACCGCCGCCCGCCCCTGCCCCTTACCTGGCGTTGGGGACGAAGAGCCGGTTGCCGGCGCGGTCCCGGAAGTTGCCGATGACGCCCTGCCCGGCCGACGAGGTGACCCAGGCGATGAATGCCTGCGCCTCCTTGGCCTTGACGTGGAGGAACCTGGCCGGGTTCACGGCGATGACCGAATATTGGTTGTAGAGGGCCGGGTCACCCTCGACGAGGAGCTGGAGGCTGAAGTGCTCGCGCTCGCGGGTGGCCAGCCAGGTGCCGCGGTCGGTCAGGGTGTAGAGCTGCCGCTCGTTGGCCACGCGCAGGGTCTGCTCCATCCCCTGGCCGATCTCGAGGTAGGAGGCCCCCTTGGGTTTGGCCCCCGACTGCCGCCACAGGGCCAGCTCGCGCCGGTGCGTGCCCGAGTCGTCGCCGCGGGAGACGAAGGGGAAGCCTGCGGCGGCAAGCCTTCGGAAGGCGGCCACGGCGTCCCTGCCCCGCACCTTGGCCGGGTCGGCTGCCGGCCCGACGACGACGAAGTCGTTATACATCACCTGGCGGCGCTCAAGCCCCCAGCCCTCGCGCACGAACTGCTCCTCGGCCTCCGGGTCGTGGACGAAGACGAGGTCGGCGTCGCCGCGCCTGGCCATGCCCAGGGCCTGCCCGGTGCCCACGGCGATGACATGGACCTTGATGCCCGAGTGCTTCTCGAAGGCGGGCAACAGGACCTCGAAGAGCCCCGAGTTCTGGGTGCTGGTCGTCGAGGCCATGGTGAGCGGCCCGGCGGCCTGTGCGGGCGCTGCGGAAAGGGGTGTGGCCGCGAGCAGGGTCGAAGGCATGGCCAAGATCAGGGTAATGAGGGCGAGCGACATCAGGGGCCATCTATTCACGAATGTGCACCTCCGTTTGGCCCCGAGGGCGATATTTCCGCTTGACTTGCCCCGGGGCTCTATGTCACATTGGACATACGCTTTCTGGGGCATAGGCCCTTTACCTTCAGGCTTTCGTTGTGGAAACCCCTCGGGTGCCGGCCCGGGGGGGTTGCTTTTGGGGCCTCTTTGCCTCGGCCGCGGCCTCGAAGCGGGCCAGGCGCCGGGCGAAGAACCTCTCCGTCTCCCGCAGCAACTTCTCGTACTCGTTGAGGATCAGACGCCCCTCCGCCGTGAGCGCCATCCCCCGCTGCCCCGCGGGGCTGGGCTCGGCGAGCCGCAGGCCCAGGTGCTCCTCCGAGGCCTTCAGCTTGCCCCAGGCCGCCCGGTAGGACATGTTGAGCCGCTTGGCCGCCTTGGCCAGCGAGCCTTCATCGTCGAGGGCGCGCAGCAGTTGCGCCCGCCCCTTGCCGAAGAGGAGCAGGCCGTCGCGCTCAAGCCAGATCTTTGCCCTGATTTCCATGTCTTCTTGCCCCTCCCTCCTGCCGCCGCCCGTTCCCTGCCGCCGCCAGACTTCTATTGCCGCCAGATGTCTATTGCCGCCAGATCTCTTGGCCCGCCCGCTCCACCTGATAGCCGCCCAGCCGCAGGACCTTGGCCTGGAAGTCGGCCGAGCGGACGACCTCGAGCAGCAACTGCATCCGGGCGTCGTTGAAGTAGGCTTCGGGGATGGCCAGGTCGTAGCGCTCGGTCGTCACGGGGATGAAGTCGAGCCCCAGGGCCTTGGCCGCGGCATATATCGCCAGCCCCACGTCGGCCCGCCCCGATAGCACGTCCACCGCCACGGCCATGTGGGTGAACTCCTCGTGCTCGTAGCCGCGCACCGCGCTGGCATCGAGCCCCAGGCGCTTGAGCTCGTAATCGAGCAGGATGCGCGTGCCCGAGCCCGCCTGCCGGTTGATGAAGACGATGTCCTCACGGGCCAGGTCATTGATGCCCGTGATCCCCTTGGGGTTGCCGCGGGGCACCACCAGGCCCTGCTCGCGGAAGACGAGGTTGACCAGGCGCAGGGGCAACCCCGGGAGGTAGTGCCGGATGTAGGGGGCGTTGTAGTCGCCGCTCTCGGGGTCGAAGAGGTGGCAGCCGGCCAGGTGGGCCACCCCCTTGCCCAGGGCGAGCAGGCCGCCGAGGCTCCCCACGTTGGCCGAGGACAGGCTCAGGCGGTGGTCCTTCCGGCGCAGCTCGTTGGCCAGGACGTCGAGGGTCAGGTCGTGGCTGCCGATGCACACCAGGGTGTTGAGGACGTCGGCCTCGGGGCGCAAGAGCTCTACCAGCACCACCTCGCCTTCCCCCACCCCCTCGCTCTCGGCTGGGATGCGCAAGATGGCGTCGGCCCGGGTGAGGGTGCTGATGGAGCCCGCCCCACGGGGGAGCGGCGTGGCGACGTTGTGCTCGCCCACCCGGCCCACCTTGACCCGCAGGAACTCCTCTAA
>Ga0315282_10008674_pt1 | contig 16387 bp, 12 predicted proteins | sample YL17G07_20_MG_FD_203693 | JGI IMG/M metagenome (GOLD analysis project Ga0315282, IMG submission 203693) | Sediment microbial communities from Yellowstone Lake, YNP, Wyoming, USA - YL17G07_20 | ecosystem: Environmental > Aquatic > Freshwater > Lake > Sediment | place: USA: Wyoming | collected...
GGTCCACAGCTCCGATCCCCATGGACGGGATTAATTCGCCATCGTACCCGCCCGCGTTGAACTCCATGACAATCTCGGGATTCAACGAGCGCCCATAGTCGGCGAGTTCGCGAAAAGTGTCGGCCATCGTTTCGCAGCGGAAATCGATGAAGTCCTGATAAAGTGGGTCACCGTTGTATCGGTCAGGGGTAGGAGGCGGCGGGGGCGGCTGCATGTGGTCCACTTCCGTACTCCCAAACCGCCGCGCACGTTCCTGGGGCGGATACTTCTTCTTCAGGTATTCGCGGAACTCGTTCACCGAATACGGTTCGTACCCGGGCCCCATCACGTAATTATCAAAGTGGACCAGATCCACCTTGGCCTCCACCACCGCGAAGTGAACGACCTCACGCAACAGAGAGCGAAAGCCGGGATGGCTGCGGTTCGCCCAGTAGCGATAGTAGAGCGGTCCCCAGGTGACGGGCTTGCCGCTCCGGTCCAGCGTGAACCAATCCTTCGCCTCAGGATGTTCCGCCAGCATAGTTTCGTAAAGGATTGTCCCGCTCGACGTATAGCAGCCGACGCGCAGTCCCAGCCGATGGCAGATTTGGGTGAAGGTCTTGCAATCCTCCATGGAGGTGCGCTCCGCTTTGAGCCCGCCGCCCTTATAGAGGGGAATCATCAAAAAGTTGAAGCCCATTTCCTTCAGGCGGCGCGCGAGTTCTTCGGAGTGCTCCTGATTCCAAATGGCCATCTTCTGGTCATAGCTCATGAACGCTTGCGAGAAGTCGTAACTGCCTGCACGGAGGCGCGTGAGGAGGGATTCCCAGTCCACGCCGGCCATCACCACCCCTTCCTGACGCCACCACGCGGGGCGACTCTGGCCCCAAGCCTGAGCAAGCGCGGCAGCGGAGTGCGGGTTGTGGATGCCGGCCGACGCTTCCGGTGTATCCGACGCCAAAGCGGGGAGGGTAGTGAGAAGTCCTCCGGTCACACCCAGAAATTCCCGGCGGCTGACGCCGTGCGACGTTGGTTTCTGATCCATGTCCTTGCCTCCTTGGGTTGGGGATTTCCTTGGCTTGCCTTCTTACTTCATCAGCGTGATTCCGTGCATGGCCACAATGATTTCGTTGGGGAGTATGGTGCTTCCGGCACTCTGAAACGGGCGAGCTGCAAAGGCCAAGATACGGGAGCCGACGCGATCGGGCTGTGCCGGTGGTGAAGAATTTCGTTTTTGGTGGTACAGTGCGCTCCGGCAAGGCGGGATGCCCGGACAAAGCGGGCAGTCGCACATGGGGGCCGCCCGTCAGAAGTGCAAGATTACATTTCAGTCGGAATTCGCGTCTTGGCGCTCCGGCGTCTGAGAGTATACACCTGGTTGTCTCCAACCGAGCCTGTCCCTGCCAAAAACTCGATCGACCGCAGAGACCAGGTTTTGCCGGCGAGCCATATACTTCGCGACAGTGGCCTAGGACAATTCGATTCCGAGTTTGTGCAGTTCGCCATGGACACGCGGTGCTCCCCAAAGCGGATTCGCCAAACTCATCTTGCGGACCAGGTCACGGACCTCCAGGGCAATTGTCGGACGCCCGGGTGCGGCAGGCTGACTTTTCCATCTGGAGATAGAGGGAGGAAGGAAGCTCCCTGCCAAGGTATATTTCGGGCATGGGCAGAACAGCTCATGAAACTGGTCCAAGGCAGGAGCGCCAGGCTTGGAGTTCGCCGCCGGAGACCAGCTGCAAGAGATCCCGATCTGGTTTGATTCCTGAGGAATGCCTCCATGCCTTCTTTGCCGACAAAACCTAGCCACCCAGCTTGATTGCGAGAGGGGGGAGGCCGCCGTCTTGCTGATGTCAGCCTTGACAGGTGAGGATTAGTATGTAAGATATTAGACTTCTCCGGCTACCAAGCGCAATTTGAGGGGGGAGTACCGAAGAGGTCGAGGGGCGGGTGTGGTCCCGACCTCAAGGAGAACTCTTAGGTCCCTTGCCGGAGGAAGTGCTCGCAGTCTGACAGGAAAACGTGAGTTTACACTCCACTGTTAACCCAGAAAGCTAATTGGGACAAGCTCGACCGTGCGGGAGGGGCTACGCGAGGATTGGCTTTTGCCGTGGGAACCTGCCAGTGCTGTTCCAACATTCTGGAACGAATTCCTGTAAGCCGGATGGCAGGCCAGTGCAGTTCAAGACGGAAGCATTATCCATAGCCTGACTACGTTAAGACGGCACTAGGAGGACAAATGAGACAATTCCTGGTTCATGACACTCGCGACAACGTCGGCGTTGCCGTCGTTGATATCGAGCCGGGTCAAGCCGTTGCAGGAGCGGCCTTAGATAATGGCCAGATCTTACACGTCACGGCCTCCCAGGCAATCCCCTTGGGGCATAAGATTGCACTGAAGGATCTCAAGTTGGGAGGTACCGTCATCAAATACGGTGAGGATATCGGAAAAGTCGTTGCGAATATTCGAACCGGAGAACATGTACACGTGCACAACCTGAAGACCAAGAGGTGGTGATGATGGAGAAGATTCCAAAAATCAGGGGTTACCGGCGGCAAAACGGGCGGGTGGGGATTCGCAATCATGTTGTGGTCCTTTCCGTCGACGATATTTCTAACGCGGCCTGCGAAGGGGTGGCCCGGGTTATTCAAGGTGTCCTGCCCCTACCCCACGCCTATGGACGACTGCAATTTGGCGAGGACCTGGAACTGTTCTTCCGCACCATGATCGGCACCGGGTCGAATCCGAATGTGGCTGCGGCGGTTGTCATTGGGATTGAGCCCGGTTGGACGGGACGGATCGTCGAAGGCATCGCCAGCACGGGGAAGCCCGTGGCAGGTTTTTCGATTGAGCGCAGTGGGGATTTAAAGATCATCCATGAGGCCTCGCGGAAGGCGCTGGAATATGTTCAGGGGGCTTCGGAGCTGGCGCGAGAAGAATGCTCCCTGGATGAGGTCTACGTTTCGGTCAAATGCGGAGAGTCGGATACGACGACCGGCCTGGCTTCCTGCCCGACCGTCGGCCATGTAGTGGACTATTTGGTGGAGATCGGGGGCACGGCATCGTTCGGTGAAACCACCGAATTGACCGGCGCCGAGCATATTGTCAAAAAGCGGGCTGCCACACCGGAAGTGGGAGAAGCGTTCATGAAGATGTGGACCGACTATAACGATTTCATCAACCGCCACAAGACCGACGATCTATCAGAGTCCCAGCCTACTAAGGGAAACATTCGCGGCGGGCTTACCACGATTGAAGAGAAGGCGATGGGGAATATTCAGAAAATTGGCAAGTCCTCCCGGTACGTCGGAGTCCTGAAGCCGGCGCTGGCTCCGAGTGGGAAGGGGCTGTGGTTCATGGACACCTCATCGGCTGCCGCCGAAGCGGTCACCTTGTGGGCCGCCTCCGGGGCTGTGCTCCACTTGTTTCCGACGGGGCAGGGCAATGTCATCGGCAATCCCATCGAGCCGGTCATCAAGATCTCGGGCAATCCCTTGACTTGCAGTACGATGAGCGAACACATCGATCTGGACGTGTCGTCGATTTTGACGGGTGAAATGACGTTGGAGCAAGCCGGCGGAGAGCTCCTTAACTTGATGGTGCGGACATGCAATGGCCGGCTGACTGCTGCCGAAGCGCTTGGTCACCGGGAGTTCGTGATGACCAAGCTCTATCGCAGCGCCTGATGTCCTTGCGGATGCGATCATTTTGCCGCGACGATTGATTCCTCAGCAGGCGGGAGTGTGGGAAGAATATCGGAACCTCGGTGCCCCGCTGAGCGGAGATGATTTGAGGCCCCCTTAACATCCCGGAGGGTTGGGGAGCTGACGAATCGTGGGAATGAACCAGGAATTCTCATTCAAATACGGCTCTGAGCTCCAAGTCATTTCTCTCGCCTCCGATCCGGCATGCGAGACGTTGCTACCCCAATCGCTTCCGCCACTGGAAGATCCTGCTTCCGCGGTTCGCGCGGCCCTAGTCAACCCTATCGGCACGCCCCCGTTGAGGAGGATCCTCTGTCCCGGCGAACGCGTTGCGGTGGTAGTGAACGACATCACCCGCCTGGTGTACAGCGAGATTTTTCTTCCCGTTCTCATCAATGAAATAAACGCCTGCGGCATTCCCGACCGAGACATTTTCATCGTCTTTGCCTTGGGCCTTCACCGGCAGCAAACTCCGGAGGAGCGGCACCGCATCGTCGGTGAGGAAGTGGCGAGCCGGATTGCTCTCTGTGATCATGACTGCCACGACCGGGAAAATCTCGTAAGGCTGGGACGGACGAGCCGGGGCAACGAGGTTTGGATCAACCGGCGGGTGTATGAGGCCGACCGAGTCATCTTAACCGGGGAGATCCTTTACCATCAAATCGCCGGCTACAGCGGAGGACGCAAAAGTTTGGTTCCGGGCGTGGCGGGGGCAGAGACTACCGCCTTCAACCACAAACTCATTCTCGACCCGAATTGCCGGCCAGGTATTTTGGAGGGTAATCCTGCCCACGAGGATCTGCTCGAAGCGTGTCGAATGTTTGAGCCGGACTTTCTGTTGAATGTTGTGCTAGCCCCCGCCAGGGGATGGGTTCGAGTTGTGGCTGGCCGTTACGATGTCGCCCATCGAGCGGGCTGCGAGACTGTCGATCGGATGTGCCGAATCCAGATCGACCAGCCTTATGACCTGGTTTTGGCGAGCGCTGGGGGCTTCCCCTTGGATATCGACTTGCGGCAGGCTCACAAAGGAATGGAAAACGCCGCTCGAGCCTTGCGCCCGGGCGGTGTGCTCGTCTATTTTGCGGAATGCCGGGAGGGCACAGGAAGCGCCGCGATTGAGGAATGGGTGGAGAAGTTTTCCACCGCGGGACAGATGGAAAGGGAGCTTCGTTCCAGATTCATCGTAGGTGCGCACAAAGCGTATTGGCTGGCACGCTTGGGAGAACGCGTGAAGGTCCTGCTCGTCTCCAAACTCCCGGACGCATTGGTGCGGAAATGCCACCTGTATCCTACGGCTGAACCGGAAAACGCCGTCGCCCAAGAACTACGCAGGTTGGGGGCGGGAGCGCGAGTCGCGTATATCCCTCATGCGGGAATTACTCTACCGGTACCGGTTGGGGAGCGGATGTGCGCGGTCTGATGCTCACATTCTCGCGAGCAAATGAAGAAGGAGTGTAACCCATCGACCATCTACTGTGCCGTCCCAGCCAGTTCTTTACACGGACGACGCGGGAGCCTTGGCGTTGTAGGGGCGCATGGCCATGCGCCCCTACTTCCGGAATAGGAGATGCCCGTGGATTCAAGGTAAGAAATTTCATGGGACGGCAAGCTAGAAAAGCGAAACCCCCATGTTTCTCGCCGGTGAGTGGGTGCGCTCGGCCTGCGCTTGCAGTTCCATGGCATGGGCGTTCTGAACCTTCCGGCTCATCAGGTTTTCTGCTGATATATAATAGGCGGTAGGCTGACGCCCGAATACACCGCAATAACTGAAGTCTCAGGGGAGGGAAATTGGGCCTAAAAATACCTGAAAATCTAACTCAACAAGCATTTCGTTACATTCGGGATGAAATTGTTCGGGGAAAGATCGATGGCCGGCAACATTTGACCGAGGGCTACTTTGCCGCGCGCTTCGGAATCAGCAAGTCTCCGGTTCGAGAAGCGCTCAATCGTTTGGAATCTGAGGGGCTGATCACCATCGTTCCCAGGCGGGGCGCCTTTGTGGTGGAACTCTCAGTTCAAGATATCGAGGAAATCTTCGAATTACGCGAAGCGCTGGAAGCGCTGGTGGTGAAAGATGCCGTCTTGGATGAAAAGATCCTGGCGCGCATGCGGGCGGCAGTCATGTCAGCTCAGCGTTACCTAGAGGAGAAGAACAAGGCCAAATACATTCATGCGGATTTGGCTTTTCACACCACCCTGATGGAGGCCAGCAACAACTCGCGTTTGAAGAGAATTCTCGAAAACATGCGCAACCAAATCACTCTTGTCCGCTCTCGGACCTTCGAGCTGTCCAGCCATGATTCCGTGAAACAACATCTCAATATTCTCGAAGCCCTCAAACAGGGAGATCGGGACCTGGCAACGAATTTGATGGTAGAACACATTCGATTTGTCCGAGCCCGATTGGTCGCCCACCTGCGCCAGCGTGAGAGCGAGGGCGGTGCGCAGGAAGGTATCCCTGCCTGACGGCACACTGGCTACGTTTGCTGACCCGAACAGTGCTGTACAAAGCTCAGCCTTCGGCCACATAATCAGTATCCGTTCCAGTTCCATTGCGCGCCAAGTTCAGTTAGCGCTGAAGATAATCTTCTAGGAATGTGCAGCCCGCACGTGGGTGGACTAGCCAATGACCGTTTGCCCTGAGGTATCCCAGGGCGAGGGGCTTCTCTGCTAAGCTGCTAAACTTGGCGAGATCACGCAGGGGAACACTTGCCTGACTCCTATGAGGGGAAAACTTCTTTCCCTGCTTTCTCCAAGCATTCTCGCCGCTCTTGCGATCGCCTACACTAACCTGAAAGGATCACGTACGCCGAGGACGATTGACCAAGACCAACAGCGAATCCGGGGCGCATCATGAAACAATGCTTCTTGTTGTTTCTTACAATTTTCGAAATAGCTCTTGGGGCATCCAGGCCAGCCTTGGCCGCCCAACCTTTCGAAGTCGTCGTCGAGCGTGGCGTCGCCATGAAAACGCGTAACGGAGTCACTCTCCGGGCGGATATCTTCCGGCCCACAGCTGCGGGGAAATTTCCTGTCCTCCTCCAACGCACACCTTACGACAAGCGAGCCGACGTGCACTTCGGGCTCAAGGCCGCGGCCCGCGGCTACGTTGTGGTTATCCAGGACACGCGCGGGCGCTATGCCTCCGAGGGCGAGTGGTATCCGTTCAAGTACGAGTCTCAGGATGGGTACGACACCGTAGAGTGGGCTGCCGCCCTCCCCTACTCGGATGGAAAAGTGGGGATGATTGGCCGCTCTTACGATGGAGCCACGCAGATGCTCACGGCGATTGCGTCGCCGCCGCATCTGGCCGGAATCTTTCCTTACGCGACAGCCTCCAATTACCACGAAGGATGGACGTACCATGGAGGCGCTTTTGAGCAATCGTTCAACGAGTCTTGGACGACCATGCTGGTTCCCGACACGCTGGGCAGGCGAGTCCAGCGAGAAAACATCCCGCGGCTATGGAGATGGAGACTCCCACTTGCCGACTATCCATCGCTGGACTTCGGCACTTTCCAAGACCTGGCACCCTATTTCGTTGACTGGCTCGGGCACCCTGCCTACGACGACTACTGGAAACAGTGGTCGATTGAAGACCACCACGCGGACATCCTGGTCCCCGCCTACCATGTGGCCGCTTGGTATGACCTTTTCCTGGGCGGGACGCTCCGCAATTACACGGGCATCAAAGCGCGAAGCGGAAGCGATGCCGCCAGGCGCGGCCAGAGATTATGGGTGGTGATTGGTGGACATGCCGGCAGCGGGCGACAAATCGGTGATGTCGATTTTGGTTCGGCAGCCGAGTTTGATGTCGACGACGTCATCCTCCGCTGGTACGACCATCTTCTGAAAGGCCTCGAAAATGGGATTGAGAAGGAAAAGCCGGTCAAGATTTTTGTTATGGGTAAGAACATTTGGCGCGAAGAAGATGACTGGCCTCTAGCGCGCGCCCAGATCACACGCTTCTATCTTCACTCCGGGGGAAATGCCAACTCCCTGCGAGGCGATGGGACGCTGAGCACGGTCGTCCCCACGTCTGAGACTGCGGACCATTTCGTGTATGATCCCGCCAACCCGGTACCGACGCAAGGCGGACCTGTTTGCTGCGCCCGGTTTCAGATTCTCTCGGGACCGCGCGATCAGCGGCCCATCGAGGCTCGGGACGACGTCCTGGTTTATTCCCTGCCGGAGTTTAAGGAGGACTTTGAGGTCTCCGGGCCCATCAGCATGGAACTCTACGCCAGTTCTTCCGCGGTAGACACAGACTTCACAGCGAAGTTGGTTGACGTGTGGCCCAACGGATTCGCCCAGAACCTGACCGAAGGCATCCTCCGGGCGCGCTATCGCAACTCCCCGGAAAAAGCCGAGTTCTTGAATCCGGGGGAGATCTACAAACTAACTCTGGATCTGTGGGCCACCTCGAACGTCTTTCTGAAGGGTCACAAGCTACGCTTGGAAATCTCCAGCAGCAATTTTCCGCGTTTTGACCGCAACTTAAACACCGGCGAGAACCTCGTCCAAGCCACGCGCTGGATTCAGGCGAGAAACAACGTTTACCACAGCCACGATCACCCGTCGGCACTCGTTGTGCCGGTGGTGCCGCAGTAGAAAATCTGAAGATTGAAATCGGGAAGGACGAGCGCGCGCTCACGGGAACAGAGCAGGACGCGTGCGCGGGGGTAAATGAAAGGATCAGATGCCAGGAGCTTCTCTGTCACCTCTTCTCACCCATTAATTGCACAATCAGAATGACCGCACGCGGTAAATGGAAGGGATCCTTAACCGGGAACGTGACAACTTCCTCAGTCGGTTTTCCCTCCCGGGTGAGGCGCTGATACCACTCCCCGCAATCCGGCATGGGGAAATGCGACCACGACCAGTCCGCTACTTTCTTGTACCACGCAAAGCACCAATCCTGGCCCGTCAATTCGTATGCCAGGAGCGTCGCGTATAGGGCTTCCGCGTGCGGCCACCAGAGCTTCTTTTGTGAGTGCGGGAGAAACGGCTCGCCTCCCTCGGTATCGCGTGACAACAGCAGGCCCCCGTACTCTTCGTCCCATGCGTATTCAAGATGCCAGCGCATGACCTCCGTTGCGCGTTGGATCAAATCATGGTCACCGCGATGCCGGGCTACGTGCAGCACAAACCACATCGACTCAATGGCGTGCCCCGGCATCACAAACGTGCCGGCGGGGGGTGGAAGCTCCTGGTAATCGTGGGTCAGGTATTCCAACAGAACCTTCCGCTCCGGCTTAACAAAATGTGTCATGATCCGGTCCGCATATTGGGCGGCAAGACCTTCGAGCTTGTCGTCGCCCAGGGTTTGCCCCAGCTCATGCGTAACTTCGGTCATCATCATTGGCACGGCGTGATTCCTCCATCCCGCGGGCATGGGATAGGGCATCGTTTCATTGAAATCGGGTTCTTCGATACGACGGACCACCCGTTCAAACGTCTGGCGTGCCACCGAGAGTGCCACCTCATCCCGTGTGGCGCGGTAGTATTCACTCAGCCCGTAGACGGCAAAGCAATCGGAATAGATGCTGACGGCGCCTTCCAGCACGCGGCCCTCACGGTCCGTGTGATAGACCCAGCGCCCCCGATCATCGCGGCCATGAGCCAGGAGGAAACGGACGGTGTTCTTCGCGGCATCGAGAAATTCCGGCCGCGCCTCGATGCGGTTGTATAGCGCTGAGAACGTCCAGACCGATCGGGCCTGCGACCAGATGAATTTATCGCCGCTCTGCGCCTGGCCGGCGTCGCTCATGCAGGTGAGCACGCCGCCGTGCTCGCGATCGATGATCCGCTCAAGCCAGAAGGGCGCGATCCCGTCAAGCAGGAAACTTCGATACTGGGCGTAAAGCTCTTTCTTTTCTTCGGTTGGTAGTCCCACCGTGCACCTCCGCGCTATCCCTTTCCTTAAAGGCTGCGAATACAAGAACCAAAAGGCAGAAAGCAAGAATCACGGATCAAGACCGCAAACGATCCGATTGCATTGAACCCTTCGTTAAATTGCTCTCTTTTTTTATTGGCATTAGCGCCGACCCTCGACCGGACGTACGTACATCACATATTAGCGCGCGATTGTCACTTATCCACTGAATTCCAGATTTTGTTACAGGGCTGCCCTAGTGCTCCAATGTCTCGTAGCGCCTCTCTTGTGAAGAAGGGATTGATAAATTACATCTTCCAAATTACTTGTTATGCATTTCTTTGAGGAGACTCTTATAGTTTCGACGGTTTCGTTCAGAAGGCAAGGAGCTGAAATGCTTTCCCGGAAATTTGAGACTGCAAAGTCGGGAACATGTTCAAAGGATCTTCCCAAATGCCCGACCGGAATCCATGGGCTCGATGAGATAACGGCCGGCGGTCTACAATGAGGATGACCCACTCTCGTTTGCGGCAGCGCCGGCTGCGGGAAGACGCTGCTCGGCATGGAATTTCTTGTCCGGGGGGCAAAGGACTGCTTTGGAATCGTTTGACCAGATGGGCTCGGCGCGTTGCGGAAGTACGGCGTCTCCGTTGTTCAATGCGCTTAGACTGCTTGGGTTCGGCCTAACCCCCTGGAGCCCTCACGTGCAAATGTACCGAGCTCAACGCTTACACTTAACCTCAAGCCTCAGCCCTTAACCACGGAGATGGATGTTCGGCTATTACTCCGATCGCTCACTACGGCCTCATTCTTCGAGGTCAAAGTACATGTTGTAAGGGGTCCCGTACCCCACGCGATAGAACGGCACTATCGTGCTTTCCTTCTCGCGTGCTCGGTGAAACTCCAGTCCTCCGCTGGGGGAGGGCATCCACTCTTGAAGGTTCGATTCGGCAGGGGTCAGTGTGGGCCGATCGTCGCGGACCATGACCACAGGACCATAGGTGACAGCCGCGCGGTTCGGATGCTGCTCATCGACGCGGCTAAAACCAAGGCGCATGGGAATCTGGATTGCGACACGGTCGCCCGACTTCCATTCACGCCGGATTGTCGCCCAACTCCCCGGGCGTGTCGAGATTTCGTAACTTTCCCCATTAACCTCCACTTTCGCTCCGCTCGACCATCCCGGCACACGAATGCTCAGATCGAACGGGACCGACGCGGCGGAGTTGATCGTGAGGCTAATGGTTCCGGATTCCGGGTAATTCGTTTCCTGCTCAACTACAATCTCACTCCCGTCGCAATTCCAAGTAACTTGCGAGGGGACAAACAGGTTGATGAACAATCCACTCGAATTGCGGAAATATATCAGGTTGTGGTAGTCCGCAACCGCTTGGGGGTAGGTGCCCGAGCAGCACGGCCAGGCAGCGTACGGGAGGTAGAGCTTTTCAGAGCCACCGAGCCGGTAATCGGAGTAGTAAAACGTCTTGCCGCGTTCACCCATAGGAAGCGCCGCGCCGATGCCGTTGTAAACCAGTTTTTCGATCCAGTCGCCGTAGCGAGCCTCTCCGGTGTATTGCAGGAGATACCGGCCAAGCTTGAAGACCGCCCATGTTCCACATGGCGTCTCAAACGATGCCGAGGTGGCTTCGATAGATCTCCCCAACGATCCATCTGCGGCGACAAGATTCTCATCAGGGCCGAATCCACCGGTGGCATAACATTGCGTGCGCTGGAAGAAATCGTACGCATTGACGATGGTCCGCAAGTATTGGGGGGCCCCGGTCATTGCATAGGTCATGGCCGCACTGCTGAAGGTGTTGACGTGGCTGTAAGCATGCAAGCCGGCGGGTGTAGGCGTAACGTCTCCCGAGAACACGCCCCAATAGGAATCATATCGCCACAGGTCCCCAAAGCTTTTGTAGAGGGAATTACCCGTCGCCTGGTAAGCGCGATAGAGGTTTTCGGGAAGCGTGTACCATTCGGTCCCGCTCGCATTCCGTGCAGCCGGTGAGGGCGTTTTGCGCGTGCGATCCAAGTTTTTCACAGCCCAGCCCGTGATGGTCTCGAGCAGAGACGCGGCATTCTTCTGGCCGCCATACGTGTACATGTCGACCAGTCCGCAGACTGTTTTCTCATAGATGTGGTGGGGCGTCCAGGGATGGCGGGAAAAGTAGAAATAGCCGTCCGGCTCAATCGTCTTACCCCACTCCGTCATCAGAGTGGCAGCTTTATTCCGCAGGGCCGAATCATTTCCTGCCTTCGCGAGGCGCGCCATGCCGCTGAGGAACTGCCCGAAGGTGTGAAAAGTATCGCCGCGCGCCCAAATATCGCGCGGACGCGCAGGGTTCCCCGCGTACCAGCCGATCAAGTCGTTCCCGGGCGCAGGCATTCCGGCTCGAGCCCGGAAGCCCTTGAGGAGGTCATCATCAGGAATTGCGAAGTAGTAATCCCGCGTGGCTATAAATTGGTCACGTAACCTGCCTTCCAGCAATCGCACGCCGTTGTAATCGAACGGCTCCAGATACACCCTAGGACTTGAATCACCAGGGTATGCTGCCGCGCCCTCGGCTGGTCTTGCCAAGGCCGGCGCCAGGGGCGCGGCGGCAGCGATCTTCATAAAATCTCGCCGGTTTGGTCGGGATCTCAAAAGCCACCTCCTGTGCATCCAGGGGGTGATTCAATAGCTAAAGTATACCATGGGCATTCAAGGATACCCAGGTGGCGCACTGGATTGCCAGCATGGCGAAACAGATGCTTCTGGTGCGCATCAACGGAAGCGTCGAAAATGCGCAGGGAGCTACCTCGAGCGCGGCTGTGGAGGGCATCGGCTGCTACAGACTTAACTGGATTGCTTGAACGGAGCCCTGATATCTGATATGGTGCGTGGCTCTAACTTCATGCACAGGAGCGCGCCCTTGCCTCTTTCTGCCAATATCCCCCGGCGCGATTTCGTGATCGGGGGGCTAGGAGGCGGTATGAGTCTCGCAGCGGCGGAGAATTCTCCAGGTAGGGTTTCAGCTACGCTCCTTAAATTCGTTTCAACGCCTGGATGAACTCCTTCGTCAGGGAGCGATTGCGTTTTTCAATTTGAATACGCAGTGATGCCAGTCTCAAGAGGAGCAAACGAGCGTGTCTCGCACTGGTAATGTTGTAATTGTGCAAGGTGGGGGACCTACCGCTGTGATCAATGCCAGCCTGTACGGCATCGTGCGCGAGTCAACGCGTAGACTAGATAAGTCTAACAGGATTTGGGGCGCGTGTGGCGGGATCGTTGGCGTACTACAAGACCGATGGCAGGACCTCAGGAAGCCGAGTCCACGACTGTGGAGGAGCATTGCTGAATCACCGGGCGCTGCCCTCGGGTCTTGCCGGAAAATGCTGACCGCGCAAGAAGCCATGGAAGCCGTTCGTGTCCTCCAGAGGAGAGACGTCCGATATTGTTTTGTCATAGGTGGCAACGACTCGATGGATACTGCCCTTAAGATGGCCCAGGCAGCCTCAGAGTTTCACTATGAGATGGCGTGTTGCGGAGTACCTAAAACGATCGACAACGATCTTCCTTGTACAGACCACTGTCCGGGCTTCGGTTCCGCGGCGCGATATATCGCTCAAGCTACAGTTGACCTAGGGATGGACATCCGCACACTTCCCACACCCATTTCCATCCTTGAGGTCATGGGGAGGAACGCCGGTTGGCTGACTGCAGCAACGCTGTTGGCGCGCCGGAAACCCGATGACGCGCCTCACCTGATTTACGTCCCTGAATCACCATTTGTACCCGCGGACTTCCTGCACGATGTGCAGAACGTGTATGACCGGCAAGGTTGGGTTGTCGTGGCGGTCTCCGAAGGGATTATTGATGAACACGGGAAAAGCTTGGGGGTTACCCGGGACGAGAAGTCAACGGATGCTTTTGGCCATGCCTTGCCGGGAGACGTGGCAACTACACTCGCCGGTATGGTTACGGCAGAACTCGGGCTCCGCGCCCGCAGCGAGAAACCTGGAATCTTGGGCCGCTGCTCAGCCCTGATGGTGTCGCCAGTCGACCGCCGGGAAGCCAAGGAGGTCGGCAGTTTTGCTGTCTCTTGGGCAATCCGGGGAAATTCAAATTTTATGGCTTCTATCCAACGGGAGCATGGCAAAGAGTATAGGGTTAAATACGGTGCCGTGTCCCTGGACGCGGTTGCCAACCTCACGCGTCTATTGCCCCTTGAGTTCGTCGCGCCGCGAGGAAATGATATTAAGGAAAAGTATCGCGAGTACGTCAAACCGCTTATCGGGGGATCATTGCACCACTATGCCTGGCTGGCTACAAGGAGTTTGCCTCGTTCCAAACCCAATTGAGGAGAGAGACGAAGAGGAGAAAGACGAAATGGAAGCATCAGCTTATAGCCTGGGTGAGTATTGTTTCCAGCCGGAAGAATTCTTCCCGAAGAGGCTTTTCGACAAAATCATCAATGTCCGCGTCGACGAGCCCGAGTTGGTTCTCGTCGAGGCCACGAACCGGCGCAGGAGGCCTCGGTTGACCGTGGATGGAAAGCTGGTCATTCTGGCGACGGATCATCCGGGACGCAGAGTAACCGGGACATCCAGTGATCCGCTCGGCATGGGTGACCGTCACAGCTATTTGGCCCGGGCCTTCCGTGTCCTGACAACGCCGGGATGTGACGGAATCATGGGCACCACCGACTTCATGGAGGATCTGTTGATCGTCAACGCGCTGATCCGCAGATCGGGTGAGGCGTCTTTGCTGGACGACAAAGTACTGATCGGGTGCATGAACCGCGGTGGGCACGCCGGTGTGGAGGGAGAAATTGACGACCGTTTCACTTCTTTCACGGCCAAGCAGCTCAAACTCATGAATTTCGACGGCGGAAAAATGATGTACCGCCTTGACCCCACCGACGAACGTTCCATTAAAGCCATCAGTGACTGTGCCGACGCCGTTACAGAACTCTGCCGCGAGGGTTTGTACGCATTTCTGGAGCCCATGAGCGTCCAAAGAAGAAAGGACGGAGGCTACCAAACAGTTTCGACCGTGGAGACCTTGGTGCGCGATGCCGGTGCAGCCGCAGCGCTGGGAGAATCTTCTACACGAACCTTCTTGAAACTTTCCTATACAGACGGATTCCAGCAAGTTGCGGGGGCAACTACACTACCCATCTTGATGCTGGGCGGACCAATCCGGGAAAATCCGACGCCGACCCTCAGAGACTTTGCTGCGGGAATGAAAGCCGGTGCTAACGTTCGCGGAGTTATGGTTGGACGGAACGTGACCTTTGCGCCAAAGGAAGACCCCCGCGCTGTCGCCGCGGCCGTGTGCGGAATAGTGCATGATAATTTGACGGCGGAAATATCGCTCGACCGCCTTGCGGCAGAACGTGGGCAGGAAATGGATGTCTTTGCAAAGTGGCGCTGAAGAAGGATGACCGAAGTTTAAACTGGGGGCGCGACAAAAGCGGATTCCACATACAACAACATGATTACTGCCGGTAGTGGGTCAATTTGATGTAGAGGCGGCGGAACCAGTCCCGATGTTATCGGGACGCCGCCATTTGGCGAGGTAAACTCGCCGCTACAGCATCAAATTGACCCACTACCATTACTGCCAAGCCCGCCTGGAAGGTAAGCTGCCAGCCCACATCAGCAGGAGCAGGATGGTTGCTTGGTGGAAGCTCTCCGTTCATTGCGATGCGCGAGACCCAGTAGGCGTGCCGCGGTGCCCCCATAGATCTTCCGCACGGTTTCCTCAGGAAGATTCAATTGACTGATCATTTGATCGTGGAACTGTTTGGAAGGCAGGAGTTCCTCTAAAGCCAAGATATCGGTGCCGAAGAGCACCTTGTCCCATGCGCCGTCCCAGAAAAAATGGTAGCGAAAGAATTCGGGGGTCTTGTTAACCCGCCATCCGCCCCACCACGCCCCCGTCAGGTCGACAAAATAATTCGGGTGCATACGGGCCAACGTGGAGGCCTCTTCGTGCCATGGAACGCCCATATGTGCGCCCACTACATTCAAGCCGGGGAAACTCCGAAGAACGGCGTCCAGGCAAATCGGTCGCATCCAGCGCGAACTCACCCTCCGCCCTGACTCTACACGGATACGCTTGAGCACTCCTGTATGAGCGAGCAAGGGCAGGCCACTGCGCTCCATCTGTTCGTAAATGGGGAAATATTCTTCGCTGTCGTAAGATTTGAGGGGATTCGTGATCTTGAAGCCCCGGTAGCCGCAACCGGCGTACTCATCAACGCGGTCTGGCATGTCCTTGCCCAGCTCGATGAGAGCAAAGGCCATGAGATGGTCGGGGTATTTTTGTGCGGCTTTGAGAATCACGTCGTTTGAGGCGTGCCCAAACGCATCACCGGCCGAGCAGAGGCAAATACGGTCAATCCCCGCCGCTGGCAGCAGTCCGACAAGTCTTTCCGCGAAATCCTTCTGCTGTGGGTAGTGGGCGTGGAAATCAATAATCATGATTGCGACGAATCCTCCATGTCCCCGAGGTTTTTGCAAGGGCGAGCATTCCTAGCCTGGGCCGATCTTCGGCTCGTCCGCGACATAACTTACCATCACTACCTTCAACCGCGGATGCCTTTGAAGAAGGGAGGCAGGATAAAGTGCGGTTACCGGGCCATATAGGCAGCGCCTCATAACTGACGATTGCCAGGGACGCATTAAGTAGACTCGTACCTCCCGTGCCGCCAGCATCTCCTTCATGCCCAGAGTCACTGCCATTGGCGGCACGGAGGCGATATCCCCCGAAGTGGAGCCCAATGCACTTTGCGTGCGGCTCTCCGGAGTCAAGGTGAGGACACGTGTTGGGAGGCACGC
>Ga0315282_10008675_pt1 | contig 16385 bp, 20 predicted proteins | sample YL17G07_20_MG_FD_203693 | JGI IMG/M metagenome (GOLD analysis project Ga0315282, IMG submission 203693) | Sediment microbial communities from Yellowstone Lake, YNP, Wyoming, USA - YL17G07_20 | ecosystem: Environmental > Aquatic > Freshwater > Lake > Sediment | place: USA: Wyoming | collected...
CCACCATGTAGCCTATGATGAGTGGAAGTTGAAATTTGACTTAGCGACTCACTGGTTCCACTCGGCTGGGCAGGTCGCGACCCAGACGCTACGGTCATGGCGGAGGCTCTGCCGCCAGGGTCAAGCCTACAGGTGCAAAGCCTGCGGGTTCGAGGCCAGCCGCCACCTGGTGGCGAGCTGGAACATAGCTAAGGATGGGGCGAGGCACGTCCCCGCCGACTGCTGGCAGATGCAGCCGATGGCGGAGCGGCTTGTAGCCGCCGGGAGACCATCGGTGGAGCCGGAAAAATTACCTGTACAGTTTAGTACGGGAATTTAGGACGGTTGCTTTACTTACAGCCGGAGTCACGGATCGTCTCGAGGAGGTACGGGTGGAGTTTCTCCGGCAGCTCCTGAAGAAAAGGTATTCAGAGTGTTCGCTGTCCACGACTACCTTGGCGTTTTTGTCCTTACACCTGCAGAGTAGACTATTGTTATGTCGTGTCTTTCCGGAAATATCCTGTTGTAGACACCCACAAACCGCACTACGCCCACGTCCAACCCAGTCTCCTCCTTCACCTCGCGGAGTAGGGCTCCCTCAAATGTATCGCCCTTTCTGACCATCCCGCCAGGGAACCACCACTATCCCTTGGCATGGCTGTTCTTCCTCTTCATCAAGAGTAGGGCGCCCCCTCTCACTATCATGGCCTCGACGCTGGTGATCGGCATTGACGCGGCAATCTGTTTATAGAGCTTTGGAGGGATCATTGTACCCACCTCGATGGATGACTTACCCAATGGATCGGATGGTCTCTCTCAGTCCCTCCTCAAGAGCTACTTCGGCCTTTAGCCCGAGCGCCTTGAGCGTTCGCGACATGTCCGCCTCGCTGTGCATGATGTCGCCAGGCCTCGGCGCGGCAAATGCGGGTTTAAGGTCTTCCCTGTTCATTACGCTCAGGACGACCTCCGCCAGCCGGTTTATAGTAACCGATCTCCCTGTGCCGACGTTAAACGTCCCGCTCGCCCCCATCTCCATGGCGGCGGTTATGAAGCGCGCCACATCTCTGACGAATATGAAGTCACGGGTCTGTCGCCCGTCACCGTATATCACGGGCGGCTTGCCGTTCCGTATCCTCTCGGCGAACTGCATGATGACGCCCGAGTACTGGCTGAAGGTCTGCCTCGGTCCATAGACGTTGAAGAGGCGGAGTATGGCAGCACTCATGACGCCTGTGCCTCCGTAGGTTCTGCAGTACTCCTCTGCTGAGAGTTTGCTGGCGGCGTAGACCGAGAGGGGACCGACTGGATCCGTCTCGCTTACCGGCACCTTCGCCGGGTCGCCATAGACCGCGCACGACGAGGCCAGAACGAACTTCTTCACGCCGCTCTTCAGCGAGTGCTGGAGGAGCCTCAGCGTCCCCATAGAGTTGACGTCGTGATAGAGGAGGAGCTTCTGCATCGATTCGATTACGCTTATCAGTGCCGCCAGGTGTGCAACCGCCTCGACATCCTTTAATGCCCCCTTGACCACGCCATCTTCCCTTATGTCGCCTTCCACGAACTCTATCTGGTGAAGCACTTTGGCGAGGTTTTCCTTCTTTCCCGTGGTCAAGTTGTCCAGAACCACCACGTCGTGCCCGCGTCCCACGAGCGCCTCGACGAGGTGGCTGCCTATGAAGCCAGCCCCGCCAGTAACGAGAATGCGCATATCTCTCATTTTAATTTGGGAGCGATAAGAGTCTTACTATTTCATTGTAGCTTCCATAGGTGCCGTCAGCCACTATCATCAATAATCAGCTGCCCTTCAAAGAAGCAGAACGCCGTCAAGGAGCAGATGAACCATCCACCCAACTGCAAGGAGCGCGAGGTACTTCCACTCGCGTCAGCCATAGTGAAGACCCAAAGCTGTCAGAGAGGCAATGAAGACTGGAAAGATCCAGTTGTGAAGAAAGGATGGCGGTTGAGGGACGAATATTCCCCTGAGCAGGTCCTCCAGCGTTAAGGGGAAGATCAGACTCCACATGGAGGGGTCCCAGTATAACAGATGATCTAATTCCGGCAACAGGAAGAACAATGCCCCCAAGACGTAGACGGCGGGGGGTAATAAACAGTTAAAGGAAAATGTATATTAATGTATGTTTTAATATTGTAAGTGTATGGAACGCAGCTATAATCCGAGAGAGGCTGGAAGAATACTCGGGGTTAAAACTCATACCATACAGGTGTGGGACAGGCAGGGAAGGATTAAATGTATTAGGCTCCCCACTGGAAGGAGGAGGATACCGGAGTCCGAGATCAGGCGCCTTCTCAACATTGCGGAGCAGAGGAAGGAGGCGATCTATGCAAGGGTTTCATCACACGACCAGAAATCAGACCTAGAAAAACAGATCCAGCTCTTGAAGAATAAAGCACCACAGGCTGAGGTGTATAGCGACATCAAGTCCGGACTCAACTTCAGAAGGAAAAATCTTCTCAAACTGCTGGACGACGTTACAGATAGGAGGATCTCCAAGATATACTTAACTTATGAGGACAGGCTTGCAAGGTTCGGTTTCGACCTCATCCAATGGTTATGCAGTAAATATGGAACGAAAATAGTGGTGGTTAACGGCAAGGAGGCTATTTCACCACAGGAGGAGCTTGTTCAAGACTTGATAGCCATAATCACATCCTTCTCAGCGAAGCTCTACGGCCTCAGAAGCCACAAGACGAAGAGGTTGCTTGCTGCTGTAAAGGAGGTAACAGCATCAGAATGAGCCACAGGTGGGCGTCGAACGGAGAGAAGAGGACCATAGCCATAGAATACCAGCCGAGCGATGAGATCCTGAGTTATCTCAGGGACATGAGGGATGCGCTGAGGATGGCACTCGTATATGCATATGTCATGGCGAAGGAGAACGACAGCAGGCTTCCGAGCCCAATAGCATTAAGGAGGAGGCTCAGGGATTGGTTCTACTCTCGCTATGATTATGCCAGGCACCACATTAACCCCCTATGCAGGAATGCGGTGGCATTGCTCAGGTCCTACAAGAAGAAGCATAAAAAGCTGGCAATACCCAAGGTGAGGAGGCTTGCGGTGAGGATAGATGCCGAGCTATTCAAGATAGAACAGGTAAAAGGTGGCGGCACGGTCTCTGCCAGAATAACACTCCAGCCATTCAAGTACGAGTACATAAAGTTCAAACCAAAGCACAGGAAGTGGGAAGAGTACAGCAACAGCAAAGGAAAAGCGTCGGAGCTCCTGATCACAGATAGGAGGCTCTTTATCACCTTCGTCACCAACGGTGGGAAGAAGAAGCCCCTCGGCAGCAGGTTCGTTGCCTCAGACCTCAACTTCAACACAATAGACTCGACGGCAGCATCAAAGGAAGGTGAAAAAGTCAAGCTCCGGCAGGTGAAGACAGAGCCTGTTGGCAAAATCGCAAGAATACAGAACGACTTTTCAAGGAGAAGGCGGAGGATACAGTTGCATGTGAAGAATCCGAAGAAGAGAGCGAAAAAGCTTAAAGAGACAAGGGGGAGGCAGAGGAACCGCATAAAAGATGCATTACAGAAGCTCTCAACTGAACAGGTGAGGGAGAACCCTGGCGCATCATTCATCTTCGAGAGGCTGACTGGAATCAGAGAGAATGGAAACGCAAAGAGCAAGAAGCTTCGAACGTACTTGAACAGATGGCCATATCACATGTACCAGTCAATGGTGGAGTACAAGTCTCCCTTTATGACCGTGTATGTGAGCCCGGGAGGGACCTCATCGAGGTGTCCCGTATGTGGTGGTAGGATAAGGCACCCAGCCTGGGCTGTGAGCAGCTGCAATACCTGTGGCGCAGACTACGGCAGGAACAGGCTCTCCTCGCTGGCGATACTCCTGCGTGGTCTGCGCCTGTGCGGCCAACCGTTTGCCGTGAGTGCGGATGCCTCTTGGCAGCTTTTGAGGGATGAATACCTGTACACTCCTGCTGTGCCTGAGAGCGGGAGAGCAGGATGGACTGAAGAAGCCGCCAACGCTCCGAACGAGAACATGTATACAAAAATACATGTTTGAGGAAACGGGAGTGAGATGGCGGCGGTAGAATAGGGCCATAGCGCCCAGAGTTGCAGCGCCAAACAACAGGTGGGTAAAGAGGATGGGCAACCGAGTCTCACCGCACTACAATGACAATTTTGCCTTACAATCAGTAGCGCTCCTTATGGTACTCCCCTTCGGTCCTCCTACCCATCAGCAGCATTATGTCCCCCTTAATCCAGTTTTTGAGAACCGAGAGGGTGCCGTGTTTCTCGAAGCGCCTGGCGGACATCTTTACCTTGATCTTGTTGCTGTAAACGATATTGCCCACCTTCTTCAGCCTGAGACCGAGCTCGCCATCGTCGCAGAGGGGGTAGTCGGTGTACCCGCCCACCTTGAGGAAGGATTCCTTCAGTACCGCTGTATTGGTCCCGCGGGTCCAGACGACCCCGAAGCGGCATGCCACGGAGTTCGAGAGGTTTATCAGGAAGTAGAGGATGCGGTACTTCGCCGACTCCTCTATTGGCGAGTCCGGGCCGCAAACGGCAACTACGCCGTCCCCGAAGAGCGACTTGATGTTTTTGAGCCAGTCCCGAGGGACCAAAACGTCCGCGTCGGTATGTACGATGATACGTCCATTGGCAACTTCAGCGCCGTCGTTCCTCGCGCCCCCGACGGCTCTGCTCTTCTGCATGACGACTTTGTCGGCATATTTGGAGGCGAACTCCCGCGTCCGGTCCTTACTGCCGCCGTCAACCACTATGATCTCGTAGCCGGACCTCGGCATTGTCTGGTCAGATATGGACTGGAGGGTGCGTTCGATGCCGTTCTCCTCGTTGTATGTGGGGATTATAACCGATATCTCGACCAATACGATTCACATAGTAGAGCATATATTACCATGTTTATTTTGTTTTTTATTGGCAGAGTGGGGAGAGGCCCAAAATGAGGATATGCGTGCGGTTTCACATGTCGGGCATATTCGACTCGGGCTGGGCTGGAAGGGTATTGGAGACGCTCAAGAGGCATGGGGAGGTGGAGGCGGTTGTTACCGGTACCACCGGGGCCACGGCACTGCTAGACGCTCGCCTCGAGGGCGAGGTAAAGTCCGTCCGGGATAGATGGAGTACTTGGGTGACCCCCTCCCATGGCTCAAGCCATGGGCTTCCACTTTTCATTCTGGTTGCTCCCTCACCGCCTCTGCTCGGGGAGCGTTTTGTGGAAGCTTTTCCCCGTCCAGGGTACTCCAGGTTCCTGCTTCATCCGTAGGGCTCGATCCCCATTATGGGTTACGGAGGCCCAGCCGTCAGGCCTCTTCTTATCGCATCGGCCGCACACAGGCGCTTTGGGGGTGGCCCCTCCCTGCATCTGAACAAAGATGGTAAAACAGAACATATAAAGCTAACGTTCGCTCTCATCCCACCCCTAAAGGATGTGGGACTTCCCGCTCACATGTTAAAGAGGCAGAAGTTCGACATTCTCATAAATGCGACCGACACCACTGATCTTGAGAGGTTACTGGCGGATTGCTGGCACTTGAACAAGCGAATCGGCGCTTGTGCCCCGTTGATTGGCATCGATACCAATAGCAGGACCGTCGTGTCCTGGGATGAAGGGGCAAGGGGATTCGCCAGAATCATCGCCAGAGATGGGCTTCAGCCTCGGGGAACCGGTGGACTTTGGGAGGACCCTCTGGGAGGAGGGCGGTCGGCGGTACAGGAGGATCCTCGCCGTTAAGGTAGGGGACTGGATATTGGTTAATGGGATAGTCGTTGGAAAGGTCAGGTCCAGGGACGTGGTTATGGTTGAGGAGGGCGGAAGGATAGTGGAGATCCGTGGTGCCGAGGTTAAGGAGCACGGGCTCGAGAAGGTGGTCGGCGTATCACTGGCAGAGGTAAAAATAGATACGATATCCTTGCTCAGGGGACCCGTTAGCCGGCGGAGGAGGGTGGAGACAAAGAAGTCGAACAGGATTGCTTTCATCAACCATGCAGGCTACGATGTTTACAATTATGTGGAAAAACAGATCGCGGGGGGCCGTGACTGTTGGAGACGACACAACAGCCATAGTAGGGGACATTCTAAGTAGGTACAGGGTACCCATAGTGGGCCTGGTAGACGGGGATGCAGACGGGCTACTTGGCGACGCAGATTACGCAGATGGTTCCGTTGTCCTGTGGGTGACCAAGGATGATTCCTTCGGGAAGCTCGTTTTTGACGAGATCTTTAAACGTGAAACGTGTATCCACGGAAGGATGGGCGAGGTTAGAGATACGATAATCGACCTCGCCAAGAAGAGGGGTTACCTGAAGAAACTCCACACGCCACAACGCGCACCATCAGACAGGTAGAGTGCTCCTAGCGAGACCCATTGGGCGGTATTTTGACTAGACGGTTGGAAGTTTCCATGGCGGGCCCGCTGGGATTCGAACCCAGGTCCTGTGGCTCCGAAGGCCACCGCCATGATCCAGCTAGGCCACGGGCCCTGATCAATCCGTTATGCTCGGTGGAATTAAGTATTATGCATCGCCGAGCCATGAACAAAGCTTAATATCACCTTCATTCTTTCTATGCCTTAAAGAGAAGGTGCTTTGATGCGGCGGCGTGTTGAGGGGTCGTCCCGAGAACTCAAGAGCCCGGGCGAGGGGGAGTTGTTGGGCGTCGTGGCCCAGCTTTTGGGCTTTAACAGGGTGAAGGTCAAGTGTTCGGACGGCAAGACGAGGATCGCCCGGATACCCGGAAGGATGATAAAGAAGGTATGGCTGAGGGAGGGCGACATCGTGATAGTCGCACCTTGGGACTTTCAATCTGACCAGAAGGCCGACGTGATCTGGCGCTATGACAGAGGAGAGGTAAAAACCCTGAAGGGCAAGGGATTGCTGGGTGTGCTTGTCTGAACCCGAAGGAAAAAGTGCCTTGACACTCTCCACGGCTGAAGTCGGGAGCCTTCTGGCTAACTACCTGTAAGAAAGATTTTTAGCGTCATGCAGGGTCGTATTTCTTTAGTGGATTTTGGGCGATTTCATGAGTAAGGATTTCGAGGAGATTGCGAGAAGGGAGGAGATGAAGAGGGTAGATTGGAGGAGGATCAAGAGGGAGAAGGGGGACGAGGTCCTCGAGACCGTGGAGGAGGTCTTCGACAGGAAGACCGTGATGGCACTCTATCAGATGATAAACAGAGGGATCATCGGCGGGATGCGCGGCGTGGTTGAGGCTGGAAAGGAGTCCAGGATATACTGGGCCAAAGGCACAAACGGAGAGGACCTCGCGGTGAAGATATTTCTCACCTCATCAATGGAGTTCAAGAAGAGCATGCTCCAGTATATACAAGGGGATCCAAGGTTTAAGGTCGGGCGGGACTACAGGAGGATCGTATATACTTGGGCTCAGAAGGAGTTCCGGAACCTCTCGGAGGCGCGCAACGCGGGCGTCCCGGTCCCGCGACCGATTTATGCACATGAGAACATAGTTGTTATGGAGTTTATCGGGTTGGATGGTGTACCGTCCCCGCTTCTGAAGGAGCTGCCGAAGGAGGAGGTCACGGCGGAGATCTACGACCAGACAATGGGCGCCGTGGACGCTCTCTACAGAAGGGCAGATCTGGTGCACGCAGATTTGAGCGAGTATAATGTGATGGTGCATGGCAACAAGATCTTCCTGATAGACTTCGGGCAGGCGGTTTCCAAGGAGCATCCCATGGCGGAGGAGTTCCTAAGGAGGGACGTAGGCAATATTATAAGGTTCTTTGATAAGGCAGGAATTGATGTTCCCGAGAAGGAGGAGGTGCTGAGATGGCTGAAGAGACCATGAGCAGGATATACCTGAAGATACCGGTGGAGAGGGCGGGCGTACTGATAGGCAACAAGGGGAGCATAAAGGCGGAGCTGGAGAAGGGGACAGGAACATCCATCTCGGTGGACGGAAGGACTGGGGAGATCGTCATAGAGTGCCCCGCAGGATCCTCTGACCCGTCCGGAATTCTGAAGGTGAGGGATCTAATCAACGCTATAGGCAGGGGGTTCAGCCCGCAACGGGCCTTCAGGCTCTTCACGGACGGGCAGATGCTCGAGGTGATAGACCTGAAGCAGGTCATAGGCGACTCCAGGAACCAGCTGGTCAGGGTGAAGGGCAGGATAATTGGGGAGAACGGCAAGACCCGGAGGATCATAGAGAGCCTTGCCGGAACAGCGGTATCGGTGTATGGCCACACCGTGTCATTGATCGGCGACTATGACGAGATAAGGGTGGCGAAGAGGGCCATCGAGATGCTCCTGAAGGGGGTGCAGCACGGGACGGTGTACAGGTTCCTGAACAGGGAGCACCTGGAGCTGAAGAAGAGGAAGCTCTCGCTCTGGGAGGAGAGGCCAGAGCTGAAGACCGAGGGAGTGAGATAAGTTGTCCGGCGAGAAGTTCAAGTCCATCTCTGCGGCAGACTTCTTCTACAAGAATAAGGAGATAGCTGGCTTCGACAATCCCGTCAGGGCAACATACACGATAATGAGGGAGCTCGTCGAGAACGCCCTGGACGCCTGCGAGCAGTACTCGATACTGCCGGAGGTGAGGGTCAAGCTGATAGACGAGGGGAATTCCATCTACAAGCTGAAGGTGGAGGACAATGGCATAGGGGTGCCATATGAGCAGGTTCCCTACGCCTTCGCCCAGATCCTCTTCGGATCGAAGTACACGTTGAGGCAGAGCAGAGGCATCTTCGGGCTGGGTGGCAAGATGGCGGTTCTGTACGGGCAGATAACCGCCCAAAGCACCGTGAGGGTGACCTCGAGCACGGGAGGTTTTGAGAAGTACTCCTACGAGCTCAACATCAACATTCAGGAGAACAGACCGGTAATAAGGAGGAAGGAGGTGGTACCCAACCCCGGCAGGTGGAGGGGCACAATAGTCCAGTTCAGCTTCGAGGGGGACTACGTCAGGGCGAAGCCGAAGGTGGTGGAGTACTTCAAGCAGACGTCCATCCTCCTGCCCTACGCGAACATCCTCTTCGTTGACCCGGACGGGGTGCTCTACAGGTTCGACAGGGTTACAGACGCGATGCCGAAGCCGGCTGAGGAGGTACAGCCCCACCCGCACGGGATCGACCTGGAGGGGGTGCAGAGGATGATAACTGCCAGCAGGAGCAGCACCGTCCTTGACTTCATGGCAAACAACTTCCACAGGGTCGGGATAGCCACGGCCCTCAACTTCCTCAAGAGCATAAAGATCGATCCGCACGCCAACCCGAAGACCCTTCAGTCCAAGGAGCTCTTAACGCTGGTGAACAGGATGAAGGAGTACGACGGGTTCCAGCCCCCAGACGCACAGTGCCTCTCCCCGATTGGGATGGAGCTGCTGAAGGCGGGAATTATGAGGGAGTTCAGACCGGAGTTTGTCGCGGTCACCCAGAGGGGGGCGTCTGCCTACGGCGGCTACCCCTTCATAGTCGAGGCGGCGATGGCCTACGGCGGGGACATACCCGTCTCCCCCCCGGACGAGGTGTCGGTCTTCAGGTATGCCAACAAGATACCGCTGCTCTACGACCTCCACAGCGACGTGTCCATGAAGGTCATAAAGAAGATCAACTGGCAGAGGTACAGGCTCGACCTAAGCACGATGCCCGTTGCCTTCTTCATCCACATCTGCGCTACCAAGGTGCCGTACAAGACCGTGGGCAAGGAGTACATAGCGGACAGACCAGAGGTGGAGTATGAGATCGAGTGGGCCCTCAAGACGTGCGCCAGGGAGGTCAAGATGCACCTAGCGAGGAAGGAGAAGGCGTCCATCGTACAGCGGAGGCTCACCGTCTTCGAGAAGTACCTCCCGCTGATATCCCGGTTCGCGACGGAACTTGCTGGGGCCGAGAATCAGCCGAATGTCGAGAAAGTCTTGAAGAGGTTGCAAATCCATGCAAAAGAGGTTGAACAAAGAAGTACTGTCCAAGCTGAATGAACTTGGCACGGAGATATACGGGCAGCTAGAGAGGGGAGAGTTTCCCAGGATTAAGCTTCCAGGACGAACCACCTCCAACATAGTCTTCGACGAGGAGCTGAAGCAGTTCATCCTCGGGGATCAGAAGGCCATCAGGTCTGCGAGCAACATCAAGCAGATAAGGTCGCTCACCCAGCTCCTCTGGGTGGCCTCCTTCGCCAAGCGCCTGGTGAGCGAGGGGAAGAGCAGCACGCTGAGGGACCTATACTACCACTCGCTGAACTACGGGATAAAGTTCAGAGAGCAGCTGGAGTCCGACGACACCGTGACTGACCTTGAGGCGCTCATGACGGAGCCGCGGGAGGCCTTCAACATCTTCCCCAAGGAGAGGTCGGCAATATTCGGCGACCTTTCCATAGAGTACACAACGCCGGAGACGCACAAGGGGAGGAAGGCAAACCTCGGGTCCAACCCCGACGGGGTCATGGTGGGGCTCTCCGTCGCGCAGGCGGACTTCCTCTCCTGCAACGCCAACAAGGTCTTCGTGATCGAGAAGAACGCAGTTTTCCGGAGGTTCATAGAGGAGAGGGTCTACGAGAAGTTCAATGCTCTGTTGATAGATACCGCAGGGCAGGCGCCGAGGCTCGCGAGGCTTCTAATCAGACGGCTGAACCTTGAGCTGGGGCTTCCGGTCTACCTGCTCACGGACGCGGATCCGTGGGGGATGCACATAGCCATGGTGATCATAAGGGGATCGGCGAATGCGGCGCACCTAAGGGAGTTGACGACATCGGCCGCAAGGTGGGTGGGTTTGTGGGCCACGGACATCAAGAGGTTCAACCTTCCCTCATTCCCGCTGACAAAGCTCGACGAGCAGCGGATAAGGCTGCTGGAGGCGGATATGAGGTACAGGGACTTTGAGTGGCAGAGCGAGCTGCAGGAGTTCAAGAAGACAAAGAGGAGGACCGAGCTGGAGAGCTTCAGCGCGCACGGCCTAACGGCCATAGTTGACAAGTACCTGCCAAAGAAGCTGAAGATGATAAGCGAGGAGGACTGAAAATTCTGTTGTGAACTACAGAATGTGACCTCCTCCCCGTGCTCTTGCATGGGGCTTCCACTTTTTCTCTTTCTTTTTGGTTACGCCTACACCGCCTCTGCTCGGAGGGCGTTTTGTGGAATTTTCGGTTCCTGCTTCACCAACCAGACTCGATCCCTCCTCGCACGGTTATCCGCCTGTCTGCCAGCACTTTCAGCCATGCAGACCCGCGGGGGTTACGGGGGTCAATGTCCAGCCTTACCTTCTCCAGGAAGGTCATCGGTTTTCCACAGGCTTTGGGTCCGGGGTGGCCCCTCCCTACCTTGAAAGGTATAAAGAGAAGAAGAAAGTGAACTACCACCCTACAAGTAGGGTGGCTTCCTGCTTCGCCGACGCTCCAACGAGCATCTCCACAGGCGTTGATTCGGGCAGTTCCTGCCCTATTATTGCTCTCCTCAAGATGTTCTTTGCCGCATTTACATCTCTATCCTCTACATTTCCACAGTTAGGACAGATATGTGTTCTGACCGATAGGTCTTTTGGCACAGGGAATCCGCAGATATTACAATCTGCGGATGTGCCATTAGCCACTACAAAACTTGTGTACTTTCCAGCCTCCTCCGCTTTGAAGGCCACAAAGTTTTGCAGTTGATACCATCCAGCATTGGATATGCTCTTTGCAAGATGATGATTTTAAAGCACGTTATTGATTCTTAGGTCCTCAAAGGCGATTAGATCGTAGTTGTCGACCAGTACTCGACTGAGTTTATGGTTAAAATTGCCTCTTTGATTTCTTATTTTTCTGTGTACTCTGGCTACCTTTATCCGTTGTTTAGCCCTGTTTTCGGAGCCCTTCTCCTTTCTTGAGAGCCGCCTTTGCTCTCTGCTTAATTTCTCCTCCGATCTTCTCAAATATTTTGGCGGCTCTATTTTCTCACCATTGCTCAAGGTTACAATGTTCTTTAGCCCGACATCGACACCGGCAGCAGATGTGATCTGTTCCTTCTTTTGTACATCAGGTAATTCAACGCTGAGGCAGGCATACCACTGGTCAACATCCCTCCTGATCGTGCAGGTCTTGACCCTTCCCTCAATTGGTTGATGAAGTTTAATCTTCACAGAGCCGATCTTTGAGAGATGCAAGCGATTGCCGTCGATGGCAAATCCGCTCTGTGGATATGTGAAGGAATCATATCTATTCCTTTTTTTTGAACCTTTGATAACCAGGCCTACCTCCATTTTTCACCCTCTGAAAGAAGTTCTGGAATGCCGTAATCAGCAGTTTAGAAATAGATGGGCTTATATAAGTTTGACTTTGAGGATGAAGGTTAGTTAGTTGGCAGGTGCATGGGCAGTAAGGTGAGCAAAAGACCAAAGACCTCGGATGAGGGGTACATGCACCGCACCGTACCGCACTGCGCTACACCAACTGAACTGAAGATGGAGGGAGTTCCCCGTGAAGGCTTCCTCGGCAACGGGGAAGGCTGATGAGCGGGTGGGTACTTCCTGACAGGGGCGGAGGGCAATGACGAGCCGCCTATGAACTCGTGAGGTGGACGAGCCTGGTGAAGCCCAAGACCTATGTATGCCTATATAGGTTGAAGCCCAGCATCTTGACCATACTTTTTATATTTTTTCTACCTAAATATCTTTTTATCTATCGGGCAAGAGATAAATGTGTTTCAGCTCTCATCCCCCAGCCTTCGCAGGGGGACTTCCCGCCGATGAAGTTAAATTTCTTCGTAAGAATTCTTTTTACAGCCCATTCTAGATTCAAAGACAACATCGCTAATTTTCTTTCGGCCTTCCTGAAGTATCTGGCGGATCTTCTCTGCCTTCTCAGGAGTTAGGTCGCGATAATTCGTCATGATTAGACTTACATAGTTGCTAAGCTCTCTACTCAATCCCTTTCTCTCCTCAACGAATGCTTTTCTGCTCTCAATCATTTCTTTGAACGTGCTTTCCTCCCTCTTCAGCACCTCTATTCCCTTAGGTGTTGTCGAGTATACCCGTTTCTTGCCGGTTTCTTCCCCTTTGACGAGCCCTTCGTCCTCAAGTGTTTGAAGCATGGGATAGATGGCTCCTGCACTGGGTCGGAAGGGACCACCGAACTCGTCGCCGAGGGCCTTGATGATCTCGTATCCGTGCATGGGCTTCTCAGCCAGCGCTTTGAGGATCATGTGACGTAGGATCTTTCTCCTGAATATGGCTCTTCTTCTGCTGAATCGGAACATTTCGAGTCAAATATGAGATATATCATAGATATATTTATATCTCCCGATAGAAAATGAATACAAAAATCGGTGTGTTATGATGAGTATCTGGAAGCTTCGTTTGTCTATGGCTGGAACGCTTGCCTTAATAGTAGGTCTGTCAACGCTGTTTTTCACGGTCATTCTTAGTCTGACCGGAACCTTTGATTTGTTGACTCTAGGCATTCTGGTTGGAGCCTTCAACGTTGTTCAATGGCTCATTTCACCCTACATAATTGATGCTCTGTACCACGTGCGCGCAATGTCTGCAACTGAGCAACCGCAGCTTCATGAGGCCATTGACGATCTCAGCAGAAAGAGCAATATAAGCAAGCCGAGGCTGATGCTTGCACAGATTCCAATACCAAACGCCTTTGCATACGGTTCGCCGATAGCGGGAACTCGCATAGCCGTCACGGATGGACTGTTGAAAACACTGGATCAGGGAGAGGTTGAGGCTGTCGTGGGACACGAACTAGGGCATGTGAGACATAGGGACGTGCAGGTTATGATGTTCGTTTCATTGCTGCCTGCGGTGGCCTATTACATAGGTTATTCCCTCATGCTTTCGAGCATGCTTGGAGGAAATCGAAGAAATCAAAGCAGTGGAGCAGTCATAGGCGTAGTTTTCATGGCTTTTTCATGGGTAATGAACCTGTTTATACTTCATTTCAGTAGGCTACGCGAATATTACGCTGACAGGCACAGCGCATCAATCGTCGACGGCGGTTCACAAAAGCTCTCCACAGGATTGGCAAAGATAGTCAACGCAACCAAGAGCATGGGAGGGATGAGACAGCAAACAGGAGGCGCGCGCCCTATGAACGGCTTCAAAGCGTTGTTCATCACCGACCCTGACCACGCAAGAGCCGATTCTGCTGAACTGTCCACGACGTCGGTCGGAGACAAGCAGAAACTGGTTCAGGAGATTTTGTCAAAGAAGTTGACGACTACCGATCGGATTCTTGAGATCTTCTCAACGCACCCCAACATAGTCAAGCGACTGAAAGCCTTACAAGAACTTGCCTAAAGAGATCGCTAGAGGAGATAGAGGGTTGCAACAGTAGAAAGATTTAATACCAAATAATACCATATATAGACAGATGATACTATGAAACTGTCCGATTGGGCGCGGAAGCAGGGCATCGACTACAAGACGGCGTATCGTCTCTACCGTTCTGGCAAGTTCCCGCGGCCGACCGAACAACTGCCCACTGGGACGATCCTCGTTCATGAAATACCGACTAGGACAAACAACGCGGCCCTGTACGGAAGGGTTTCGTCGGCTGATCAGAAATCGGATTTGGAGCGGCAGATGCAACGCCTGCGTGATTACGCCGCCGTTCGCGGTTTGAAGGTAGTTCTGGAAGTGCGGGAAATCGGGTCGGGTTTGAATGGACACCGCAAAGAATTATTGAGGCTCCTCGCCGACCCGTCCATATCCATCATCGTTGTCGAACACCGGGACCGTCTGGCTCGGTTTGGAGCAGAGTTCATTTCAGCCGCTTTGGCGGCCGCCGATCGTCAGCTGCAAGTTATAAATCAGACCGAGTGCAACGACGATCTGGTGCAGGACATGGTGGATGTCCTGACGAGCTTCTGCGCGAGGCTGTATGGGAAGAGGGCGGCAAAGAATCGGGTCGAGCGGGCGATGGAGGTTTTGAGAAAATGAAGATCAAACGTGCTTATATGACAGAGCTTGACCCAAACAACGTTCAGCGCACTGCTTTGCTCAAGCACGCTGGAGTAGCAAGGTTCGCGTACAATTGGGGGCTTGCCCGACGGATGGAGGAATACGAGAGAACTGGGAAATCCTCAAATGCTATTGAGTTGCATCGACAGTTGAACGCGCTGAAGAAGACGGACTTCCCATGGATGTACGAAGTTTCTAAAGCCGCCCCGCAGGAGGCCCTCCGGGACCTCGACAGGGCGTACAAGAACTTCTTCGAGGGGCGGGCCAAATACCCGAAGTTCAGGAGCAGGAGGCGCGGGATCGGCAGTTTCAGGCTCACGGGTTCCATCAGAGTTTTCAACGATTCAATCCAGTTGCCGCGAATCGGCAGAGTTCGGCTCAAGGAAAAGGGTTATCTTCCGACCGAAGGAGTTCATATTTTATCAGCAACAGTTTCAGAAAGGGCAGGGCACTGGTTCGTGAGCCTCCAAGTCGAGGAGGAAATTGAAGTCCCAGAAAACGTTGGATCTGTGGCGGGGGTTGATGTTGGCATATCCCGTCTGGCTATGGTGAGCGACGGAACAATCATCGAGAACCCCAAGGCGCTGGCCCGCTTCGAGCGGAAGAGGAAGCGGCTCCAGAGGTCTCTTTCAAGAAAGATGAAGGACAGCAGGAATCGGGCAGATGCTCGGTTGCGCCTGGCTCGGTGCGAGTTCAGGATTGCGAGCATCCGCATGGACGCCCAGCACAAGGCCACGACGATGCTGGCGAGAACCAAGTCGGTCATCGGAGTGGAGAGCCTGAACGTGGCTGGGCTGTTGAAGAACCATTGTCTGGCAAGGCAGCTTGCGGACGCTGGAATCGGAGAGTTCTTCCGCCAGTTGAGGTACAAGACCAAGTGGTACGGAAGCAATGTTGTCGAAGCCGACCCGTTCTTCCCGTCCACAAAAAAGTGCTCCAACTGCGGGGCCGTGAAGGACGGGATGCCGCTTTCCGAAAGGATATACAAATGCGGGAGCTGCGGGTTTGAAGCCGACCGCGACTTAAATGCCGCCATGAATCTGGCTTCCGTCGCCGCCAGTTGGGCGGAGACGCTAAACGCCTGCGAGAGTGGAGAGGTTCATGCCGCGAGGCAGGTGCTCCCCTATGAAGCAGGAACCGAACGCCGTTTGGGAGGAGTCTTAGATGGGTAAGTTTCGGACAACGGCAGAACTGTGACGTCCTCTCCATGGCTAAAGCCAGGAGCTTCCCACTTCATCACACAGGCTTGCCAATCCCCTTAAGGACGGCAGAGGCCCATGCTCCATGGGCGTGTTCACCCCCGTCCGGGGGCATAGCCCAGCCAGGTTAGGCCGAGCCTCTTTATTAGTAAGGCGGAGTTCTCGTCCCTAGGGAGGTCGACGCCGCAGTTCGGGCATCTGTGCTGTCTTTCCGAGAGATCCTTAGGGACCCACTCAAGGCAGTTGTGGCAGAGCTGGGTCGTACCCCAAGGATCCACGGGAACGAACCACTTCCCCAGCA
>Ga0315282_10008676_pt1 | contig 16384 bp, 12 predicted proteins | sample YL17G07_20_MG_FD_203693 | JGI IMG/M metagenome (GOLD analysis project Ga0315282, IMG submission 203693) | Sediment microbial communities from Yellowstone Lake, YNP, Wyoming, USA - YL17G07_20 | ecosystem: Environmental > Aquatic > Freshwater > Lake > Sediment | place: USA: Wyoming | collected...
CGATTATGGCTAACCCCTTATAATCGTAGTTGTATTGTATTAATAAATATCCAATACAAATCAATAATAGTAGTAAACTTTCCATTCGAGCGATGTTTCCGGAAATGACAAAATGCTGGTTCAAAAAGAAGATTCCGCAAAATAATATGGACAATATCTGTAGGCCGTATCGTGAAGTCAACAGAAAAAGTATTACAAAACTTGCTGCCATGAATATCAGCGAGAGCGTTCTTGCAAAATTGAATGAAAATCCGAAAATCTTTGATATAAAACCGTTAAGGATCATATATCCCGGCGGCATCCATAGTATGGGGCGATCCGGATTGAGTTGCGACGCGATTAATGAATTTGTTTTTTGAAAAGCGATTGCCTGCCAAAGAAAATCCGATTCGTCCGGCCACGGAACCGGAAAACTATATGACGCTAGAATATGTATATAAATATATATAAATATAAAAATGCAAATGAGAATTATATATAGTAATTTAATAATTGAATTTGAAGCCATACTCAGAGGCCTTTTAATCGAAGCTCTAAGTTGAAGGAAAAATTGGCGTTATTCTTCGATTTTATATTCAGCAATTTTGTAAAGGAGCGTGCGCGTGCTGATCTCCAGTAATTTTGCCGCACGGGTTCGGTTGCCTTTTGTCGCCTTTAAAGCTCTTATGATCATTTCTTTTTCCAACGAAGTCACATGCTGTTTTATGGAAAGACTGCTTGCATCCACCGTAAAACAGGGCTTGGTTTCACGAATTTTTTCAGGCAGGTTTTCGTACTCAAGATATTCCGTCTCGGTCAGAACAATGGCCCGCTCGATTGTATTTTCGAGTTCGCGTACGTTTCCGGGCCATTTGTATTCCATTAACGAAACAAGCGCTTTAGGCCTTATCCCTTTTATTTTTATGTTCATCCGCCGAGTGAATTTTTGGATGAAATGATCCACTAAAGGTTCTATATCTTCGGGCCGTTCACGGAGCGGGGGAATTTTTATTGGAAATACGTTAAGCCTGTAAAAGAGGTCTTCGCGAAAAGTTCCCTTTGCCACTTCTTGCTCCAAATCCCGCGCAGTTGCCGTGATGATTCTCAAATCGACTTTTTTCGGCCGAGTATCTCCCAGCCGCAGGACCTCTTCTTCTTGCAGCGCGCGTAAAAGCTTTACCTGAAGCTGAGAAGGCAGTTCACCGACTTCGTCCAAAAACAGAGTGCCTTTTTGACTTGCTTCTATCAGTCCGGTTTTGTCGGATTTGGCGTCGGTAAAAGCTCCCGCTTTGTAACCGAACAGCTCGCTTTCCAACAGCGAAGCCGGAATCGCGGCGCAGTTGATTGCCACAAACGGCCCATTGGCTCTCTCGGATATTTTATGAATTTGTCGGGCGACCAATTCCTTTCCGGTGCCGGATTCCCCGGAAATCAGGACAGTCGTTTTAAAGGATGAGATCTTTCGAATGGATTCGAGGATGCCGATCATCTGTTCGTTTTTAGTCACGATCTCATCCATTGTCAGAATGCCGCGCACTTGGCGTCTGAGTTCTATATTGTCCCTCCTAAGTTGTTCGTGTTCGCTTGCTCTTTCAAGCGCTAAAAGAATTTCATCCGGTTTGAACGGTTTGGAAATATAATCGAATGCGCCGCTTTTCATGGCTTGCACGGCCTGATCAATCGTGCCATATGCCGTCATCATAATGATCGGAGCCTCAATGCCCATTTTGATCGTTTCCTGAAGAGTCTCCAGCCCTTCCATTTTCGGCATGCGGATATCCAACAACACGAAATCGACCGGCTCCTCTTTCATCACAGCGAGAGCTATTTTTCCGTCGGATGCGGTTACAATATGGTAACCGTGTTTTTTAAGAATCAGCCCAAGAGAGTGGCGCATTGCTTCTTCATCATCTACGATCAGCACCGTGCCCAACGGCCCTTTCATGCAATCCTCTCCTCTTCCGAAATCCTGACAAACGGTAAGTATATTGAAAACACGGTTCCTTCGCCAAGTCTGCTTTCCACGCGCATGATTCCTCCGGCAGATTCGACAATTCTCTGGCATATTGCCAAGCCCAGACCTGTTCCTTTGCCGGGAGGCTTTGACGTAAAAAACGGATCAAAGATTCGCTGGAGATCGGGCTCGGCGATTCCTGATCCAGTATCTGAAATATTGATGCGAACGACCGTCTCACCTTCTTGAAACTGTATTCGATCCGGAAAATGTATGCCTCTTCGGCCCAGATCGGTAAAAGTTATACTTTTTTTCTCTTTGCTGTCGCCCAATAAATAAGCAAATTCATTCAGCCTTCTAAACTCGATTTTATGTGCATCGATCCGGATGATTCCTTCTTCCTGCAAGACATCCACTGCGTTGAAAAGCAGGTTGACGAGGACTTGCCTGAGTTGCCCTTGATCCAGCGGCGCCTTAGGGAGATTGTTTTCGATATCCGTGACGATTTTGATGTTGCCCAGAACTTTTTTGCCTTGCAGAAATCCGACGGCTTCTTCCAAAGCATCAGAAATACGGCAAACGCCGCCAGTGGATTTTCCGGGTCTGCTGAAATCGAGAAGCTCGCGCATAATTCGGTCGATGCGGTTCAACTCATGGTCGATCCGATCCGTTAATTCCGTTAACTCTTTCCGGTTCGCGACTTCTTCCTTTAAAAGCGACAAATACGAGAAGACGGCTCCAAGCGGATTTCCCACTTCATGCGCCACACCTGCCGCAACCCTGCCGACGTACGCCAGCCTTTCCGACTGGATTATTTCCTGCTGCGCTTGAGTCAGCTTGCTTTTGGCGGTTGCCAAAGAAACGACTTGCTGCTCAATTTGGCGGATTTTTTCTTTCAAGGCGTTCTGCAGCGAGCGAAGAGCATCGGCAAGAGCGCCGATTTCATTGGGATCATTTACATCTATGATCGCTTCCAAATTTCCTTCTGTGATCCTTTTGGTGGCGTTTGTCAGCTCGGTGAGCGGCTGGATCAGAAAGCGAATCATCCAGAAACTGCCTAGTAGAATGACAAGGACGGCATCAAAAACCATATATAAAATAACGATGCGCCGTACGTCGGTGATTGCCCGATTGGTCTGTTCCATAGGGAGTTCGATCCTTGCCGCAGCAACTGGGCTGTTTGCCGCGAATAACGGACCGGTGAGCATGAGAGCTTCATATTTTCCGCCGAATATTCCCAGCACCGATTTGCTTCCGATCAGGCGAATTATGACCTTGGACTCTTTGAAAACCTCAACGAGTTCTTCATTATTCAGAGTTTCACCGGAAGAAGACGTATCGGGCTGGTACAGAACGCGATTTCTCTTCGAAATAATGGTTATTCCCCGAATCTGAAAAGCATTGGACAGATTATTGGCCTCTGTGGACAAGCTTTCGATTTCTTGAAAGCTCCAATTTGCAGATTCGTTTTGACCGAAAAGTTTTTCTAATGAAACTTGCAGAGCCGCCAAAACCAAGCTGGCTTTTTCACGCTGATCTTCCAGTAACCTGTGCTCGAATATGGAGAGCACCAAAATCGAAATGAGGGCGACCAGAACCAACGTGAGAAGAGTGGTTGCGACTATCACCTGTGCACGGAGGCCGCCGAGAAAATAGAATTTTTTTTTGAGAGGCGGTTGCATAATACGCCTACAGTTTCAATAGGGTTAATATCTGTTGTCCGAAAAACAGATAAATGATAGCGCCTAATGAAAGAAACGGGCCGTACGGAATCTGAAACTTTCGCGTTTTTTTTCCGATTATTATCCAAACGATCCCGATCAAAGAACCGATGATCGAGGATGATACTAAAACCACAGGCAAAGACGGCCATCCTAAAAATGCGCCGATCATCGCGAGCAATTTAACATCGCCCATGCCCATGCCCTCCCGCCGGGTAATCAACCAATATCCGCCCGCGACAAGCAGAAACAGCCCTGCTCCTATTCCGGCTCCGATCAATCGATGAACAAAAGCGGGCGGGAACCAAAATCCGCAAGCCAATCCCACAATGATGCCGGGAAGCGAAATGCTGTCCGGGATAATCTTAAAATCCAGGTCGATAAAACTGATAACAAGCAATGCCGCGCAAAAGGCATATAGTATGCCGGCATAAGCGGGAGGAAAAAGTCGGACACAGCCCCAGGCCAGAATGCCGGATAATAATTCGACCAGCGGATAACGCAACGAAATCCTCTCATCGCAGCGCCTGCATTTTCCACCGAGAATCAAGAACGAAACAAGCGGGATATTATCGTACCAACGGATCATTGATTTGCATTTGGGACATGCAGATCGCGGCTTGATAATGGATATTCCTCTGGGAAGCCGGAAAATCACCACATTTAAAAAGCTGCCAAAGGCAAGCCCTAAAATGACCGCGCTGATTTCTATGTACCATTGAGGGATTTCTTTTAGAATCAATAAGCCTCCTTTGTTACATAAAGAAACGAGGTACCGCCGTCAATAAAGCTCCTATTACCGCGCATGCAACGCCTAAAGGACATGAAAATGCCGCAAGGGTATCGTAAGGCGGTCTTGCGGTCTGCGATATGTACGTTCCGCCGCAAGCCAATATCAATCCGATAATAATCAGGGCGATGTTCATTGTACCTCCAATACCAGAATATCTCCGGCTTTGGTGCCTGTGGGATATCGGGCCAATAATCGGAAAGACGAGAAAAATTCGGATTCGGAAAAAACTTTGTAGGACACGATCAAATCCTCATGGTCGATAAGGATTTTCACACCCAATTGTTTCATTCCCGCCAAGAACCTGTGCGATCGTATTTGAGTCATCATTTCATGATTGACTACTCCATCTAAATTAATCACTTGCCTGCCTGTGACGGCAGCCAGAATGCCCGCGTTAAAGGCTCCTGGTCTATATTCCGGCAATGCGTCTTTGATTTTTCCGTTTGCCAAATCTTTTGCGACTTTCAAATATGTAGTTTGCCAGGGATGCAAACCATCGCGCAACAAACCCGGTGCGCCGGCAGCGAACAAAGCAATGAGCAGAATCCCCAAAATCAAAGCCGTCCTAATATGATGATCCGTTTTTTCGATCCACAATGTAATTAAACTCGAAACACCGACGCCGGCAAACAAAGCCAGCGACATCATGCAAGAAACGAAATACCAAGCCTTCATCTCTCCGAACACAGTGGAATAAAATGCCCATGCAATAAGGCCATGCAGCGCCGGCGGAAAAGCAGTCCTAAAAAATTTTGGAACGCATGTTTTTCGCAACGCCAGGATGGCAGTGAAACATGCGCCCAGAAATAACATGCTGATCGCCGGATGAGGAAATCCCATATATTGAATCAGGTAATCCCAGAAACCGCGATGCAAATTTCCCAAAGCAAAATTCAAAGCGGAAGTGCCGTCTGCGGCGGCCAAAGAAAAAGCCCGAAAATGAATAGCTCGGCCCGAATCTTGAATAACAGAGCCGAATTTCAAAAAGCACCAGGAAATCCATGGAAGAACCACTGCAAATGCCGCCAGACCAGCGATGGCGTTGTCGCGGAATTTTTGACCTTTTGGCCTGATATATGCGAACCAAGCCGCGAAAAGCAGCGCAAAGAAACCCGTATCCGTCCTGGCTAAAAAGGCCAAGCCGACCAAAAATCCTATTCTAACCAATGAAAAACCGGATGGGTTTTGGTTTGGCAATGCGATTGCAAATAAAGTAGCGGCCAGCATGAATGTAACCGCAAGCGGCGCCTCCACTCCCATCATTTCAACGATTATAACAAAGGGATTCAGAGCCCAAAAAATCGACGCGATTATTGCCGCAGTGGGCCCCGCTGCTTTGCCGGCCAGCTTTCCTATTAGAAATGTATTAATGGATCCGAAAAACGCCAATACGATCAAACCAGCCTTTGGCGAAGGCCATCCAAGGCCCAGCATATCCAGTATGGTCAGAATAAAAGTCCACAGGGGATGAAAACCGTTTGTCGAAGTGATTCCGTCAAATGAAGCTTTTCCAGATGAAGCGAGATTGTGCGCAATACCCAGGTAGTAAAAAGCATCGTCCGCAAGAAAAGTATGTATTTGAAATTCAAAAGGCGATAGCGCCAAAGCAAGCCTGAAAACGAAACCTATTGCGGATATTGCGATGCAAATCATTATAGATCGACGGATATTGATTTTCTCGTTATTCAAAAATCCTCCGCATTGATTTTTTGTGAATATGATACCATGCATTTGTGTCAATGTTTGCGATATCAAAATCAATTTCAAAATGGCAGGCTGCATTTTTTGCAGGAGCATTGGCTTTTGCTTTGTACATTCCGACCCTCAATTACCCGTATGTATGGGATGACTTTTCATTAGTGGCTCATAATCCTTATCTGGGGTCAACCTATTGGGGCAAATATTTCTTTTCGGATCTTGGAAAATACAACGAGGATCCTCATCCGATGGGATACTGGAGGCCGCTTCAAACTTTGACGTTCGGAATAACAAACAGCCTGTTCGGGAATAATCCGCTTTATCACAGGTTAATCAATGTGATGTTGCACGTGCTGGCAAGCGTTTCACTTGTTTTAATTGCTTTTCGATTGACGCAAAACGCCGCAATCGCCTTTTTTTCGGGAGCGCTTTTTGCTCTGCATCCTTTGGCGACCGAGCAGGTGATTTTTATTGCCAATCGTTGCGGAGTCATGGAGGCGGCATTTTCTTTGCTCTATTTGGCGTCCATGGCTGCTGCGTTGCCTGAATCCGGAGGAATAAAATTCAGGCCTCTCGGCGTGGCGAATATTGCACTATGCCTTGCCATGATGTCAAAAGTTTCCGCTTTGATGATTCCGCTTGCGGCTGTAATTTTCGCGATTTTTTCGCCGCGGGAGAGGAGGTTGTCGCGATATGAATGGTTGAAGGCTTTTACGCCGTCAGCCGGTTTGATGATCGCATATATTATTTTCAGATTTTGGTATCTTGGGATTACGCCTATCTCACATGCTGCATCGCCTCTTTGGACCAGATTGATCGGAGTGCCCAAAATACTCGGCCGATATTTTCTTTTAAGCATCGCGCCTGTTCAATTGTCAGTGGATCGCTTTATCGTCATGCCCAAAAGCGTTTTTGATCCGGCGGTTTTGCTCTCCGTTTTCTTGTTGCTTGGCGCTTTGATTTGGTCTATTGCCTGCGTGAAAAAAAATCCCGGATCTGCTTTTGGTCTGGTGTTGTTCGGGCTGGCTGCTGCGCCGGTCTCGGGAATCATTCCCTTGGCCCGCCCATTTGCGGAGCATTATATTTATTTATCTCTGGCCGGATTTTGTCTGGTTTTTGCATCGATAGTCCCTTTTGAAAAAGCCGGTTCAAAAATTATCATAGCCTCTCTTTGCACAATATTGGCTGCAAGCACCTTATGGAGACAGACCGCATGGTCTGATGAACTTTTGTTATGGCAAGACGCTGTGAAAAAATGCCCTCAATGCGCTCACGCTCTAAGCAATTTAGGCGCTGTGTTTTTGGAACGAGGAAAACCGGTAGAGGCGGAACAGTTGCTTTTGAAAGCGGTTCAATCAGATCCGAGCAATCAAAAAACTTTGATGAACTTGGGGATAGCGACTTTTATGTCAGGTAAAAAAGAAGATGGCCTGAAAATCCTTCGGCAGCTCCTTCAGTTGAATCCTGACTATGAACGCGCAGCGATCTGGTACGGGTACCTTTCGACCGTCAACGATCCGAGTTCCGAAAATATTTTGCTCAACGATCCATTGGGAAATAAAGAGCTATTGCCTGCAATCATGCTTGGAATTGCTTTGGCCTATAAAAACCAAAATCGCTTGGATGATATGGCCAGAGTGTTAAAAAAATTCAATGCAGAATTTCCAATGCATCCGTTCGCTAAAATAGCCGAAGAGGAAATTAAAAGAAGCATGCGTTAGGAATGCATTTCTCTGATCAAGCAGTTTTTAAGGCGCTAATTTGTGCTCGTACAGAACTGTGTATTTCGCTCCCGAAGGGTACAGTTCCGAAAGATATAGGATCACCCGATCCGCGGAAAATTCGCCGAACTTTGCGCTTGAGAATCGGTCGAGATTTTTTTTCAGATTCTCACTTGAAGGGGCAAGTTTGAAACGTCCAAGAGTAAGGTGCCCGGAAAAAGGTCGGGATTCCCTTGAAAAACCTATGCCGGCCAGACGATCTTCAATTTTTTGGGCGAGCAAGTGCAGGGTTTTGATCTCGCCTTTCAAGCCGACCCAAAAAACTCGCGGCCGTTTTAAATCGGGGAATACGCCGGTTTCCTCAGCGACAAGACTGAACGGCCCGATTCCTTCGCAAGCTCTTTTTATGGCATCCGAAATGATCGGAATCTGTTCCTCTTGGATTTCACCTAAAAATTTAAGCGTCAAGTGAATATTTGAGGCTGAAACGGTTTTCAATTCATTGCATGCTCTTTTGGTTTTATCGCTCGCATTGGCTAAAAGTTCACGCAATTCTCCAGGCAACGGAATCGCAATAAAAGTTCTCATCTGTTTTTTGTTCCCCCCTCGAACAGCAGGTGCAGCCGCACCACATTAAGAGCGGCGGCAACTGATCTGTCTCGAATTCCGCTGCGATCGCCGATAAACCGCCGTGTGAAAGCGCGGACGAAATTCCGGCATGCAAATCCAAAACATACTGTGCCCACAGGCTTTTCAGGCGTTCCTCCATCCGGTCCCGCTATTCCGGTAATGGAAACCGCAATGTCGGCATCTGCCGCTTCCATTGCGCCTTGGGCCATTGCCGCAGCGCATTCTTCGCTGACCGCGCCGAATTCTTCGAGCAATTGTCTTGGAACGGCCAACAACCGCATTTTGGCTTCGTCGGAATACGCCGCAATTCCTTCTAAAAACCATTGTGAACTTCCTGGCACTTCGGTTATTTTTCCTGCCAATAGACCTGCGGTGCAGCTTTCCGCAACAGCCATCTTCAGATTTCGTTTTTTAAGCTCGCGGCCCATAATTGCCTGAAGAGTATCATCATTCCGACCGTAGATTGCGGCGCCTAATATCTCACCCAAATGTGTTTCCGCATCTTGTAAAATTGTCTGGGCTTGCTCGATGCTTTGACCTCGCGCCGATAGATATAAATGGATTTCGGGCAGTTTCGCAGAGAATCCCAGCATAAGACCCGAGCCTTCGGGAGGAAAGCCGGTTAAGAGTCGATCGAGTTCGCTTTCGGGTATTCCGATGGTTTTAAGGGTTGAAGAAACGATGGCTCCTTCAACTGCGACGGCTGCAATCTCGCTTACAACAGATGTCGCCATTGCTTTCAATTCCGACGGGACGCCCGGCAAAAAATAAGCTTTCTTTCCATTTAGCCCGCACATAAAACCGCGAGCCGTGCCGACAGGATTTTCAATGATTTGCGAGCCGCGCGGGAATTGCGCCTGAATCACATTATTTGGCGGCATTTTTCTTCCCATGGAGGAAAAGATATTTTGAAGGCGCATTAAAGAATCAAGATCCGTATTCAAAGGAGCGTCGAAGACCTTAGCGGCCGCATGGCGCGTTTGATCGTCTGCTGTCGGGCCGAGACCGCCGGTTACAATTACGATGTCGGCTCTGCTCAAGGCATCGGATAAGGCTGAGATAATTTGCTCCAAATCGTCTCCCACAACCGAGATACGGCGTATCGAAACGCCTTTATGCTCCAACCACTGCGCTAGCATCGGAGAATTAGTATCTACCGTTACGCCGCGGACCAGCTCCTGTCCGGTGACGAGCAATTCGATAGTCATTGCAGCCAAAACAACCTCAGAATTTGCATCACGATACACCCATATGCGCCGGCCGCCACATCGTCGAGCATTACGGATAGACCGCGCATATCCGAACGATCGATCATTCCTGCCGGATAAATTTTAGCGATATCGAAAAAACGAAACACAAAAAATCCGACTATGAGAGAAGTCAGAGACACGGGAACCATAAACATTGTCACAAAATATCCAACGATCTCGTCGATCACGATCTTTCCTGAATCTTTCTGGTTATAATATTCTTCTGCAAAGTTCGCGGCGGCGATTCCAATCACAAAAACTGCCGCTGTAATCACCAAATAATAAAACGGCAGAAGGTGACGCATCCAAAAAACAAAAAGCACAGCAGGCATCGTGCCGAACGTGCCCGAAGCGACAGGCGCAAAACCCGTTCCGAATCCTGTAGCCAATATAAGCAAAAGTTTTTTCAAGAGAGACTCCTTTTTATTAAGTCGAAAGATTTCCTATCGATTTGAAATCCGGGACGAAACCAATTCCGTCTGCATTCTTTATTGCCTCGACTATTGCCATAGAAAGCAAATGAGAAGCCGCAGAGCCGACTACGAGGGGATCGGCGGATTTTTTTCCGGAAGAGAGAACAGCTAAAATATCGCCGTCGAAAGGGCTATGGCATGGGTTTATCGCTCGTGCAAGTCCGGCCGATGCCATTCTAGCCACAAGAAAAGCCATATCGCGGTTCAAGTCGGCATCCGTCGCCACGCAAGCAAGAACGGTGTTTTCATACGCCGCTTTTGGTCTGTCTTTGCCTTTCATCAGATGCTTCGATGCATTCAGGAGTTGATGAGGATTTTGCGGATCCCTCGCCCCTGCGATAATTTTATCGCTTGTCGGATCGACGACGTCACCGTAGGCATTGACCACGACGCCGACGCCCACTGACGATCCGTCGGGGATCTTCATGGACGCCCAGCCAAATCCGCCTTTCATCGCACAGGCTATCCCAAGCAGTTTGCCGATCGTTGCGCCTGCGCCTGCTCCGACGGAGCCGAGCGGGGTTTGCTTTGATGCCGAATCAAATGCGCGTGCCGCCATGTCGGACGAGGGACGCCCGGTCGGATCGCCGATCGAGAGGTCAAAAATGGCTGCAATAGGGCAAATCGGGACGATGCCGTATGGAGTCGGCAATCCACGCTGTTTTGAGACCAATCGAGTCATGACCCCTGATGAAACCTCCAATCCGAAAGCCGACCCGCCGGTAAAAATCAGGGCATCGACGCGGGAAACCGCATGGTTTGAAAGGAGCGAATCGAATTGCCTGGTGGAGGAAGCGCTTCCAAGAATCATGGCGCATCCTACAGAGCCTTCAGGGGGAATAATGACAGTCACGCCTGTCATTGCGTTAAAATCCTGTTCGTGACCGATTAAAAATCCCTCAACACCGACCGCGACTTCTTTCAAATCAGACTCCGCAATTTATTCTGATTGCAAGAATATGGCTCGATGATATGCAGGTCAACTGATAAAATCCGATTTCGAATTTCAACTTGCCCGTTTATCGAAGATTGACTTTTTCCATTATTGTATGCGACTTCTGATTAGTCCATGAAACCGAATGAAACACCCCATAATCTTTTTGATTATTCATCTAAAAGCGCTCGCGACATTGCATTTGCAGCATGGCTGATGATCATCGGCCTGTTTGTCTACCTTATTCTCTATTCGAATTTAAGCGCCGAATTTCTGGTGTCTGAAAACATGATGAGGATACCGGATGACGCCTTTTATTATATGGTTCCGGTGAATAATTTTATTCAAAACGGAATAGTCAGCTTCGACGGCCATACGCCGACTAACGGTTTTCACCCGTTGTATTTTTTTGTCTTGATTCCGCTGCGTTTTATAGCAGAATCCGATCCGTTTCATTTTTTAAAAACTGCGCTGATCTGGCAATCGGCGATCACCGTTCTGTTTTGCGGATTATGGTTCACAATCATGTCGAGGCGTGTTTCGGTCCTGGCAGGGATTTTTATTCTGCCGTTTATGTTTTTCGATGATGTGGACCAGCTTTTTATAAACGGCCTCGAAACTCACCTGGCGTTTTTACTGTTGGCTATATGTCTGATGCTTTTTCTGCTTCAAAAAAATCCATTTTCAACGCGTCGCAATGCGCTCGCATTGGGAGCGGCTTGCGGGTTGGCGGTTTTATCCAGACTGGATCTGATCTTTTTCGCGTTCGGTTTTTTTCTGATGTCATGGTTTTATTTCTCGCGAGAGGATGGCTCAAAAAGGAACATCGTTTATTCGGCGGCTTTGGCATTTTTCTGTATTGCTCCATATCTTTTATGGAACTGGATTTGCATGGGGCATTTTGTTCCGATCAGCGGGGCGGTCAAAGCCGGATTCGGGTGGTCCAATATTCACAAGGACATGCCAGCGCATCCATTTTTTATCTCAGTCGCATTCGTTGCGATTTCACGATTGGCTGTAGCTCTTGTCTCATGGTTATCAGAAGAAAAAGCTTTCGTAGCAAGATTGGCGAAATATTTACATCTGGCTGTCGTGGAATTCGTGGGGCTTTTGTTTATCTGGCTTGCTCTGCCTCCGGACAAGCTCGCAATACTGCCGCTTTGTGCTTTCGGTTTGGCGCTTACCGTTCTATTGATTTTGATAAAACAAGAAAATCGCGATCCCAATTCGATTCGAAATCTTGGATATTTTGCGATCATTCTTTGCTTATATACATTGATGCAAATGACCCATGAACTCTTTTTTGTCAGCAAATATTTTGCATTTTGGCACCTGGCGCTGTTCACTTTTGTTTTCTTTGTTCTGACTGCCGAGGCCATCGCCACTACAATTTCCGAAATAGCCTCGAAATTTCAAATTCAACCCAAGAAATATTTTGTAGCGCTTCTGCTGATCTTGATTGTCGCCTCATCCGCATTCATTGCGGTTTTGGAATTTTCCTCTTTTCGATCTCAAATTCGCGGTCTTGAACAAGGCAAAGTTCGCACATGGCAATCGTCGGCATTTGAAGCGGCTTTATGGGCTAAGGATCATCTGCCGAAGAAAAGCCTTTGCGCTATGCATGACGCCGGCGTATTTGCTTTTTTTTCAGGACTTCCGGTCATCAATCTTGACGGCGTGATCATGAACTATGATTTTTTGCAGACACTCCAAACCGGCAAGCTTGGCGAGTATCTTGAAAAACGAGGATTGCAATATGTTTTGTACAAATCCGTGCCGGAACAAACGCTTGAAAAAGATTATCGATATCGGATCAAAGAGACCCCGTTATGGGTCAGCCGCAACCAGGAGGTTTATCGATCAGGGCTCTTCGACGAAGGCTCGGGACCTGTCAGATTTATGATATGGAAGCTTCCGCAAGCGGCAACTAAAAATAATTAATACAAAATCGAAGAAAGCCTTTCACGCCCCACGGGTAAAAACGTTTTTGCCGATAAAGCGCGCTCTTTCGCCCAACTCATTTTGTATGCGTAAAAGCTCGTTGTATTTGGCCAGGCGCTCGGAGCGGCACGGCGCGCCGGACTTGATTTGTCCGGTTTCCATCGCAACCGCCAGAGTGGCCATGAAATTGTCGCACGTTTCACCGGAGCGATGAGAAACCACCTGCGTGTAACCCGCCTCGCGGGCCTTGCGGATGACGTCGATGGTCTCGGTTACGCTGCCGATTTGATTGAGCTTGATCAATATTGAGTTGGCGATATGCCCATCAATTCCTTTTTGCAATCTTTTCGGATTGGTGACGAAAATATCGTCGCCGACCAGTTGCACTTTGTGTTCCAGACGGGTGGTAAGGGCAGCCCAGCCTTCCCAATCATCCTCTGCAAGACCGTCTTCGATGGAAATAATGGGATATTTATTTACCAATCGCTCATAAAAATCGATCAATTCTCCTGAAGATACGCCTTTCATTCCTTCGGCAGGAAGGCTGTATTTTCCATTGGAATAAAGTTCGCTCGCGGCGACATCCAGAGCAATCATCACTTGATCTTTCGGAACATAGCCTGCCTTCTCCGTGGCCTGAATCAGAAGTTGTATAGCCGCCTCGTTGGATGGAATATCCGGCGCAAAACCTCCCTCATCGCCGACACCTGTGACGTACCCCTTGTCGACGAGCACTTTTTTCAGGGCATGATAGACTTCAGCGCCCATGCGCAACGCCTCTTTAAAATCCGGAGCTCCTGCCGGGACGATCATGAACTCTTGAATATCCACATTGTTTGTAGCGTGTTTGCCGCCGTTTAAGACATTCAGCATGGGAACCGGCAATAGGGTGACATTATCGGATCTGCCGAGGAACTGATACAGAGGAACACCGGAGGCGATTGCGCCTGCGCGCGCGACCGCCATGCTTACCCCAAGAATTGCATTCGCGCCGAGCTTGTTTTTATTTTCGGTTCCATCCGCATCGATCAGCACACGATCGACCGCTTCGAACTCGGTCGGGTCCATGCCGATCACGGCTTTGGCCAGCGGGCCGTTGACATTGGAAACGGCTTTCAAAACGCCTTTACCCTGGTAGCGTTTTTTGTCTCCGTCGCGGAGTTCCAAGGCTTCATGAGCGCCCGTAGAAGCGCCGGAAGGCACGGCAGCTTTTGTTTCGACGCCATTGTCGAGTTTTACAACGACCTCGACTGTAGGATTCCCGCGGGAATCCAGAATTTCCAGAGCTGAAACCTGCATTATCTTTGCCATAAAAAAGCCTCCTCGGATTTAAAGCCGCGCCGAACGGTTTTTCCCGCGTGGGCGGCAGCAAATCTACCAATGAGCACCAATCGGCGCAAGGTGATTTTTATCCCAATTATACCAATCCGCCTCGCTTATAATTGAAGCTGCGTGTGCCGGACAAAGGCTTCCATTCTTTTATCGCTTGGCGAATATGATCAAATCTGGATCGCTTTAGGTCGTGCGGAGACATTTCGATCCTCAAAGCGTGAAGTTCTTTTACTCCTTCAACCGGCACTACTCCGGAGATGCAGAAAGGCACTTGCGGCGTGACCACGGTCAGACCCTCATGGGTTTCCACCAGAAACTCGTTTCCTTCCGACTCGACCTCCACTTCCGGTTTTTTCCTTTTTAGAGGGACATTCGCCCGCGATGTGAACAACGGCGGTCTGCCGTATACGACAAGTTCAAGCGGGGCATTAAGCGCCGCTTTTTGAATGTCTGCAAGAATGTGCATATCGGTTTCAATGGATAAAGTGATCTCCTGGATTCCAAGCCGAAACAAGGCCAGGCAAGCCGGCGCATTGGTGATATGGAGCGTAAAGTCAGCCATGAGCATTACGTTCCGAAACGGTTCCATAATTCTGAAATGACTAAGGTTGCCGACCAACCATCTTCGATATCCGAGCCTGAATTGCTCTTCGACTATCTTGGCGAATCGGCCTATATCGCCTTCCTGGATGATCCACGGAAGCCTTAATATGATTTTGCTGCGAAGCTGTCTGGGAAGCCCGGAGAGTTCGCGATGAGCAAACGGAACAATGTACTCATCGGCATGCGAATCGATAAGGCGGATGATATCTCGCGCTCCGGAAGGCAAGGCCACTCGGATTATAGGTCTGGTGTCATGACGAGGTCCGGGCCCCATTCGTTTCACATCCTGCTCCAAGGCCGGAATAAGCTCTTTAGCGCGCTGGCGACGTTCATGGGGACGAAGCGTGCGGCGGCGATATTGAAGGGCGAGCTTGGCGAGGGTTGGGTACTTCGCCTCATTGCCCATGCCGACTCGATAAACGAAATCACCCATTTTTGCAGGATTCGGAGTTTCAATTTCTATTAGATAAACGCCTTTTCCTTTTAACGGCCTTGAAATGACTTTATTTGCCGGAAAACTTTGAGCCTCGCCCTCATGGCAGCCGGTGATTCTGATTCGGTCTCCGGCAAAAACGTCGAAAGAGGTTTCGAAACGGATCATGCCGTCCGGCGTTATGTGCGAGACTCTGCCGAGTATCTGGCCTGCGGTGCTGATCCGATTCGGATAAATCATCTGATCGAACGGAGGCCCTGAAATATATCCCGCGGTCTTTTCCCTTCCGAAATCCTGATAAGCCTGTTGAATCGCATCCGGAGGAGGCGGCGCCGGGAGCTTATCGAGGGCTTCACGATAAGCCGTCACAACGCGTTTTACATATTGGTCGCTTCGCAGCCTTCCTTCGATCTTGATCGCGGCAACTCCGGCATTGCGCAGTTCAGTGAGAAATTCGATCAGGCAAAGATCCGGCAGCGAAAAGAAAGCGCCTTGCTGATCATCATTTGTGTACGCTCTTCTGCACGCCTGCTTGCAACGACCTCGATTTGCAGACCAGCCGCCGAAATAGCTCGAAAAATAACATTGGCCGGAGTACGAAAAACATAAAGCGCCGTGCACAAAAACCTCGATAGGAATAGGGGATGCCAAAGCAATCGCCGAAATCTCGTCCAACGTGCATTCCCTGGCCAGGATGACACGATCGAAACCCATTCGCATGGCCAGCGAAACGCCTGCGGAGTTATGGATAGTCATCTGCGTGGATGCATGGATGGCCAAACCGGGAAAAAATTTTCGGATCAGGTAGGCCATGCCGAGATCCTGGCAGATGATCGCATCAGGCCCCAGCGTTTCAAGACCCGACAACACTTCCAATATTTTTCGGATTTCGGACTGCTTGAAAAGGGTATTCATTGCAACG
>Ga0315282_10008677_pt1 | contig 16383 bp, 18 predicted proteins | sample YL17G07_20_MG_FD_203693 | JGI IMG/M metagenome (GOLD analysis project Ga0315282, IMG submission 203693) | Sediment microbial communities from Yellowstone Lake, YNP, Wyoming, USA - YL17G07_20 | ecosystem: Environmental > Aquatic > Freshwater > Lake > Sediment | place: USA: Wyoming | collected...
TCTGCTCGTAATTGTTTTTCGTCGCGGGCAGGCTCCTCCCGATAATAGCGTCCAGGTGCTCGTGGATGGCCGGGTCAAGCCTCTCCTTAAGCGAGGCCGGCTCGGCGGCCTCCTGCCAGGCCGCGAGTATTTCGCGGTTTTCGCTGCTTTCAAAGTATTCCGGGACAAGCCCCGCCTGCCGGCTCTTGAGCTCGGGGTATTGCAGCAGGAGGGCCAGGCAGTACTCCTCGCGCGGGTTGGACGAAAGCTGGTGCAGGGTACGTTCGGGTGTCGGTTTCGGCTCCGGCATTTTGCGTCTTGACGGCGGCGGTTTTATACGCCCGAGCGCCGCCTCCAGGGTGCGCTCGGTGACGGCGGCAAGACGGGCCAGCTTCACCAGGTAGTGTGCCTGGCGCACCGGGTCTTTTATCTCCGCTACGATGGGCAGCAGTCTCTCCGCAGCTAGGGACTTGCCTTTGGCCGTGGTCAGGTCAAGTCCGTTGGTTGCCTTCTCAAAGGTATAGTCAACGAGCGGCGTGGCCTTGTTTACATAATCCTGCCAGACTTTGGCATCTTTTTGGATAACGTCATCGGGGTCCTGGCCCTCCGGCAGGATGATGACCCTGACCTCGGCGTTTAAGATGTTCTCGTAGGCGATACCACGCAGCATGGCCTCCTCGCCGGCGGTATCGGCGTCAAGGGCCAGCACCAAATTTCTTGTCAGCTTCTTGAGGATGTTTATCTGCATTTCTGTCACCGATGTCCCCATAGAGGCGACCACGTTGGTGATGGCGTTCTGGTGGGCGGTGATGACGTCCATGTAGCCCTCCATGATGACGGCCGTGTCCTGCTGGCGGATGGCCGGGGCGGCGTGGTCAATGCCGTAGAGGGTGCTGCTTTTATCAAAGACCGGCGTCTGCGGGGAGTTGACATACTTGGGTAGGGAATCATCCAGCACCCTGGCGCCAAATCCGGTAAAGCGCCCCCTGATGTCGCGTATGGGAATCATCAGCTTACCGCGAAATCTATCGTGTGTCTGGCCGCTTTCGGCTGCCACCAGCAGGCCGGCGGTGAGCAGTTTGTCTTCATCGTAGCCTTTTTCCTTGAGATAAGCCTTTAGTGCTTCCCAGCTGTCCAGGCTGAAGCCGAGATGGAAATCGGTGATGGTCTGGGGCGTAAACCCCCGTTTGGCGACATAGTCCCGCGCCTTTTTCGCCGCCGGCGAGTTCTGCAAGAGGTTATGGAAATATAGGGCAGCCGCTTCGTTGATTTTGTAAAGCTCTTCCTTTTCGTCCCTCCGGCCGTCCGGCGCTGTTCTTGACGGCAGGGTGACGCCCGCCTTCTGGGCGAGCCTTCTGAGCGCCTCGCCGAAGTCAAGCCCCTCCTTTTTCATGATGAAGGCAAAGACATCGCCGCCGGTGTTGCAGGCGCCGAAGCAGTGCCAGCTCTGCTGCTCGGGGTAGACGAAGAAAGATGGGTGTTTTTCGCTGTGGAAGGGGCAAAGGGCGGTAAGGTTACGCCCTGCCTTCTTTAGGGCGGTGTACTGGCCGATAATCTCGGCAATATCTATCTTCTGTTTGACTTCGTCAATAGTGCTCATCTTATTATTGGGGGCTACCTCACCCCCTGTATCCCCCTCTCCTTCAAAGGAGAGGGGGAGGCATTGGTTTGGAGGGGCTGACGCCCCTCCAAACCTCTCTCTTATTTTTTAAGTTCCGCCGCCAGCCTCATGGCATACTGGTCAGTCATGCCGGCGATGTAGTCCACCACTCTTCGCTCGGTGGTCTCCTTGCCCAGGCGGTATTCGGCGGGCATCTTGTCCTCGTGTTCGTTGAAATATTGGTAAAGGAAGCGGACTATCTCCCTGGCCCTTTCCGTCTCCTCCTGGGCGGCTTTCAGGTTGTAGACCCGCTCAAAGAGGAATTTATGCAGCCTATTGGCGGCGGCCAGAACCCTGGGGCTCATCTTTATGGCCGGTTTCTTAATTATACCACACCCGTGTACCGCCCACGAGTTTTCAATAATATCGCCAACCATGGTGTTGATGCGCGGCGAGTGGCCTGGCCCCAGCACCCTGACGGCGGCTTTGGGTAGTTCATCTTCGGTGATAATGCCGGCCCGGATGGCATCGCCGATATCATGGTTGATGTAGGCCACAATATCGGCCACTCTGACGACCTCGCCTTCCAGGGTGCCCACCTCCCCCCAGTCCTCCCCGAGGATGTTCTCCGCCCCTGTCTTGGAGTGGTTGAGGATGCCGTCCCGCACCTCCCAGGTCAGGTTTAGGCCCCGCCCGTCCTTCTCCAAAAAGTCAACAATGCGCAGGCTCTGCTCGTTGTGGCGGAAGCCCTCCTTGTAGAGCTCATTGAGCACGTCCTCCCCGGTATGGCCGAAGGGGGTATGCCCCAGGTCATGCCCCAGGGAGATGGCCTCCGCTAGGTCTTCGTTGAGGGAGAGTGCCCGGGCGATGGTGCGGGCAATCTGGGAGACCTCCAGGGTATGGGTGAGCCGCGTGACGTAGTGGTCGCCCAGCGGGGCGATGAAGACCTGCGTCTTGTGTTTTAAGCGGCGGAAGGACTTGCTGTGGATGATGCGGTCGCGGTCGCGCTGGAAGGCGGTGCGGATGGGGTCAGGCTCTTCGTGTCTCAGCCTGCCCCGCGACAGCCGACTTTTAGCGGCATGAGGAGAAAGACTTTCTTCTCTCGCCTCGGTGAGCTGGCGGATTTTAAGCTGTTCAATCACTTGATGCCGAGTTTCGCTTCAACCTTGGCAATAATATCCCGGGTAATATCAATCATATCGGGGCTGACCGATACCGAGGTGATGCCCCATTCCACCAGCTTCTCCGTAATCTCGGGGTAGACCGAGGGCGCCTGCCCGCAGATGGAGCAGGTCACGCCCCTGGCCTTACAGCCCTTAACCACCTTTTCTAGGGAGAGGAGGACGGCTTCATCGCGCTCGTCAAAGGTGGCGGCCAGCTTGGCGCTGTCGCGGTCAATGCCCAGGGTCAGCTGGGTGAGGTCATTTGAGCCGATGGAGACCCCGTCAATACCAACGTCCAGGAATTTATCCAGCAGGATGACATTTGACGGCACCTCCACCATCATCCACAGCTTGAATTTATCCGAGCGCTTCAATCCCTCATCTTCCATAATATTTACCGTTTGGGCCATCTCGCTGACCGTTCTGACGAAGGGAATCATCACCCAGAGGTTGTCGTATTTCTCCCTTACCTTCTTGATGGCGGTCAGCTCCAGCTTGAATGTTTCAACATCTGTGATATACCGCGAGGCGCCCCGGTAGCCGAGCATGGGGTTCTCCTCAAGTTCTTCGTACTTTTCCCCGCCTTTGAGGGCGCGGTACTCGTTGGTCTTGAAGTCGTTGGTGCGGTAGACCACCTGGCGGGGGTAGAAGGCCTTGGCAAACTGGGTCAGCCCTTCGGCCAGTTTGTCCACAAATTCCTGGCCCCGGTTCTGGCTAATCATATAGCTCGGGTGCTCACCAATCTGGGCGACCATGAACTCCGCCCGCAGCAGCCCGATGCCGTCAACGTCGCGCTCAGCCACCCGCTCCACCAGGTCTGGCTGCGCCAGGTTCACCAGGAGCTTGGTCTTGGTCTTTATCTCGCCGCGGGCACGGGCCTGGGCCTCGGTGACTACCTCTACCTTGCCTTCATAGACCTTGCCGCTGGAGCCGTCCACGGTGATGACCTGCCCGTCCTTGAGGAGGGTCGTCGCCTTTTCGCTGCCGACGACGCAGGGTATGCCCAGCTCGCGGCTGACGATGGCGGCGTGGGCGGTGCGGCCGCCGCGGTCGGTGACAATAGCCGCCGCCCGCTTCATGGCCGGGACAAAGTCCGGTGTGGTCATCTCGGCGACCAGTATATCGCCCTTGAGCACCTTATCTATCTGTGAAGGGTCAGGCACGATTTTTACCGGCCCGGAGGCTATACCCGGGCTGGCCGGCGAGCCGGAGAAGAGGACGGGGGCGTTAATCTCCCGGGCGGCCTCGGCTGTTTTCCTGATGCTGGTTACCGGCCGGGTCTGGACAATAAAGATTTTTTCCTTCTCCTTGGCCCACTCAATGTCCTGGGGGAAGTTATAATGGTCTTCCAGGGTCTTGCCTACCTTGGCCAGGAAGATGATGTCATCATCGGTTATCTTCTGCTTCTCCTGCTCCTTCTCCGTCAGGTTTACTTTGATGTTATCGGCCTTACCGGTGACGCCTTTCTTCTTTACCAGCTTCCATTCCTGCTTTTTGATTTCCTTTTCTAGGATTTTCATGCCGTTCTTGCTGACGGTGTAATGGTCGGGGGTAACATCCCCGGAGACAATCATCTCGCCAAGCCCTAGGACAGCCTCAATGGTAATCGTTGTCTTGTCGCTGGTGTTTGGCTCTATCGTGAACATGACGCCGGAGGAATCGGACTGAACCATCCTCTGCACCGGCACGGCGATGCCGACCCTGAAGTGGTCAAAGCCCTGCTCCTGGCGGTAGAAGATGGCCCGGGCACCGAAGAGGGATGCCCAGCACCCCTGAACGGCTTTGACTACCTCCTTCTTGCCTTCTACATTGAGAAAGGTGGCCTGCTGACCGGCAAATGAGGCCTCCGGCAGGTCTTCAGCCGTGGCCGAGGAGCGCACCGCCACATGGCCCTTACCCATCTTGACGTAGGCTTTCTCAATAGCCTTGGCGGTTTCGGGGGGCATGGGGGCATCTATAATCAGCTTCTGGACCTGGGCGGCAACTTCCTGGAGCTTTTTGCTGTCCTGAATCTCCAGGGGGTCAAGCAGCGCCTTGATTTTATTCTGGAGACCGGATTTTTCAGTAAAGTCAAAGTAGGCGGCGGCGGTGACGATGAAGCCCGGCGGGACGGGAATACCGGCACGGGTCATTTCGCCCAGGTTGGCCCCCTTGCCGCCGACAAGGGGTATGTCCTTTTTGGTCACTTCGCTGAACCAGACGATGACTTTTTGGCCTTCTTTCATGCTGCTCCTCCGCTTTATTAGGGCTGCCCTGGCTTTGATAGTATCCATTATACACAATTTGATGGGGGTTAAGGAAGGGAGTCGGCCCTATTCTCTTGGCAGTTTAGCCCTGCCTATGGGAAATTTTGACGGAATTTATACAAAAAATTTATGAATAGTTAACCTTTGTGGCCTAAGATGGGGGTAAAGACGAGTAAAAAGGGGGTGGTATGAAAAAAAACGGGAATCCATATCCCAAGAGCATCGTTGACGAATGTTCCGGCATACGGGTACCAAGTATTATGCATGCAACATGGGCCGAGGGCTACGAGGCGGGAAGGAAGGACGGACGCCCTAATAAAGGCGAGCAGGCGGGTCGGCTCAGGTAGGGGACCCGGGCTATTATTTTTTAGAAACGAATGAGGTCAGTAGTCGGCGCTTTTTGTTTGACAGGGGTATTGACATGGGTTTAGAATTAATAGACATGGGCTGAGAAAGGGGTAGGGAGGAAGGCTATGATAGAGATGACTATTGACAGCATTCGGGTGAGCCTGATGAATTACCAGCGTGTGGTAATTCTAAAGGAGAAGATGTCCGACCGCTATCTGCCCATCTGGATTGGCCCGGCGGAGGCCGATGCCATCGCCGTAAAATTGCAGGGCGTGGCGGTGCCCCGGCCCCTGACCCATGACCTCTTAAGCTCGGTAATTGATACCCTGGGTGCGGTGGTAAGCTCTATCATTGTCAACGACCTCAGGAATGACACCTTTTATGCCAAGGTTATCCTTGATGTGGACGGCCGGCAGTTTGAGGTTGATTCGCGCCCCAGCGATGCCCTGGCTCTGGCGGTGAGGACAGGGGTGCCTATTTTCGCCGACGAATCGGTGATGGATAAAGCCGGCATTATGCTGGATGGGGAGACGGGCAAACCCATCTTTGAGGAGGGTGAGGAAGCCGAAAGCAAAGAGGGTGGTGTTACCGATGAGGAGATAAAGAGGATGTCGGCCTTCACTGATTTCATCAACACCCTTGACCTGGACGATTTTGATAAGCGTAAGTCCTAGATATTAAAACGCAGCCTTATTCATGGTAGCCGGAGCCCTGGCGCGACAAGCGCCAGGGCTTTTTGTATTTCCGGGGGCTTTCCTGGCTTGACCTGGGACGGTGGATTCTGGTATTATGCTCAGAAGTTATATATATTGAGGTAGCTATGAGCAGATGGGTGGCGGCCCTGAGGTTGATGGGGGTGGGGTTTTATGTTGGTATCTGTATCGTAGGGGGGACATTGGCCGGCTGGTGGCTTGGTAACGAGAAGCCACTTTTTATGATACTCGGTTTACTGGTGGGGCTGGTGGTCGCCAGCCTCGGCGTTTATCAGATGATTCGTCCCCTGATGAGTGATAAGCAAGACAAGGAGGATAGTTAGTGGCCAAGCGGCGGGGTTGCCTCGGTTGTTCCTTCCCTGTTTTAATTATTGTTATCATTATCGCTCTGGCGATTGTCGTCATCGGTTTTCTGGCCGGCCCTCTGGGTAAAAGCATTGTCGGGGACATCGGTCTGCCGTCCTGGCTAAGCGTCCCCGCCCCCGAGCCGCACCTGCCGGCGCCGGTGCTTTTTCACGTTTTAGGCCTGCCGATAACCAATACCATGCTCGCCGGCTGGATTACCGTTATTTTCCTGGTGGTTGTGAGCTGGGTGATTACCCGCCGCATGAAGCTCGTTCCCGGCAAGTTACAGGCTACTTTTGAATTCGTGCTTGGCTGGATATACGATTTTTGTAAAAGCGTTGCTGGCGAGGAGAACGGGCGCAGGTTTTTCCCGGTCATTTGCACTATATTTCTTTTTGTGGCGTTTAATGCCTGGCTCAGCCTTATCCCGGGGTTCGGCTCGATAGAGATTACCGTTCATGGACATGAGTATGAGCTGCTCCGCGGCTCTAACACGGATGTCAACACGCCCCTGGCTATCGCTCTGGTGTCCTTTGTCTTCGTGGAGTATTACGGCCTCAAGACACTGGGCATAAAATACCTGCGCAAATTCGTCAATATGGGCGGATTTTTCGGGAGCGTCGGCAGTCTGTTCCGGGGGAGGCTAAAGAAGGGTCTTTCCGGGCTGTTCTCCGGTTTCATTGATATTTTTGTCGGGGTGCTGGAAACGCTCAGCGAGTTAATCCGCATCGTCAGTTTTACATTCCGTCTCTTCGGCAATATGACGGCTGGTGAAATTTTAATCCTGGTGGCCGCCTTCCTGCTTCCCATGGCGATAGGCTGGATGGTTTACGGGCTGGAGTTATTTATCGGCTTTATCCAGGCCCTGGTTTTCAGCGGGTTGACGCTTGCCTTTGCTTCTATGGCGGTGGCTTCTCATGAGGAAGAGTCACATTAATCGATACTAATAGATGGGTGAATTACATAAGGAGGGATAATCATGGATGCAGAAGCAGTCAAATTTTTAGCGGCGGGGCTGGCCATGGGCTTGGGTGCCCTGGGGCCGGGAATCGGCATCGGCATTCTGGGCTACGGGGCCATGCAGGGCCTGGCGCGCAATCCCGAGGCCAGGGGCCCCATCATGACCAATATGCTGATAGCTATCGCCATGGCCGAAGCCATCGGCATCTATGCCCTGATTGTGGCTATCATCCTGGCAATGGTCGCTTAGGAAAAATTGGCTTAGAAAAGATTAGGAGAGAAATTATGGAAGATAGCGGACTTCCATCATTTATTATGGTTATCGCGGCGGCGGTTATGGTTATCGGGGTAATGGTCGGCATGGCTGCCATTACATGGCTTATACTTCTCTCGCAATAACTATGCCGTTAACTATCAGGTCGGGGAGCTGATTTTGTGGTTAAATCATTTGGACCTGAGGTGAGCATTGGGAGGGTAATGTGGAAGGACTTGGAATAAGTTTGCCGACATTGCTGACGCAGGTGGTGACTTTCATCATCCTACTGGTCATCCTGCGCCTTGTCGCCTACAAGCCCATCATGCGTATGCTTGATGAGCGCTCGCGGCGCATCAGGGAAAGCATGGAGCAGGCCGAAGCCATTAGGGAGCAGTCGGCCCGCGCCGGGGAAGAGGTCAAAAAGCAGCTTGAGGCTGCCAGCCGTGAGGGCCAGGAGAGAATCGCGCGGGCGGTAAAGGCCGGGGAGGAGGTCAAGCAGAAGGCACAGGAGGAGGCCAGGCAGGGAGCCGAAGCCCTGCTCAACCGGGCGCGTGCTGAGATTAAGCAGGAGCGCAATGAGGCTATTGATGCCGTGCGCCGTGAGTTTGCTGACCTGACCATCATGGCGGCGGGCAAGGTGATTAGTCGCTCCCTGGACAAGGAAGGGCACCGCGAGCTTATTGAGAAGGTGCTGGAAGAAAGCTCCACGCTGAAGAAGGAATAGCCGGCAGGTGAGATAAAATGGTGAGAAAGGCCTATGCCCGGCGCTACGCCCAGGCGGTGTTTGAGCTGGCGCTGGAGGGAAAAGAGCTGGAGCGGTGGCAGGCTGACCTGCAGAAGATGGTCGGCGCCATCGGGGAGGCCGATTTTCTGGCGGCGCTGGAGAGCCCCAAGCTCAAATTTGGTGATAAAAACAGGCTTCTGGCCGGGGTGCTGGGGGATGTCAGCCCGCTGGCCTTGAATCTGGCGCGCCTGCTGATAACGAAAAATGCTGTCGGCATCATCGGGGATGTCGCTGCTGAATACGGGCGGCTTTGGGACAGCTACCGTGGCATAGAGCCAGCCGAGGTTATCACCGCCGTCCCCCTGGATGAGCGGGATGTGCAAAAGCTAACCGAGAGTCTGGGGGCCATCGTCGGCAAGCGGGTGGTGGTCAAGCCCCGGGTTGACCCGGGCGTCATCGGCGGGATTGTCGCCAGGGTCGGCGGCAAGCTGCTGGACGGCAGCACCCGCAGCAAGCTGGCGGCCTTGAAGAGGGAGCTGGTGGGGGTGGAGGGAAGGCGGTAACTATGACCTTGCGGCGAAGGAGGTATCGCAGGTGACAACAAGAGGCGAAGATATCGTGTCCATCATTAAAAAGCAGATTCAAGAGTTCGGCACGGCTGTGACCATGGTGGATGTCGGCACGGTAATTGAGGTCGGCGACGGCATCGCCAGGATTCACGGCCTGGCCTCGGCGAAGTATAACGAGCTGCTTGAGTTCCCGAACGATATTATGGGCATCGCTTTGAATTTAGAGGAGGACAGTGTGTCCGCCGTTGTCCTGGGGGACTATACCACGATTAAGGAGGGCGACGAGGTAAAATGCACCGGGCGCATTGCTGAGGTGCCGGTGGGCGAAGCCCTCATCGGGCGTGTCGTTGACCCGCTGGGCCGCCCCCAGGACGGCAAGGGCGCCATCAAGACGGGGAAGACGCGTCCCATAGAGAGGGTAGCGCCTAACGTGGTGCGGCGCGCCTCGGTGAACACGCCGGTGCAGACCGGTATCAAGGCCGTGGACAGCATGTTCCCCATCGGGCGCGGGCAGAGGGAGCTGATTATTGGCGACCGCTCCACGGGCAAGACAGCCATCGCCCTTGACACCATTATCAATCAGAAGGGTGGCGACCTTATCTGCATCTATGTCGCTATTGGCCAGAAGGTGTCGCGGGTGGCGCGGGTCACCGCTATTCTGGAGGGCTACGGGGCCATGGCGCACACCATCGTCGTTACCGCCAATGCCTCCGACTCGGTAGCTCTGCAGTACCTGGCGCCCTATGCCGGCTGCGCCATGGGCGAGGAGTTTATGGAGCAGGGCAAGGACGCCCTGATTATCTATGACGACCTCTCCAAGCATGCCTGGGCCTACCGCCAGCTTTCCCTGCTGCTGCGGCGGCCCCCGGGCCGCGAGGCCTACCCCGGCGATGTCTTCTATCTGCACAGCCGTCTGCTGGAGAGGGCAGCCAAGTACGCCCCGGAGTACGGCGGCGGCTCGCTGACGGCCCTGCCCATTATTGAGACGCAGGCGGGGGATGTCTCGGCCTATATCCCCACCAATGTCATCTCCATTACCGACGGTCAGCTCTACCTTGAGACCGACCTCTTCAATGCCGGCGTCAAGCCGGCCCTGAACGTGGGCATCTCGGTGTCCCGCGTGGGCAGCGCCGCCCAGACCCGGGCGATGAAGCAGGTGGCCGGGCGCTTAAAGCTGGACATGGGGCAGTACCGCGAGGTGGCGGCCTTCGCCCAGTTCGGCACGGCGGAGCTGGACAAGGCCACCCGGGCACAGCTGGAGCGCGGCCAGCGCATCACCGAGGTCTTAAAGCAGCCGCAATTTGCCCCGGTGTCTATGGAAAACCAGGTCATGCTCCTCTATGCCGTCATCAACGGCTATATGGATGATATACCGGTAAAGCGGGTCGCTGCCTTTGAGACGGAGTTCACCCGCTTCATGGCGGCCAGCCACCCGGAGCTCGGCCAGTCCATCGCCAAGACGAAAGAGCTCAGCCAAGAGGCCGAAGAGGCTCTGAAAAAGGCCGTTCAGGAGTTTAAGCAGGGGTTTGCGAAATAGATTATGCCAGACATACGTAAAGTCCGCCGCCGCATCAGGGGCATCCAGAACATCGCCAAGATTACCCGGGCGATGGAGATGATTGCCGCCTCCAAGATGCGTAAGGCGCAGGAGCGCGGCCTGGCCGGGCGTCCCTATGAAGACAAGATACGCCAGGTCATCGCCGACCTGTCCGCCCTGCCCGGGATGGAGCTTCAGCATCCCCTCCTCCAGCACCGTCCGCCCAAAAAGATAACCGTGGTGCATATTACCCCCGACCGGGGGCTCTGCGGCGGCCTTAACGCCAACCTCAACCGCCATCTGGCCAGCTTCATATTGGCGCAGAAGGTCCCGGTCAGGGTTGTTGCCGTCGGGCGCAAGGGGCGTGATTTCGCGGCACGCTATAGTTGCGAAATGTGTGCCGAATTCACTCAGCTGGGTGACCACCCCGCCTTTCTGGATACACTTCCCATATCCCATATCGTTATTGAAGATTATACCAACGGGTTAATTGATATGGTCTATCTCTCCTACACCCGGTTTGTCTCCACCATGGTGCAGAGGCCGGTGATGGAGCGGCTGCTCCCCATGGAGCCGGCGGTAATACCGAAGGCGGAAAATGTGGACTATATCTACGAGCCGGGCGCCGAGGCGGTGCTGGGTGGGCTGCTGCCGCGCTTTGTGGAGATGGAGGTCTACCATGCCATCCTGGAGTCCATCGCCAGCGAGCAGTCGGCCCGGATGGTCGCCATGAAGAACGCCACGGACAGCGCCCAGGAGCTTATCGGCGACCTGACCCTGCTCTACAACAAGGCGCGTCAGGAGGCCATCACCAAGGAGCTTCTGGACATTACCGGCGGCGTTGAGGCCCTGGAGTAAGCCTTAAAAAAAATCTGGCAATTTGCGAGGTTCATATGGCTAAGGGAAAAGTGGTTCAGGTCATCGGGACGGTGGTGGATATTGAGTTCCCGCCGGAGGAGCTGCCGGCGCTTTTCAACGCCATTGAGATTGCCGTCGGCGGTGACAGGCTGGTGCTTGAGGTGCAGGACCACCTGGGCAATAACTGGGTAAGGTGCCTGGCACTTTCGCCCACCGATGGTCTGGCACGCGGCGCCAAGGCGGTGGATACCGGCGCGGCCCTCAAGGTTCCCGTTGGACAAGCTACACTGGGGCGGCTCTTTGACGTCATGGGCACACCCCTGGACAACCTCGGCGAGGTCAAGGCCGATGACCAATGGCCGATTCATCGCCTGCCCCCTTCCTTTGAGGAGCAGGAGACCAGCACCCAGGTGCTGGAGACGGGTCTCAAGGTGATTGACCTCATCACCCCCTTTACCCGGGGCGGCAAGATTGGCGCCTACGGCGGGGCGGGGGTGGGTAAGACGGTCATCATCCAGGAGCTTATCCGCAACATCGCCGCGGTGCACGGCGGCTTCTCCGTCTTCACCGGCATCGGCGAGCGCTCGCGCGAGGGCAATGACCTGTGGCGCGAGATGAAGGCCTCCGGCGTGATTGACAAGACAGTGATGGTCTTCGGGCAGATGAACGAGCCGCCTGGGGTGAGGTTGCGGGTGGGGCTGACGGGGCTGACCATGGCCGAGTACTTCCGCGATGTGGAGGGGCGGGATGTCCTGCTCTTCATTGATAATATCTACCGCTACACCCTGGCGGGTATGGAGGTATCGGCCCTCCTGGGGCGCATGCCCTCGGCGGTAGGCTACCAGCCGACCCTGGCCACCGAGATGGGCGAATTGCAGGAAAGGATTACCTCCACCAAGAAGGGCTCCATCACCTCCTTCCAGGCCATCTACGTGCCGGCGGACGACTATACCGACCCCGGCGTGGTGACTACATTTGGACACCTGGACGCTGTGGTGGCCCTGGAGAGGTCTATCGCCGAGCAGGGACTGTACCCGGCAGTTGACCCCCTGGTCTCCACCTCCCGCATCCTTGACCCCAATGTCGTCGGCGAGGCGCACTACCATGTTGCCCGTGAGGTGCAGCGGGTGCTCCAGCGCTATAAGGACCTCCAGGACATTATCGCCATATTGGGTATTGAGGAATTAAGTGAAGAGGACAGGCTGACTGTGGCCAGGGCGCGCCGCATCCAGCGCTTCCTGTCCCAGCCCATGTTCGTCACCGAGGTCTTTACCGGCCGAGCGGGCAAGTACGTCAAGATAGAGGATACTGTGCGCGGCTTCAAGGAGATTCTGGAAGGCAAATACGATAGCCTTCCTGAGCAGGCCTTCTACATGGTGGGTGGCATTGAAGAGGTGGTGGAGGCGGCCCGGAAGTTGGAGGCGGGGGCCAATGTCTAGTTTGAAGCTGGATATTGTCACCGCGGAGCGTGTGGTCTATACCGGGGAGGTGGAGGCGGTCATCGCCCCCGGTGTTGAAGGACAGCTGGGGATACTGCCGCATCATGCCCCCCTGATGACCACGCTTCAGCCGGGCGAGCTGCGGGTGCGGCGGGGTGGGGGGGAGGACATACTAGCCATCAGCGGCGGCTTCCTTGAGGTGCGTCCCGACCGGGTTATCATCCTGGCGGATGCTGCCGAGAGGGCCGAGGAGATTGATATAGCCCGGGCCGAGGCGGCCAGGAAGAGGGCCGAGGAGCGACTGGCCAAGAGGGGTGTGGGGATAGATGAGACTAGGGCCGAGGCGGCGCTGAGGCGGGCCTTGATACGCCTTGAGGTGGCCCAGAAGGTGAAAGCAAGGCGTAAGCTCTAGCCCAAAGTTGGATAATCAAAAAGCCGCCGGTGTTTTCCCAGCGGCTTTTTCTATCGGTTTAGGCTACCTTGCTGTTTATCCTTCAACTGCGGTGCCCTGTTGTTGGGGGCACCATTGACAAAATGGGGATAATCTTTTTATCCCTGTCTATAGGGAAGCTGACCCCTACCGGGGGATATTTTTATATAATCTCAAGCCTGACTCTGGTGGCGGCTTTAGCGGCCTTCACCCTGAGCAGGGTGCGCATGGCCTGGGCTATCTGGCCCTGCTTGCCGATGATTCTTCCCTTGTCGTCATCAGCCACGCTCAATTTCAGCGTGATGCCCTCCTCGTTCTTTTCCTCTTCAACCTTCACAGCATTGGGGTCGTTGACGATGGACTTGGCGATGTACTCTACTAGGTCTTTCATGGCTTCTCCTTGGTAAGTTTGAATTTTTCCAGAATACCTGCCTTGCCCAGTAGTCTGGCAGTGGTATATGTCGGCTTCGCCCCCTGTTTCAGCCAGTACAGCACCCTTTCTTCTTTTATAGCTACTGTCTCCGGGTTGGTCAGGGGATTGTAGTGTCCCACCGTGTCAACGAACGCCCCGTTGCGGGGTGCCCGAATGTCGGCGACGACCAGCCGGTAGCCGGGCTGCTTCTTGCCGCCAACACGCCGCAGTCTAATCTTCAGCATTCTCACCTAGCCTTTAAAGAAGTTATACGCCTCATATTATGCACAATAATAAAGCGCCTGTCAATGGCGGTGGTTTTTTGGTTGCTTAGTAAGGGCGCGGCGGCTATAATCAGAGTATGGAAGTGGCCAAGCTCCATAGCTGGAATGTTAGCATTGACCGGGCGCGGGAAATCCAGGTAAAGCTGGCCGGGCAGGTATCCCGCACTGATGGGGTCAAAAGCCCCCGTCTGATAGCCGGCGTGGATATATCCGTGAATAAAGTTTCGGGGACCGGCACCGCCGCCGTGGTGGTGCTGAGCTACCCCGGCCTGGAGCTTGTGGAAGTCGGGGTGGTGACGGGGAATCTGGGTTTTCCTTATGTGCCGGGGCTTCTGTCCTTCCGGGAGGCGCCGCTAGTACTGGCGGCCTGTGAAAGACTGACAGTTACCCCTGACCTTATACTGGTGGACGGTCAGGGCATTGCCCACCCGCGGCGGTTGGGCCTGGCCTCGCACCTGGGGCTCTTTCTGAATGTGCCCACCATTGGCTGCGCCAAGTCCCGCCTTTGTGGGGGCCACGGGGAGCCGGGGGATGAGCCGGGCAGCTACGCCGAGCTCGTGGATGGCGATGAGGTCATCGGTGCCGCCCTGCGGACGAAGTCCGGCACGAGGCCGGTCTATGTCTCCATCGGGCATAAAGTTGATTTGTCCTCGGCCATTCGCTGGGTGCTGGCCGGCTGCTGTGGCTACCGCCTGCCCGAGCCGACGAGACTAGCGCACCTGGCGGCGGGGGGCAACCTGAAGCAGAAAGCAAACTCTGTGGCAAGTTTTTAAATAGGGAGAGGCAAGATGCAGGAATTTAGAGACAAGCTGGAAGATCTGCAGGCCAGGGTGGCCCTGGCCCTGGAGCATCTTTGACATCGCCGGCAGAGAGAAAGAAATTGTCCAGCTGGAAGGGCAGTCGGCCCGGCCGGATTTCTGGCTGGACCAGGCCAATGCCCAGAAGGTGATGCGGCAGCTGGCGGGGCAGAAGAGGCTCGTGCAGCGGTGGCGGGGACTGGAGAAGAGGCTGAAAGATACCGCCGAGCTCCTGGGCCTCGCCAAGGATGATGAGGCGCTCCAGGCGGGGATTGGGTCCGAGCTTGAGGGGCTGTCTGCGCATCTGGACGAGCTGGAGTTCCAGCTGGCCTTCAGTGGTGAATATGATGCCCGCAATGCTATCCTGGCCATCCACGCCGGCGCCGGCGGCACCGAGTCCCAGGACTGGGCCCAGATGCTGATGCGGATGTATCTGCGCTGGGCGGAGCGGCGCGGCTATAAGACGGAAATCCTGGATACCTCGCCGGGGGACGAGGCGGGCATCAAGAGGGTGGTCATGGCCGTAAGCGGGGAATACGCCGCCGGCTATCTCAAGTCGGAGCATGGCGTCCACCGGCTGGTGCGCCTTTCCCCATTTGATGCTGACCATGCCCGCCATACCTCCTTCGCCCTGGTGGAGGTCATGCCCGAGGCCGAGGCAGATGTTGACCTTAAAATTGCCCCGGATGATATCAAGATAGAGACCTTTCGCTCCAGCGGGCCGGGGGGTCAGCATATGCAGAAGACGAGCAGCGCTGTGCGGGTGACCCACCTGCCGACGGGCCTGGTGGTGAGTTGCCAGAGCGAGCGCTCCCAGCATATGAACAAGGACTTCGCCCTCAAGATACTCCGCGCGCGTCTGCTGGAGGTGGAGCTGGAGCGCCGGGAGCAGGAGAGGGCCAGGCTCAAGGGCAAAAGGGTGGAGGCGGGGTGGGGCAACCAGATACGGAGCTACGTCCTGCACCCCTACAAGATGGTCAAGGACCACCGCACCGGCTACGAGACGGCTAACCCCGAAGCGGTGCTGGATGGGGAGCTGGACGGCTTTATCAGCGCCTATCTGCGCTCAACGATGGGGAGGAAGAATGATTAAAAGGAGCGTCTTCTCGGCCCTGGTTATCGTAAGCCTGCTGGTGGGGGTGGTCATACCCCTCCGGGTCCAGGCCTCTAGCGGCCTGAGTGTGCTTGGCTCCTCGGCAGAGGTGAATTTCCCGGCCAGTATCACCTTCAATATCTCCGCTCAAAGCGACCGCGATATTACTGATATACGCCTCCACTACCGGGTGGAGCATATGGCCTTTGCCCGCGTGACCAGCGAGGTCTATATTAGCTTTACGCCGGCCAGGTCGGTTACGGAAAAGTGGGTCTGGGATATGAGGAAGACGGGCGGGCTGCCGCCGGGCTCAAGCGTGGACTACTGGTGGACGGTGAAGGATGCCGGCGCTAACATGGCCCAGACCGATGTAGCCCGTATCAACATTGAGGACGGCCGCTACAAGTGGCGTAGCCTTACCAGTGGTCTACTAACCCTCAACTGGTACAGCGGTGATGATGCCTTTGCCGGGAAGCTGATGTCGGTGGCGCAGCAGGCGCTGGACGGACTGTTAAAAGACACCGGCGCCGCGCTCAAGGAGCCGGTGCAGATGTATATCTATGCCAGTTCCCAGGACCTTTTGGGCTCCATGATTTACCCCCAGGAGTGGACGGGCGGGGTGACCTTCGC
>Ga0315282_10008678_pt1 | contig 16382 bp, 11 predicted proteins | sample YL17G07_20_MG_FD_203693 | JGI IMG/M metagenome (GOLD analysis project Ga0315282, IMG submission 203693) | Sediment microbial communities from Yellowstone Lake, YNP, Wyoming, USA - YL17G07_20 | ecosystem: Environmental > Aquatic > Freshwater > Lake > Sediment | place: USA: Wyoming | collected...
AAGGCCGGCAGCGGCGAGGCCGACCACAAGTGTTCTGGCACCTGCAAGACCGACGGGAAGTGCTCGGGGGCCTGCAAGACCGGCGGCGAGGCCGAGCACAAGTGCAGCGGCGCCTGCAAGACCGGCAGCGGCGAGGCCGACCACAAGTGCAGCGGCGCCTGCAAGACCGGCGGCGGCGAGGCCGAGCACAAGTGCAGCGGCACCTGCAAGACCGGCGGCGGCGAGGCCGAGCACAAGTGCAGCGGTACCTGCAAGACCGACGGCGGCAAGTGCAGCGGCACCTGCAAGGCCGACGGCAAGTGCTCGGGCAAGTGCCAGCCGCCCGCACCCCAGGTCGAGACGGGGCTCGCCCCCGATACCACACCCACGCGTAACTAGGTCAAGCCGCATCGATTCAGTGAGGGAGGCCGGGTGGCCCGTCGCGGGGCCCTCGGCCTTCAGCTTTTGGCGGCCTGGGGCAGCCAGACGTGGAAGGCACTCCCCCGGCCGGGCTCGCTCTCGGCCAGGATGCGGCCTCCGTGGCGCAGGGTGATCTCGCGGCTGACGTAGAGGCCCAGGCCCAGCCCCGGGTAGACGGCCTGCTGCGAGGAGGGCTTGTAGAAGCGCTCGAAGATGTGGGGCAGGTCCAATGGGGCGATGCCGATGCCATTGTCGCGCACGCTCACGGCAACCTCGCCGCCCTGGAGGCGGCACTCCAGACCGATGCGGCCCCTGGCGGGGCTGTATTTGGCGGCGTTGTCGAGGAGGTTGTTGAAGACCTGCTCGATCCGCGAGGCGTCGCCGTGGATCACGGCCGGCCCCTCGGGCAGGGTGGCCGCCAGCTCACACCCGGGGTAGACGTGGCTGCCCCGCTCGACCAAGTCGCGCAGCAGCGCGGCCAGGTCGAAGTCGCGCATCTCCATGCGCATGCGCCCCAAATCCAGCCGCGAAACATCGAGCAGGTCGTCGACCAGGGTGGCCAGCTTGTCGGCCTGGTGGGTGAGGGCGCGCATCACGCGCGGCTCGATGGCCTCGGGGCGGCGGGCGGCCAGCTCCGAGAAGATCTTGATCGAGGTGATGGGGGTCTTCAGCTCGTGGGCGGCCAGGGAGAGGAACTCGTCCTTGAGGCGGGAGAGCCTGCGTTGCTCCTCCGCGACCTGCGCCGCGGCGTGCAGCGCCACCGCCCCCCGCTCGGCCACCGCGGCCAGCCGCACGGCTCGCGCTTCGCCCGCCCCGGTGCGCAGGGGCCAGTCCTGGCGGGCCCACCCGCCCCCGCCGGCCAGCGAGGCAAGCTGGGCCAGAAACTCCTGAGCGACAGGCCCTTGGGCGCCCTCGGCCAGCCAATTGGTGAGCCTGCTGCCGGTGAGCCCTCCCGGGGGCAGGCCCAGCAGGGCGCAGAAGGCGTCATTGGCGGCCAGGCAGTCGCCCGTGGCGGGGTCGGCGAGGCAGAAGGGGGGCGCGCCGGGATCGAGGAGGGCGGCGTAGCGGCGACGCAGGGCAGCCGGCACGGGGCGGCGCGGCCTATGACGGGCGCGCGGCTGCTGGCGGGTGGTCATGGGTCGTGTTCATGGGTTCTCGGGCACGTCTGGGGGGTTGCGGGGCAACCGGCTTAGTGCGTTCTACTTATCGCCCGAGAGCGGCCCGCGCGTCAAGGCGGAATCTCGGCGGTGGCGAGCCGCCACTGGCAATAACCGCCCCCTTGAAGCTCAAGGCTATTGGGCAGGCGGCGTGGGGGCGGAATCCCGCTGCCGTTGGCAGCGGGGCGGCAGCGAGCCGCTGCGGGCAGTAACCTCTAGCGAGAATACGCCGCAGGGCGTTGGATGAGGGCAACGCCGCGGATGGGCGTTTTTGGGCGGCCTGCTCAGTGGGCGCTCTGGCCGATGGCCTTGAGGGCAAGGGCGGCGGCCCTGGCCAGGGCGGCGTCGGGGGAGGAGGCGGCCTCCCTGAGGGCTGGGGCGGCAGTGGCTGCGGCGGGCCCCAGGCGGCCGATGAGGGTGGCGGCGGCAAGCCTGGCGTCAGGCGGGCCGTCCTTCAAGGCGGCCAACAGGCCGGGGAGGGCTCCGGTGGCGGCCGGGCCGGTGGCGCTCAGGGCCAGGGCGGCGGCGGCGCGCAGGACCTCCTCGTGGTCGGTGAGCATGGCGGCCAAATCAGGCGCGGCCATTGCTGCGGCCGGCCCCAGCTCCTCCAGGGCGTGGGCGGCGGCCACCCTCTCGCGGGGGGGGTGGCTTGCGGCGAGAGAGGCGGCCAGGGCGCGGACGTGCGGGGCGGGGTCGCTGGAGAGCCTGGCCAGGGCGAAGCGCAGGGCAATGGCCGATCCGGGCTGCTTGCCCGATGCCAGGGCGGCCTCGAGGGCGGTAACTTGGGCCGGGGCGGCGGCGCCTCTGCCCAGGCGGCCCAGGGCCTGGGCGGCGGCGGTCACCACACCCTCAACGGGGTCGGCGAGGTTGGCGGCCAGGGCGGGGGCGGCCATTGCTGCACTAGGGCCCAGCATCCCCAGGGCGTGGGCGGAGGCGCAGCGCACCAGTGGCTCGGGGGCCTTGAGCGCGGCGCTGAGGGCGGGCACGCTCACCTTGGGGTCGGCGGCGATGGTGCCCAGGGCCTCGGCGGCGGCGGTGCGCACCAGGGGCGACTCGGCGGGATCATTGAGCCGCTCGGCCAGGGCGGGGGCGGCTGCGGAGGCGGGCGGCCCCACCTCGCCGAGGGCCCCCGCGGCGGCGTAGCGCTCGAGCATGTCGGGGCTGGCCAGGGCCTTGAGCTGCACGGCCACGAAGTCCTGATTGACGAACTCACCCCCGGCGGGCTCACCTGCCAGGGCGGGGGTGGTAAGGGCTGCCGCCAGCAACAGCAGGGCGAGAAGTATCCTTGTCACGCGCCTCTTGAGGGTCATGTCAGGCCAGCCTCCCGTGGGGGCCGTGGGTCTCGACCCCTCCGGGCGGGGCGTGTTGCAAGGGGCAGGCCGCCGCAGTTACACCTCGACGCCCCGGGCGCGCAGCTCGGCCCGCTTGCGCTCGGCACAGCGCTGGCAGCGGAACTCGGGGGCCGGGTCCTTGAGGCGGTCGTAGTTGGCGCTGGCCACGATGCGGTAGCCGGGGCCGGTCTCCCCGCAGTCGGCGCACGCGACCTCGGGCTCGATCTCCCACAGGGGGCGCTTGAACTTGTAGGTGAAGATGGCGCGGTCCACCCAGAAGAAGATGAGCGCCCCGATGAAGTTGGCGATGACGGTGGCCGTCCATTTGTTCAACGTGGCCAGCCAGATGAGCACCACGGCCAGGATGGGCGTGCTGAGCTGCCAGCGCAGGATGTAGAGGGCGTAGCGCTTGATGATTGCGGGCATGGGCAACCTCCGCGCGGGGGGTGGCCCGCAGAGCTAGAATCTGCCCCACGGCCCGTTCCCGGCCAGAATTGCCTGAAAGATACCCCTCACCCACGATCCGGCAAGGGGGGGCAAGGTGGTGCGCCTACTCCGTCATGGGATTGGCGAGGCGCTTCAACTGGTCCTCGCGCATCGGGGTGGCAAAGCCGGCCCACTGCTCCTTGGCCTTGGCCTTGATGGGCACCCAGTGGCCGCCCTTCTTGTCGAGGTAGACCCACTCGAGCCGCTCGGGCAGGGCCGGGACGACCCCCTTCCAGGCCGCCGCCTTCCCATTCTCGAAGCCGACCACGGGGACCGACTTGCCGGCCATCATCAGCTTCACCGCCTCGTTGGCGTGGCACTCCGCGCAGCCCCTGCCCTTGGCCGTCACCGAGTGCGTGAACTGCGGGGCGTAGGCGATGAAGGGCTTGCCCTTCCAGACCAGGGTCTGGACGCCGCCCGCCGTCACCTTGCCGCGGTAGTTGACCAGGAGCAGCGTGCCGCGCAGGGGGATGAAGTTGCCAGCGCGCTGCCCGGTCCGCAGGGCCTCGCTGAAGTGGCAGTTGTAGCAGTTCATGGTGCTGCTGACGTGGCAGGCCGCGCAGTCCAGCTTGGCCGCGTGGATCTTGTGCGCCCGGATGTCGGCGTTGAAGGCCGCGCTCTTGCCGTGGCAGAAGTTGCAGCTGGCCTTTACCCCCCCCGGGCACTTCATCGAGGCATAAGGGGTGCCGTCGCCGTGCAGGTCCGCCACCCCGTGGCAGTCGACGCAGCCCAGGCCGGCCTTGGCGTGGACGTCCTGGACCCCGGCGTCGGCGTCGAGCTTGGAGGCGAGCTTCTCGCGGCCGTGGCAGGCGAGGCAGGTGTCGTTCTTCCTGGCCTCGGCCACCGAGTAGGCCACCTCGGGCGGCTTGCCCTTGGCGTGGCAGCGGTCGCAGGAGTTCACGTGGCAGGGCAGGCAGGCCACCGTGTCCTCCTTGCAGTCCTCGCACTTGAGCCGCTCGTAGGCGATGCCGGTGACCGACTTGAAGCCGTCCTTCTTCTCGTACCAGTAGCGCATCCCCTCGCCGGTGCGGTGGAGCGACTCGCCGAAGAAGCCGGGCTTGAAGGTGCCGGTCATGGGGAAGTGGGGCTCGACAGTGCCGGGCTTGGCGGGGCCGAGTTTGGCGGGGCCGGGTTCGACAGGGCCGGGCTTGGCAGCGCCGGGGGTAACAGAGCCGGGCTTGGCGGAGCCGGGTTCGACAGGGCCGGGGCTGGCAGCGCCGGGTTCGACAGGGCCGGGTTTAGCGGAGCCCGCATTGATGGGGCCTTGGGGGCCCACCGCGGGCTCGGCCGCCAACGCCCTGCTGTCGGCCGGCAGGGCCAAAAGGCTAATGAAGACGCTGACGAAGACGCTGGTGGCGACTGCCGCGGCCCACCGCGGGGCGGACCTCGGCCCGAGTGCAGGCTGGTGCCTCATGTCCCTCGCTACCTCCCGCTGGTTGTCGGGTTTTGTTTCAGTTGGCGCGCGAGAAGTAAGGCGGGCGCGCCCCGCCCCTACCCGAGCACGTTCTCCAGGGTGGCCAGCAGCCGCGACAGGTTGAAGGGCTTGGTCAGGTATGGGTTGCGGCGCCCCTTGAGGAAGGCCCCCGTCTCCGCGTCGATGGTGTTGCCCGTGGTGAACACGACGCGGCTCGCGAGCCTTGGCCGGTTCGACTCGATCCAGCCGTAGAGCTGCATGCCGTCCATGAGCGGCATCTTGATGTCGGTGACGACGGCGTCGAACTCGCCCTCACCGAGCCTGCCCACCGCCTCCCGGCCGTTGGCGGCGCACACGACCTCGAAGCTGTCGCTCAGGGCATCCCTCAGCACGCGCAGGATGTTGTCCTCGTCATCGACCACCAGCAGCCGCCCGGAAAGCCTGCGGCGCAGCGGCGGGGCGGGGCGCCTCGCGGGGGCGGCCTCGGCGGCGGGGGCGACCAGCGGCAGCAGCACCCGGAAGAGGGTCCGTCCGGGGGCGCTCTCGACCTCGATCTCGCCGCCGTGCTGCTTGATGATGCCGTGGCACAGGCTCAGGCCCAGCCCGGTGCCCTTGCCCAGCCCCTTGGTGGAGAAGAACGGGTCGAAGATGCGCGGCAGGTTCTCAGGGGCAATGCCCGGGCCGCTGTCCTCGACCTCGATGACCAGCCTTCCCGGCTCGCGGCGGGCCGAGAGCTTCAGCTTGCCGCCCGAGCCCTCCATCGCCTGGCAGGCGTTGTTGACCAGGTTGACCAGGACGCGCTCGATCTGGTCGGGGTCGGCCATCGTGCGGGGCAGGTCGGGGCCAAGCTCGACTGCCGCCTCCACCCCCCACTGCTTGAAGCGGTAGGTGGGCAGGGCGAGGAGCTTCTTGACGGCCGCGTCGATATGGAAGGGGGCCAGGCGCGGTGTCTCCTGGCGGGCGAAGTTGAGCAGACCCTCCACTATCCGCTTGGCCTCGAGGGCCGAGGAGGCGATCATCTGCACCCGCTGCCGGTCCTTGAGGCCCAGCTGCGACCCCTCGAGCAGCTCGGCGCAGGCCACGACGGGGGCGAGCTTGTTGTTCAGCTCGTGGGCGATGCCCGAGATCATGCCGCCCATGGTGGCCAGCCGCTCGGCCTGGGAGAGCTTGCCGGCCAGCTCCTGGCGCTCGCTAACATCCCGGCACAGCCCGACGGCCACCCCTCTGCCCTCGAACTCGGCCCGCTTGAGGCGAAGCTCGGCCGGGAGCGCCTTGCCCGAGGGCTGGATGAGGGCGACCTCCTCCGGGCCGAAGTCGGCCTCGGCAAGGAGTGCCGCCACCAGGGCCTCGCGCCTCTCGGGGCTCACCCGCACCGTTGCGGCCAGGTCGGCCCCGGAGAGACGGGCGGCCTCGCAGCCCAGCATGGCGGCCAGGGCGTCGTTGGCGAAGCTCACCCGGCCGGACTCGGCGATGAAGCAGCCGTCGTCGATGTTGGCCACGAGCAGGGCGTGCATGGCCCTCAGGCGGGCCCCCTCGGCGTCCTGCCGGGGCTCCTCCAGCGCGTCGATGACCGCCTCTTGCGCCCGTGCCTCCAGCTCTTCTTCGCCCATTGGCCCCTCGCCTCGCGCCTCTCCGTAAAAAGCATTTTGGCGGCGTAAGTTTACAGGACAAGACGCGGCGCAGTCAAACGCGCAAAATCTTTTTTGACGCGCGCACGTCTCCCGGCTAGCCTAGGCCAGGCCAAGGGCCTGGACCCAATGCCGGCCCATCGAGGGCTCAGCGTCTGCTGACGGCCCAGCGCGGGGCCGGAGTCCCGGCGGCGTTGCCGCCGGGTCGTGAGGGGCACAGGACCAGGCCAAGGGCCTGGACCCAATGCCGGCCCATCGAGGCTGCGTGGCTGCTGGGGACTCGGTGCGGGGCCGGAGTCCCGCTTGCGTTGCAAGCGGGGCACGAGTGGCAACAGATAAGGCCGAATGACGGGCCACAGCTAGGCCAATGGCCTAGGACCAAGCCCGGCCTAGGGGGCAGCCGGAGAGCCGGCAGAGCCCGCCAGAGAGGAGGCAGGCAGGTGGACAGGCAGACGGACATGAGCAAGACGGACATGAGCAAGAAGGTGGACAACATCCTGCGGCTGCTCGGTGAGATGTACCCGGACGCCCACACGGCCCTCAAGCACCGGACCCCGCTCGAGCTGCTCATCGCCACCATCCTTTCCGCCCAGTGCACCGACACCCGGGTGAACGAGGTGACCGCGCCGCTGTTCAGGAAGTACCGCAGCGCCAAGGACTGGGCCGAGGCGCCCTTGAGCCAGCTAGAGGACGAGGTGCGCCCCACCGGCTTCTTCCGCAACAAGGCGAAGGCCATCAAGGGCTGCTGCCAGGCCCTCGTGGAGTGCTGCCAGGGTGAGGTCCCCGCCGACCTGGAGCGGCTGGTGCAGCTCCCGGGCATCGGGCGCAAGACGGCCAACGTCGTCCTGGGCTCGGCCTTCGGTATCCCCGGCCTCGTGGTGGACACGCACGTCAAGCGCGTCGCGGGGCGCCTGGGCCTCACCAAAGAGGAAGACCCGGTCAAGATCGAGTTCGACCTGATGGAGAAGCTCCCCAGGGAGAGCTGGATAAGCTTCTCGCACCAGCTCATCTGGCACGGCCGGCAGATATGCGTGGCCCGCAAGCCGAAGTGCCCGATTTGCAGGCTGAGGCCGTGGTGTGATTACGGCCAGCGGGTGGGCGGATGAAGCCGATCAGGCTCGTGCGGGCGGCCTGCGCCCCCAACCTGCCCGTGGGGCGGCTCGGCGGCTCGCTTGTCCTGGCCACCGTGGCCCTGATGTGCGCCGCTGTCCTCCTGCCCACGCTCGCGCCATCGTTCCCGCCCTGGCCGGGGGCGGCCGCGGCCTTCGGGCTGCTGCTGGTGGCGGCGCTGGTGTCTCGCCGGCCTGTCGTTGTCCACCTGGCCCTGCTCGCCTGCCTCACCGCCGCCTGGAGGGCCGTCTGGCCCCCCTTCTACCCCCTCTTCCTGCTGGGGCCGCTCGCCGTCTACGCCATCCTGGCGGCCGCCCTGCCGGGGCTGCGGCGCACTACTTCTTGGCTGCGCCGGGGACGCTTCGAGGCGGGCACCTGGATGCTCGTCGCCCTGACCGCGCTGGCCTCGGGCGTGGCCCTGGTGGCGTGGCTGCACTACGCCCGGCCCGACCTCAGCCACTGGCTCACCTTCCTGCCGCCGGACCCGCTCAAGCTGGCCCTGGCCGGCCTGGGATTTGCCCTGGTCAACGCGGCCGTCGAGGAGGCAATCTTTCGCGGGGTGCTGCTCGAAGCGCTCGACGGCGTGTTCGGGGCGGGGCACCTCTCGGTGCTGCTCCAGGCCCTCCCCTTCGGGCTGATCCACCTGGCGGGCGTGCCCGGCGGCTGGTTGGGGGTGGCGCTGGCCACCTCTTACGGCTGGCTGCTGGGGCTCATCCGCCGCCGCTCGGGCGGGCTGCTCGCCCCCGTCCTGGCGCACGTCTGCGCCGACGCGGTGATCTTCGGGATGCTGGTGGCCTGGGGGGGATGAAGGGCATGGGTGGCGGCGATTATGGGCAGAGGGTGGGGAGATGAGGCACCATCTGCTTGATTTAAATCTCGTGTTTGAGACTTATGAGGGTGAAACTCATGGCTAAACAGCGCCACGTGGAGCCACACAACAAGCCGTCTTTGGAGGAGATGCAGAATGCCCTAAAACGCTCTGGGTACCTTCTCGAAAGCCGACTAGAATCCATCATGAATAGCAGAGGATTTTTTGTAGAGGCTAATTCAGTGTATCCTGACCCTCATACAGGTAAGTCACGTGAATTAGATCTATTGGGCGTGACGCTTGTAGCTATCGACAAGCCATCCACCGACCGCTTGTGGGTCTCCCTTGTAATTGAATGCATGAACAATGCTCAGCCTGTTGTTTTCATTACTAAAAAGTCCGAGAATCCGTTCAGCTATATGGATAGCATCAAGCTCGTTGGCGTACCTCCTACCATAGAAGTCGCAGGAAGTACCCAAATGTTATATGATATGCTTAAGTTGGAGGCATTTCATCACTATTGTGGTAGCCGTATTGCCACACAATACTGCAGCTTCACATCGTTAACTAGGCAGGGCAAGGCGGACTGGATAGCAATACACGATGAGAATCATCATGATGCATTGTCGAAGCTGTGCGCTGCCACAGAATACAATGTTATTAACCACTACAAAACATGGGACCATATTAATGCACGCATTTTTTACCCGATAGTGGTGCTGCAAGGAGAACTATTTGAAACGCACGCGGAAGACTCTTCGGGGACACTGTTTCAGTCTCAGCACGTGCAGTATCAAAAATATGAAATAGTGGGAAAAGAAATAAAGATTTATCGGATAGACGTCGTTACTGAGACATTTTTCCCAAACTTCTTGACCATGCTTAGGGAGGAGGTAACAAGAATTGCCCTTCGTGCTCATGAAAATCTGGATTCCATTCGCGATGCAGTAGCAAAGTCAAAGCCATCCTTAGCGGGGCCACCACCCCTTAAGCCTTTTAGCCTACTTGGCTTATAGTCAGCGTAATCGCCTCGGCCCACTTCTGCCCCCCAAACCCAAGCGGGCGGAGACAGCCTCCCTGCCGCCCCGCCCGCCACCTTCCCGGGCACGTCCCTGTGCCCCGGCGCCGCTCTCTTAATTCACTCTACGCGCTGGTAAAATGGAAGATCGCCCCCCGGGCGCCCACCGCCCAGACGTCCTCGGGCCCCGTGCCCCACACGGCCCGCAGGTCGGCCGCCCCCGGCTGGACAGGGCCGCCCCCAGGCAGCCCACCCGGCAGCTCCTCCCGCCGCCACGAGCCAGCTTCATACCTCCACAGGCCGCCCCCGCCCACGGCAAAGGCCAGCCGCGGCCCCGCCGCCCACACCGCCCGGAAGAGGGCCGAGTGCCTGCCCTCGGGGGCCACCGTCCGGCCCTCCACCCTGGGCTCGTCGGGGCGGGAGAGGTCGAGCCTCAGCAGCACGCCGCGGCCCCCGGAGCCCTCGCCCACGGCAAAGACGGCCGTGCCGCTGCCCCAGACCGCCTCTAGGTTCTCGTCGCCCGCAAGACCCGCCGCGCGGCGCTGGTCGGGGGTGAGGTCGAGGCGCTGCCAGCCTCCGTCGCCGGAGCGATAGACGATCGTCAGCCGGTCGCCCACCGCCACCACCAGCGACTCGTTCACCGGCGTCGCCGGGTCGTCCGGGGCCGCCCACACACCCCTCAGGGGACGCCCGAAGCTCACCCGCTTCACCTCGGGCTCGGCCTCCCAGTAGCCCGCAACGGGTGCGCGCCGCAGCACCTCGCCCGCCTCGGTCACGGCGAACAGCTCGGGCCGGCCGCCGGTCAGCCGCCCGCTCAAGCTGTAGGGGGTGAAGGGGGTCCGCTCCTGCTCGAAGCCGCCCCCAGGTTGAGCGCGCAGGATGCGCCCGGCCTCGGTGCGCGCCCACAGCCCCCCATTGGCCGCATACAGGGCGCTCAGGCCCTCGAACTGCCCTAGCTGGGGCGGAGGGAGCTGGAAGGTGAGGCCGCCTCCGGTGTCACTCAGCAGCGTGCCCCCCTCGCCGGACAGCCACACGCCCCCACTCTCGCTGCCACCCGCGGCGAGCAGCTCCGGCAGGGCCGAGGCAAAGACGGGGGCCTTCCCCGGTGCGGTCACACCCTCCGAGGCCAGGAGGAGCCCATCGCCGACCACGGCCACCAGGCCGACGTCGCAGGCGACACCGCTCAGCGTGCGGCGGGTCCCCGATTCCGCCGACCACCAGCTTGCCCCGGCGTCCTCGCTCCACAGAATCGCCCCCCCCTCGCCGACGCAGTAGGCCGCCCTCGCCGAGGCCGCGCAGACGGCCCGCAGACAGCCCTCACCCCCCGAGGCCCGCACGCTCCAGGGCCCGTAGGGGTTGTCCGCCGTGGCCACCAGGCCGCCCTCGCCGACGCAGTAGAAGGGGCCGCCCTCGGGGCTGGCCGCCACCGCCGCCAAATGGCGCCCCGCCAGGGCCGCCTCGCGCACCCTTCGCCAGCTGCGCCCGCCGTCATTCGAGACGAGCAGCGTGCCGTTGTCGCCCGCGGCCACCACCAGCCCACCCCGCGCGGCCACCGCGTTCAGGTCCTCGTCGGTCCCGGCGTAGCGCACGGTCCAAGAGTTCGGTGTGGAGTTCGGTGTCGAGTTGGCTGTGGCGGGGTCAGCCGAGGTGGCGATGAGGCCGCCCCCGCCCACCACGACCAGCGTGTGGGCGTCGGCGAAGGCCACCCCGGTCAGGTTTATGCCCGTGAGGTCAGGGCCAGTGATGTCAGGGTGTTGGGCGCGCGCCCAGGTCCGGCCGCCGTCGGTGGTGAGGAGCACGGCCCCATTTGCCCCCACCGCGGCCACGGTGCGCTCGTCCCAGGCCGCCACCGCCGCGAGATTGGCCGCCACAGGCGCGGGGAGCCGCCGCCAGGGGCTGGCACTCTTGAGGATGAGCCCGCCCTCGCCCACGGCCCAGAGCGCGCCATTCGAGGCGGCCACCCCGGCGAAGGAGTCGGCCAGGGCGGCCCGGCGCCAGATGCCGACGTCGCCCTCGGAGCGGTAGGCAGGCGGCAGCCCGATTGAGAAAACCAAAAATACCAGCGTGATCCAGGTCCTGGCACGCAGCATCTTGTCCCCCTTCCCCTCGTTGTCGGTCAGGCAGGCCGTGGGGAGCCGTGGAGAGGTGCCCTATCGCGCCTCGGCTGGGGGATTGCTCAACTATCCTGAAGTCTTGGGCGAACTTTGGGGCGAACTTTGGGGCCCGAAGCGGGTCTGGGGGGTAAGTGGCGGAAGTGCGGCTTGGCGGCTGGAGGCGCCCGGGCTGGCGGGGGTCGGACGGGGCGGGCGCACCGGAAATATTTTAACCCCCGGCCGGCAATCTTTGTCAAGGAGAATGCGGCCGGCTTCGTCAAGGGAATACGGCCGGCTTCGCGGACTCGTTCTTGCAGCACTCCAGGGGCGGCGCCGCGGGAAGATGGTCTGGCGCCCTTCAAGAAGTGCCTGCCAGAGGCCGATTTAATGAATCGAGACGCCACAGGTGCGGCCATCCGCCGCAGGGTCTGCGGGGCCGCCGCGGCGGACCTGGGGGCAGCCTACGTGGCCGACAGCACAAGGGAGCGGAATGGCTGATAAACTGGGGGACCTGCTCGTCCGGGAGCAGCTCGTCACTCCCGAACAGCTCGCGCAGGCACTCGACGCCAAGGGCAAGAACGGTGGCCGGCTGGGGACCACTCTGGTCAAGCTCGGTTACATTTCTGAAGCCACCCTGACGTCGTTCCTCAGCAGGCAGTTCGGGGTGCCGGCCGTCGATCCCGGCAAGCTCGCCATCGACGCCGAGGTGATCGAGACGATCCCCGCCGACATCGCCCAGAAGTACCAGGTCATCCCCATCTCCCGCTCCGGCTCCACCCTGACCGTCGCCACCGCCGACCCGACGAACATCTTCGTCATCGACGACATCAAGTTCCTGACCGGCAAGAACATCGTCGTCAACGTCGCCTCCGAGGGCTCGATCAAGGAGGCCATCGACCGCTACTACGACGCCTCGGCCTCGCTCGCCGACGTCATGGAGGACTTCAAGGAAGACGGCATCGAGTACATCGCCGCCGACGACGACGTCGAGGTGGGCGACCTCGAGAACGCGGCCGAGGAGGCCCCGGTCGTCAAGCTGGTCAACCTCATCCTGGTCGATGCCATCAAGAAGAACGCCTCGGACATCCACATCGAGCCCTACGAGAAGAACTTCCGGGTCCGCTACCGCATCGACGGCGTCCTCTACGAGGTCATGAAGCCGCCGATGAAGCTGCGCAACGCCATCATCAGCCGCGTCAAGATCATGTCCAAGCTCGACATCGCCGAGCGCCGCCTGCCCCAGGACGGCCGCATCAAGCTCAAGCGCGGCCACGGCCAGGAGATGGACTTCCGCGTCTCGGTGCTCCCCACCCTCTTCGGCGAGAAGGTGGTCCTGCGCCTGTTAGATAAGTCCAACCTCCAGCTCGACATGACCAAGCTCGGCTTCGAGAAGAAGCAGCTCGACGAGTTCCTCGAGGCCATCCACCGCCCCTACGGCATGGTGCTCGTCACCGGCCCCACCGGCTCGGGTAAGACGACGACGCTCTACTCCGCCCTGGCCGACCTCAACAAGACGACCGAGAACATCTCCACGGCCGAGGACCCGGTGGAGTTCAACCTCATGGGCATCAACCAGGTGCAGATGCACGAGGAGATCGGGCTGACCTTCGCCTCGGCCCTGCGGTCGTTTCTGCGCCAGGACCCCGACATCATCATGGTCGGCGAGATCCGCGACTTCGAGACGGCCGAGATCGGCATCAAGGCGGCCCTGACCGGCCACCTCGTGCTCTCCACCCTGCACACCAACGACGCCCCCAGCACGGTCAACCGCCTGCTCAACATGGGTGTCGAGCCCTTCCTGGTGGCCAGCTCGGTCAACCTCATCCTGGCCCAGCGCCTGGCGCGCAAGATCTGCCCCGAGTGCAAGGAGCCGGTGGAGTTCCCGCCGCAGGCACTCATCGAGCTAGGCGTGCCCGAGGAGATCGCGACCAGCGCCAAGCTCTTCGCCGGCAAGGGCTGCATCAACTGCTCGGGCACCGGCTACAAGGGCCGGATCGCGCTTTATGAGGTCATGCCCATGTACGAGGAGCTCAAGGAGCTCGTCCTCATGGGGGCCTCAACTTCGGAGATACGCCGCGAGGCAATGCGGCTGGGCATGAAGACGCTGCGCCAGAGCGGCGTCACCCGCATGCTCGAAGGCACCACCACTCATCAGGAGGTCCTGCGGACCACGGTCAAGGACTCCTGAGGATCGCAGGCTGCCGCGCGCCCTCCTGAAGGCGGCCGGCAGAGGGGGTAAGAAGGGATGCAGGTCTACAAATGGGAAGGCAAGACCCGCAAGGGTGAGGTGCAGCGGGGCGAGATCGAGGCCCCATCGGAGGAGGCGGCCAAGATTCAGCTGCGCCGCCAGCAGATCGTCCCCACGTCGATCAAGGCCAAGGCCAAGGCCGGCGGCTCCCGGTTCCTCAAGCAGCGAGTGGGCACCAAGGACCTCGTCGTCTTCACCCGGCAGTTCGCCACGATGATCGACGCGGGCCTGCCCCTGGTGCAGTGCCTGGAGATCCTCTCGGCCCAGCAGGAGAACAAGACCTTCCAGGCCATCCTGCGCGAGATCAAGGAGGACGTCGAGGCCGGCTCCACCTTCGCCGAGGCCCTCAAGAAGCATCCCAAGGTCTTCGACGACCTGTTCGTCAACATGGTCGCGGCGGGCGAGATGGGCGGCATCCTCGACACCATCCTGAACCGCCTGGCGGCCTACATCGAGAAGACAGTGCGGCTCAAGAAGCGCGTCAAGGGGGCGATGACCTACCCGGTGACCGTCATGTGCATCGCCTTCATCGTCATCGGCATCATCCTCATCTACGTCATTCCGGTCTTCCAGCAGATGTTCACGAGCTTCGGCTCCGACCTGCCGAAGCCGACGAAGCTGGTCGTCTGGCTGTCTGACATGGCCAAGAAATACATCCTCTACTTCATCGCCTGCGTGGTGGCGGTCGTGTTCGCCTTCCGCAAGTTCTACCAGACGGAGAAGGGGCGCGCCCAGGTCGACCGCTTCCTGCTCAAGCTGCCGCTCTTCGGGCCCCTCATCCGCAAGGTGGCCGTGGCCAAGTTCACCCGGACACTGTCCACCATGCTGAGCTCGGGCGTGCCCATCCTCGACGGCCTGGACATCGTCGCCCGGACGGCGGGCAACAAGACCATCGAGGCGGCCGTCTACCGCACCCGGGCCTCGATCTCCGAGGGGCGCACCATCGCCGAGCCGCTGGCCGAGACGAAGGTCTTCCCGTCCATGGTGGTGCAGATGATCGCCGTGGGTGAGGCCACGGGCGAGCTCGACGCCATGCTGTCCAAGATCGCCGACTTCTACGACGAAGAGGTCGACAACGCCGTGGCGGCCCTCACCTCGATGATCGAGCCGCTGCTCATGGTCTTCCTGGGCGGGGCCATCGGCGCCATGATCATCGCCATGTACCTGCCCATCTTCTCCATGGCCGGCGCCGTCACCGGCTCGGGTTGATGCCCGTGGACACCGCCGCGCTCCAGATTGAGGGGCTGCGCGGCCGCCTCCGCTACCTGGCCCTGGCCCGGATCGCCTTCGCCACCTTCCTGCTCGTGGCCGCGGTGGCGGTGCGCCTGGGCTGGGGCGGGACGGAAGGCGAGAGGCTCGGGCCGCTCTACGGCTTCACGGCGGCCGTCTACGCCCTGAGCCTCCTCTACCTGGCCCTGTGGCGGGTGGCCCCCCCGAGGCTGCTGGGCTACTGCCAGGTGCTGGCCGACGTCGGCTGCGTCACCGCCCTCATCTACCTCGGCGGGGGTGCCGACAGCGCCTTCACCTTCCTCTACTTCCCGGTCATCATCGCGGCCAGCGCCCTGCTCCTGCGCCGCGGGGGGATGCTCGCCGCCTCGGCCAGTGCCGCGGCCCTGGGCCTCCTCCTGGGCCTCCAGCTCCACGGGTGCATCCCCGCGCCCGGCGCCGCCCCCCTGCCCAACGTCTCCCGGCTCCTCTACGGCGCCCTCATCCACACCGCGGCCTTCTTCCTGGTGGCCGCCCTGACGAGCTACCTGGCCGAGGAGGCGCGCGCATCTGCCCGCAAGCTCACCGCCAAGCAGCAGGAGGTGGCCCGCCTCGAGGTCTTCAACCGCTACGTCGTGCAGTCGATGACGAGCGGCCTGGTGACGACCGACACGGAGCGCCGCGTCACCTCGCTCAACCTGGCGGCCGGGCACATCCTGGGCGTGAATGAGGACGGCGTCCTCGGCGCCCCCCTGGCCGAGCTGCTCCCCGAGGTGGACGGCCGGCTCGAGGAGCTGGCCAACGAGGGGGAGCGGACCAGCCGCAACGACCTGACCTTCCGGCGCGCCGACGGGGGGGAGGTGCAGCTTGGCTTCAGCGTCTCGCCGCTGCGGGGTGGGGCGGGCGAGATGATCGGCCACGTGCTCATCTTCCGCGACCTCACCCGGCTGCGCCAGATGGAGGACCGGCTGCGGCAGCTCGACCGGCTGGCCGCGGTGGGCGAGCTCGCCGGCGGCATTGCCCACGAGATCCGCAACCCGCTGGCGGCCATCAGCGGCGGAGTGCAGATGCTCCAGGCCGAGAACGCCCGTCTCGACACCCATCTCGACGGCGCTGGCCCCGAGAACTGCCGCCTCGAAAACCGCCGCCTCGAAAATCAGCGCTTGATGGAGATCGTCCTGCGCGAGGTGAGCCGCTTGAACGGCCTGGTGGCCGACTTCCTGCTCTTCGCCCGGCCCGGGAGCAGGCCCCGGCAGCGCCTCGACCTCTCGGGCGTCGTGGCCGAGGCCATCGATGCGGCAGTCGCGGCGGCCGCCGCGCAACGCCCGCCCGAGGGCGTGAGCGTCGAGCGAGACGTGCCCGAGGGCCTGTGGCTGGAGGCCTCCCCCGAGGAGATGCGCCAGGTGGTGTCGAACCTCGTGCGCAACGCCCTGGAGGCCATGCCCGAGGGGGGGAGGCTGCGCGTCGAGGGGCAGGCCCAAGAG
>Ga0315282_10008679_pt1 | contig 16381 bp, 20 predicted proteins | sample YL17G07_20_MG_FD_203693 | JGI IMG/M metagenome (GOLD analysis project Ga0315282, IMG submission 203693) | Sediment microbial communities from Yellowstone Lake, YNP, Wyoming, USA - YL17G07_20 | ecosystem: Environmental > Aquatic > Freshwater > Lake > Sediment | place: USA: Wyoming | collected...
TCACCTGGCTTACTTCCTCCTTGTTTTGTGTCACTCACAGCACAGGGAGGCTGTAAGCCTCTTAATCTAACCGACTATTGAACGCGACCAAATTATTATGATCCCAGCCATTTATATAGAGAACTCTCCGAGTTGGCTCACAGCTTCTCGAAATGTGATCCACTCTGATATGCCTTGTTCAGCAAACCAGTCAAGCATCTCCTCATATAGCCGTCGTGTCTGGTTCCAAGTCGACATCATCGAGTGATAGTGCGAGCTAAATATCCCAATCCCTGCGTCTTGAGCTCCATTTTCCAAGTAGTTACTGAATTCGCTCTTGTAGAGGGCAAGTATGTCATCGTAATGCTCAGGGTGCACACCATTTATGGCATAGTCTTCCATACAAGGGATCTCGATCACACCTGGTGGCTCCACAAAGGGATGGCAAGGGAAGATGGGGACCTAACGCCTTAACATTGGATCTCGCGTAGTTACATATGCGGTTGCAATGGGATTGATGCTACGGCTCGATGAGTACCGGATGCCGACTTGCCAAAGGGCTTCATACGCGGATTGACCTATCCCGAGGCAGGGAGCGCGGAATACGATGGGGCGTTGGCCGAAGGCACGCTCATAGATAGACATAGCCTCTTCAAGTTTTGAGCGGAGGTTTGTAACCGAATGTTCAACAATCCACTTATTGTGATTATCCCAATAGTCTCTATATGTCTCAGCTATGCTAGGAGAAAAACGAGTATCTGCCTGCGGGACACCAAACTCAAGGCAGTAATCATGCGTTAACCCATGGAGCTGGAAATCATGACCTTGTTGGCGTGCACGTCGGATCGCGGTCATCCAGTCAATGTTTTGATCTCCAGGCTTCATGTATGGCTTCGGAATCCAGAAGAATGTTGCTCGAATACCGACATCATTAAGCCATTCAACCACTCGCTCGAACCACTCGATGGCCTGAGTGGTGTTACTCCCACCTACGTCATCATTTGTAAAAACGAATCTCATTTTTCAGTATTGTCAATAGAAACTATAGTCAAATAAGCTTTGCCCATATACTATAACAATTCGCTTTGTGATGCCCCTTCTCGTTTCAACCGTCTGATTAGCATTAAGATAGGAGAAATATTGATATAGACAACCAATCTGTAAGGGCTTCTATGCGTTTCGCTCATTTTCAAGGAAATGGAGTAATAAGGATCGAAGAAATAGAACGACCTAGTCCTGCAGTTGACGAGGTGCTGCTTAAAGTCGACTCATGTGCAATATGTGGCTCTGAGAAAGAATTCTTTCTCAAAGGTACTGAGGACTACAAGGGAACTAGAAACATAATTGGGCACGAGGTTAGTGGAACCGTAGTTGGAAATGGTGAATCGACTAAGATTCCTGAAGGGACGCGAGGCATAGTTCTGGCGAACATTTATTGTGGAAGATGTAACTTTTGCCAGAAAGGTCTTACTAATATGTGTCGTAATGGAATTGGCTCTTACGGGTTTAATTTTCCAGGTGGATACGCTGAATACATGACGGTAAAAGAAAGGTGTTTTTTGCCACTAAATAAGAATGTCTCGTTGGAAGAGGGCGTTCTACTACTCGATATGATTGGCGTTCCTGCACATGCCTTGAGAAAGGTCAATGCTGAAAATGTGAAAACAGCAACTGTCTTCGGGTGTGGACCTATAGGGTTGGGAGCGATATCTGTTATGAGAGCTTTTGGTGTATCACGCATATATGCTGTCGAAGCTGTCAAATATAGGCTTCTACAAGCCCAAAGACTTGGAGCGGAGCCAGTAGATATCAACCAAGGGAATGCAGTAACTCAGATAAAAGATAAAGAGAAACTTGGAGTGGATCTTGCTCTTGAAGCTGTAGGTAACCCATTGACACAAAAACAAGCTCTCGACATAGTGGATATAAACGGTAAAGTGATCTTTATCGGTCATGGACCCAAATTAGAGATGGATCCAAATGTACTTATATTAAAGAATGTTTCTCTTCTTGGTTCATGGTATTTTCCCTTAAATGAATTTAAGCAAAATCAGGATCTCATTATTGAACACAAAATTGATCCAAGACTATTGATCTCTCACAAGTTCCCTCTCGATAGATTGTCCGAGGCTTTCAACATTTTCCTAAAGGGTGAGTCGGCCAAGGTACTAATTAAAAGCCAACAATAACGAATCAGTTTCTATGGCGTCGATTGTAACTTCAAGATAGTCCTTCATTAGCCTTGGTGTAATGTCGATCACTTTCAAGTGCTTCAGTTCATCCTTGGAAGCGCGGAACCCGACCCCAAGCTCTCGCGACAGTTTCTTGACCCTTATGAGGATCATCAGCCGAAAGTATGTTTGCATTGACGGCATTGCTCCTTGGGGCATCTACGCATTGATCGTATATACTTCAAGCCCATTGATTCGTAGATTTATCTCTAGATCCTGAAAAGCTATGACGTTCCATGTCCAATACTCGAAGTTCCCCTTTGGATAATCCTTACAAGCATACATGGCAACATAGATGCCCTCGCCAACAGTCATTCTGGATAAGGCAAACGCATATTATTTTAAGTAGACCATCCCTATGATGAATTGAGCCCTTTTAAGAGGACCATATAAATTGACCCAGCTTGGTGAGTAAAGCTCACTGCCCTAAGGTTGCTTTTGCACAGGGAGAGGAAGACTGCAATCCTAGCAATTGAAGAGGTGCTTCAAACCGAGGACGAGGTTATAAAAAGAGAAGCTGAGAGCTTGCGAGAGAAGTATGGATTTGAGCATTTTCCGCTGGCCTGGTCTCTCGACAATATCTAGGCGTCATTAGAGGCAGCTATGCAAAATGCGAGCCATTCTTGACGACGGTAGATCAGCCCTTAGAGGGATCCAGCATAGTAAAGGAGGCGAAGATAGAGTTGTCTTTACATCTCTAGATAAGCAATTGGAGCCGTGATAGGCTTATATTTCTGTGAGAATTCCACGTATGAATTGAGAAAACAGATGTTAAGGGCCGAGAAAGTGAAGGAATTCGCAAAGAGTCATGGTGCCGATCTCGTTGGCATCGGTTCGATGGACAGGTTCGAAGGGGCACCGTTGCAAAATAACCCGAGACACAGCTTCCCCGAGGTAAGTTCGATCATCGGCTTGGGCTTCCGGATCCATAATGCGAGCATCGACGATGTCAATGCGCCCATCATCCTAGGGGAAGTTGGAAATCTCCTCGAAGATAATGGTTACGAGGCGATCCTCTGCCAGGATACAAACGTGAGACTCGGGCGTGGAGTTGGAAAGCGAGTTGAGCCGGGCAAGCCCGATTTCTTCCTGCATTTCCGCATTGCAGCGACAATATGCGGGATGGGCGAAATCGGCCTTAGCAATATTTTCCTCTCGCCCGAGTTTGGCCCCCATCAAAAGCTGGCCTTCATCCTCACGGATGCTCAACTTGAGCCCGACCCCCTCTTCGAGGGCAAAATCTGCGACCGATGCATGATGTGCTCGAAGGAATGCCCTGCTGGCGCTATCGATGCCACCAAAACCGTGAAAATCATCATTGCAGGAAGGGAATTCGAATTGAGTGAAATCAACAAGGAGAAGTGTAGTGCCTCTCGCTACATTTGTGGAGCTAGAGGTTGCATTAGTGCATGCACGATTCACCTTGAACAAACTGGTAAGATAACAAAGCATCTTCAATAATTTGTTCCGCAAGCAAGGTTCATAGAGAAACCCAAACTTGGCTTGCTTCACTCTGACCACACGATTACAAGTTCACTAAGCGCTACCAGTTCTATGTTTAAACACCACCTACCTAGGGTTGATCTGATGGTAGGTAACCTTCGTGCAATGAGCAACTAGCGTAATTATCGGTCGAACAAATTCTATCAGATTGTAATATTCACGACGCACTTTATGAACGAAATTGAATATCTAACAGACACAATAGCAATATTGGATAAGGGCAGAATTATGGTAATAGGCTATCTTAAAGAGCTTAGATAGAGTTTCTGAGCAGGATAGTCGATCTTCGTACTCTTTCCCACCCCATCGCCCTTTTTTTTAGCCATAAGAGTTTCGCAGCTAAACTTATTTCAAAGATCGGACAATTTAATATAAGGGCCGAGAAGAACTGTCTCGAGGCTGGAGTCCAAGTCGTAGGTTGGGTGGACGACCTTGGATATTGCAAGGGGCCATTCATTTCTCCTAGCATTTATGAAGAGATCATATATCCTTGGCACTGTGAAGCCATAAGAGTAGCTCATAAGTACGGTGCCTTCGTGAACATGCACAGCCATGGCAATATAAATGCTATAATGCCTCTGCTTGCTCATTCAGGCCTTGACGCACTTAATCCGATTGGCCCAAGTGATAACATGAACTTGAAAGAGCTTAAGGAAAAATATGGGCATAGAATCACAATGTGCGGGGGGATAAGTAAGTTCATAGGAGGCATGACATCTGAGCAGCTTGTCCAACACATTAGAGAGGTGATATCAATAGGTGCTCCGGGTGGTGGATTCATACTGCAGGATGAAGGATGGGTTCCTCAGGAAATGACTGAGGAGAACGTTTCACTATTCATGAAGTGCAGTCGGAAATATAGAAGGAATAGAATGAGTGCTTGATCGGTTATCCATTATTTAACCAGTTCCACCGATCTTCAATCCCCCTGGGGGCATGCTCAGTTGATGGGAGTTGGTTCCGCTCTTTTTCGGGGTCTTTACTGCTCTAGCATGGACGGAGGAGATCGGCTGGAGGGGTTTTGCCCTGCCGAGACTACAGGCCGATCGAAGCGCCCTATCCTCAAGCATAATACTCGGCGTGATCTGGGGCATATGGCACCTTCCAGATCGCATGTCCTCGGAGGATTTCTCCTGTTCTTACTTCGTTCTGTTCATGATCTGGACCGTCGCCCTATCGATACTCTTCACATGGCTTTACAACAACACGAAGGGGAACCTCCGTATAGCCATCACGTTTCATGCCGCAATCAACACCACCCCGCTTCCATGGCATCAGCTTTTGTACAACGTCGAGATACGGTCGAAAACGAAGAGACTGTCGAAAGAGAAGGAAAAGCTATCCTTTTTTCAGATAATATGTCTGATGAGGATATCAAAAATATGATATTTGAGGATATGGCTCACTTAGCCATGCATGAAGGAGGAACTGCTTGGTTGCGTTTAGGGAGTATATTAACTGGAAATCCAACTAATCAAATTCTAGTTGCAGGATTCAAAGCCATCATAGACCAAAACAAAATAATCATAAGACAAAATGAATTGCTATTAAGGCGAATTATAAAATCAAAGGGCGAATATAGATAGAAGGTGGCTATGCTTGGTATCAGAGTTATCTCTTGACCACCTGAGTCGCCGTCGTCAAGTAGAGCGTTAACCGATAGACAACAGTCTGGACTCATGCTAATCATGATGACTTTAATTGCCGTTGGTGGCGTTATTCGTTCCCTTTGATTGACTTATAAAGGGTCTAATGAAAACCGCTATTTTGAGCTCTTCAGAGGGTCGTCATTTGGAAACAAATCCTCTTTCTTTGTCAATATATATCTAACGAGAGCATTCTCAACGCAATTTATAATCATATTTAAGCTCCCATGAATTGAGCAAAGGTGCAAAACCGGATTCCATAGGACTAAACATTAAGCGTAGTAATTTCAATTTTCACCACTCCCTACAGGATAGTTTAATCCTTTAAACGGATGAAAATGTCCTTAGAATGATTTACGGCGTACTAACCGATCCCTATCCCACAAAGTAACCATATGACTACGGCATCTCTTCTAGTCATTGGGCCTTTGTACCAGATGGCGAAAATGGAAAAAATAAGGCCCCTTCCAACTTGTATATTGTCGGATTCATTGGGGGTTATAAGCTGATTTGAAAAAGCATGGCGATGTCAGTTGCATGCGCGTTCGAAGGATCTCCTCAAGGACAGGAGGGGGATCTCGAGTACCGCCACTGCCGCCATCTTCGCAATCGCAGTGCTTCTCATCTTCATGACTTCCATCAACAATCTTGGCAACGATCAGAACCTTTTCATAACAGTAGCGGAATTTTTCAAGGCCATAGGAGTCCTTCCCGGAGACTTCGATCCATGGGAGATGCTGAACTCACCGGTCGGGCCATTGGCGGCCTACATGGGCGCTTACATGTGCATGCTGTTCGCGGTAATAGGAACATACGTCATCATAAAGTGGCCTTTACAGGCTGCATCCGAGATCTCGGCTTGGAGAAGAGGGAGGAGGGAGAAGGAGCAGAAGGTCTTGGAGATGGAGGAAAGGGAGAGGAAACTTTGGAGGGAGAAACTCGAGAGGGAAGACGAAGATAAGTCTGCTTTAAGGCAGGAATTGACAAGATCAGGAGAAAGGCTTGGCTTGATGGGTTATCCCATGCAGAAAGGAAGCAGGAGCTACAGAGAGGATATAGCAAAGGAACTACTTGAGCAAGCAGAATTTGTGAAAAAAAGAATAACATTATCATCAGGGGGATTGGAACATCGGATGGCCGAATTGCGAGCCAAAGAGTGGCTCAAAGAACAAGGAGAGAAATCCATCTTCTTTAACAGAAAGCGTTGGGGTACCAGAAAGCGTCAGGGTAAAAGTATGGTGATCGAGGAGAAATTTCATGTTCGCCCAGACCTAATAAGCGAGCGCTATATAGTGGAATGCAAGACCGGCACAGAAGGAGCCTGGGCTCGTGAATACGCTACCAATCAGATTCGTGATTACATAGATCTGGCATCCCCCAACAATGAAAACAAGACGCTAGTTTACCTCTTTTGGGAACGCCCTTCGCCAATAAATTGGTGGTGGGAGCTTATAAAGAAACTCAAAGCGAATGGGATCAAAGTAATTGATAGATATGGGGACATAATAGAGTATGGAGGTGAATAAAGATGGGTGAATTCCTAGTTATAATCGCAGAACTGTCAGCAGCTGCTGATATTCTCAAGGTACTGGGAGATCCTGAGCTACTCCATTGGGAATGGGGACCGCACCACCTAGATGTTGCAGCTAGGTGGCTTCCGAAGAAGGGATTCAAGTTACTGCCGAAATTCTTTGATAAAGATTACAGACCAGGCACTGTTGTTGATGAAGGCGACAATCTCATCAGAAGCGTAGGAGGATGCTACCTGAGGCCAGAAGGAGGTGGACGTGAGGCTATAATACCCATGTGGTGCTCAACAATACTGGAGCTACCTCAAATGATGGAGGAACTGAAAAAGATTCTAGAAGGGAACGTATTGGATATGAGCTTTGAGGAGGAAATCGCTAGAGAACTGAAGGAGATATTCGGTGAAGCACACTACGAAGTAGATAAGCAAGCCCTTGAAGATGACAACGAAACCCTTAGAGACCTTGCTAAAATTATAACAAAGCTAATAGACTGCATAGACCAAATTAAAATCGATAGAAAAGGTAAATTCAAACCACCCATCGTATACTTTGAATTCTACATTCCCAGAGGATAGCCATAGGTTAAGGTAGGATGAATTGTTTAATCAATAAGGAATGGAGTCGTGGAAGAATGAATAAGATGGACTGCCGAGACTGCCAGCACCTGAACCCTCAATTCATGTGGTGCGAGGAGCATCGCAAGGAGATAGAGATGCCCTGGGAGGAGGCCTGCAAGGACTTCGTGCCCCGTCTCTGGAAATTGGATCGCACGACGAAACTTGGAGACTTGAAAAAGCGTTAGACGTATACTTATATTCTCTCCCAGTATTTTACTCTCGTCTTCTTCTTAGTTAAACTACTTCAATAGTTATTCTCCCTCATGTTCAACAGTGATGATGTGGACAGGATCTGGCGCACCACATTCTTGACAGTAGGGAACTTTGAACCTGTGTTCGTATACCCAGAATGAGGTATACGAAATTAAATAGCTAATTAGCCTTAAACTGCTCTAACCCTAGTTATATCTCCTTTCTCAAAGCTTTTTAGGCTGCAAACACGATAGAATCTATGCTTTGTCCAGCATGTAGGAAAAGCATCCCAGATGAAGCGGTTTTTTGCCCAGAATGCGGTATCCGTATCGTTCGAGATGAGGTTGGAGGAATGAGCGATATAGGAGAAGAAACTCCACCGTCACCTAAAGAAAGGAATCTTTCTCTTGCAGTCGCACTTCTGATAGTGGGGTTACTTTTAGGCGCTGCAGTTGCCTATGTCCCTTTATCTCAGGAGAATGCAAACCTCAAAGTCCAGATAGCAACCTTTCAGACCGAGAACTCTAGGCTTCTAACGAATATTACTGCATTAAATACGCAGGTTATACAACTTCAGAATAATTTTAGGGATCTAAATTTAAGATTCTATTCTCTTAGAAATGATTACGATACATTATCAGCTCGCTATAACGGACTTGAGACACAATATATCACAATCCAGAACAACTTCGCCACTTGGCAGAGCCTTCATGTTGGAACAACCCTAGAGACGTATTATGAATACGTTAGGGCGAACTCAATTACCTTTGGCCTTCTATCTATGGGCGAGGAGAATTGGTGGATCTATCCCAACTACTATAACTTGAGCGTGACTTTCACTGCGGACCTAGCTTCACATGACATCGGCAACCTGTGGTGGCCTGCATTGGATAATGCTTGCGCCTACTACAACTATACAAGCGAGTATAGCTACCAGACCAGCAGCCGGATCATGGACCAGGCCATGATTCTAGCCAATATATCTCATTCAGACAGTGATGCGATGAAGATAGACAAGGTTCTAGCATTTATCAACTCGATCGTCCATTACGAGAATAGAATGATTGACCACATGTGGTTCCCATGCGAAACCTTGGCTTTCCGTTCAGGGGATTGTACTAGTTTCAGCATACTAGCAGCAGCGATGTTTGAGAGAGCGGGGATAAAGAGCGCGATCGCATTCTTCACAAACTCAACCCTGGGACATCACTCAATGGTTCTGGTCCACATTGATAATCTCGGTTCATACACGTATTGGTATTACGATGACTTGACAAGTTACGGTCTACCCAAAGGAAAATGGATAATTATCGAGCCGCAATTTAATTCTCTTGCAGAATATGAAGCAAGGCACTATAACTGGATTTCCTATTGGAGTCTTGTAGCTTGCGCAGAGATTCCTTATGGACCGTAAAAAGCAGGACAGGTGCGGCCCAATCCTCTTCCTTTCCTATTCGATCTTTACCATTTTGCGTCTTCTCCAGCTTCAGCATGAAATTCAAATGGCTGAGTTGCTCATAGAAAGACTTTGATGTTGTCCGAAAACCACTCCAGATTGAAGGGATACCTACTTAGTCTTTTACGGGCTTATAGGTAAGTTTTATAGGCTAAGTGAGATTCTATGGCAATTATAAAAGGGGGAATGATAATGAAGCTTTTAACCCAAAGTATGTTTTTGGTTCTTCTCTTAAGCTATTCAAGTATTAGAGCCTATAGTTTTAGTCAAAATGGAATATGGGTTGGAGGAGCTATAATTGTGAATATTAACTGTCCTGATGAAATAAAGGGTGGAGATTCTCTATATCCTTTAAATATAGATATTAGCGTTTTACAGGATGTGCATATAGAATACTTCATTATTAAAATTGAGCAATTCTATTCTAATATATACTCAGATACACTATGGCAGAACCAAAACCTTAACAAGGACTTCAAATATAGTGATACTTTATCCATAAAAACTAAAAATACTATTATCGGTTCCGATAATTTGAGGCTAATAATAAACGCAAAGTATAGTGATGCACATTGGATTTATACGATTTCTACTATGTCATTTGATATTGACATAGTCAGGAATAGATTCACATATAACGAATTAGACGCTGCTTATAGTAGTCTTGAGTCGAATTACAGTAGTCTAATATTAGATCATAATAGTCTTAAGTGGGATTATTCTTACTTAAATTCAACATACAATCAATTAAACAAACAATACTGGGATTTAGTTAGTGAATATGATTCTCTTCAATGGAACATGAGCGTTCTTGAGACAACTTTAAATTCGACTAGAGAAGAAATTACAAATACAAGATTAGAGCTTGAAACTGCAAGGTCTAGCCTTAATGCCGCATATGGTCAAATAGCGACTTGGCAGATAGCAACAGCAGTAGCGTTTATACTTGGTCTTACCACTATGTATACAATAGGTAAGAGACGTAAGATTGTGAAGTCTAAAGTTGCAAATTCAACTATTCCACCAAATCAATGAGAAACCTACTTTTGAGATTGGAGGAACACCCGAGCTTCCAGAAATACCGACTATCGAAAAAAGCGGTATATATAGAGTGATATAGGGGAAAGAGATTTTCCCACATACTCGCTAGACGTAACTGGTTTCTATGTGGAGAAGAATTGGATAAAATATTCAAGGAACATATTTTGCTTACTAAGAAAGAGATAGAAGAGAGATAACCTTAGAGAAGAACTCTAGAAGGTGCTATATGCCTTCGTTATTCGTTCTAGCCAGACTTATATTAAATCGACTATCACCCCTGTTCATTGAAAAACATAGATGTTAATGGGATTCCTTCTCGAATATAGCTGAGTTCCTAGAACTTGACAGAGCAGTAGCATTATTTGAAACGATTTGATAAGGTTGAAACGACAATGAATTGATAATTGGAGATTAGTATAATACTTTGCTTTTCAAAGTAAAAACAAAAGTAATATATATCGATATTAACCTATAGTGTACCATAGTAAACCATAGTGTGGGAAAAAGGCTGAAGTGATATGAGCGATAATATTCAAATGCTCTTGGAAGCTTCGAACTCAATTAATAGAAATACTGTTTCCTTCACTAGATGCCTAATTTTAGCGTTGTTAGCATATTTTGTCGATGGCCTCCAGTATAGAGAACTGAAGTCAGCTTTAGATATCTCGGATGGAAAACTCGCATCCAATCTTAAGCCATTAAAACGCTTAGGTTATATAAGGAAGGAAGAAGTGAAATTAGATCGAAAAAGATTAGATGTCTATTACCTAACTCAACAAGGAAAGAGAGAGTTAGATAAAATAACTAAATGGACTGAGATAGTCCAGAATGTGGTGGGAGAATGACAAGCAATTTGGATAAGGTAATAGCTCAACTATCATTTCTAGGGTTAAGGCCTGAAATTAGTAAATATGAATGGAGATTCATAATTCAAAAGACAACTTATTTAGCACAAGTTCTCGGTATAACAACTAATTATCTCTTCACTATTTATGTTTCAGGACCTTACTCAAAAGAACTTGCGGATGATTATTTTCAACATATAACTAAGGTAGAATCTCTTGAAACCGAATACGATCTAACTCCTGAAGATATAACTATACTTGAGAGAATTAAGGCATGTTGTGTTATAGATCAAAACGCAGCTCTTATGGAAGGTACTTCCACGACTGTTTATATAATGAAACAAAATCCACAATTATCGGATGATGAAGTCATATTAAAATTAAAAGCTATTAAACGTCACTTAAATGATACTACGCTTATTATTGGGTTGAATAAAGCAAAAGAGCTATTATTTAAACCAGAATATCTAACTCCTGAGCTACGAATGGAAATAGAGAGATGGGGTAACATGAATGACTAAAGGAGAAAAAAGTGATTGGCACGCGTCCAAAGGGCGAACATACCAAATGTTGGCGAGATCTGGTATGTTGATTTACCGGATTCTATTGGTCATGAACAAACTGGACCTCGCCCTGCTTTAGTATTGGCGATCCATGCTCAAGGTCAAACGGGACTTTCTATGGTTGTACCTCTTACAATCATACTTGGTGCTACTGTTGTACCTCTGACAAGCACAGCAGGTGCTACTCGATTTCCTAACACATATTTTATAAAACGATCAGCTATTAATGGACTACCCTTAGATTCAATAGCCATGATTTTTCAATTAAGAACCTGCAGTTTTAATCGGTTCCGAAATAAGTTAGGTAACTTAGAACAAAACCACATTAACACAATAAAGTTATTAATAAAACACTATTTAAATCTTTGAAAAAACTTCTGGTTACAAATAAGGGCACAAATTTCCAACATAAGAGGTCTGCACTCGAAGGTGAAGTCGTCGGTATTCTCCAGCAGAATGAAATTATCTGCTCCAGCTCCCTCACAACCTCCGGTGGCGGTTCCGCATCGGGGAGGGCGTGGATATGGATCTCTCCTCTCCCCGGACAATCGCTTATCCAGAGCCTATGACCCCTGTAATCGACGACCAGATGCCAGCTCGACTTGTCGCAGGGGGTATCGCCCTGCATAGAAGAGCTTTAAAAAAGGCTCAAGGTATAATTCTATGCCGCCACCCTGCAGGACAGGAGACCCTAAAGCAAGCTAGGAGCAAAGGTTATGGTGTTTGGACTTACAGGTTGACGGTACAGAAAAACCCGAATAAGCCTAGGGAACCACTGTTTGGGATGCATATCATGGACTTAAAAGGCACTACTATATTGAAGACTTAATTTTGAATATTATACTCTAATATAATAAGGTTTTATATTTTATACCTTAAGTCAGATTGATGTAATTCTAATACGCGATGATTGAGTGTGGATAACTTGTCAAGTGTAATAGCCGAAAAGCTCCGTGAGCAAACATCTTCCCTTGTTGAGGTTTTTACACAGAGATTATCTAGCCTCAAGAACAGACCTGAAACCGCTGTTCTAATTAAACAAGAGAACAAGGAATCTGCAGTTGAGACGATAAAGGACTTCGTGGATCAGGATGGGAATCAGGCGGTGGGGATCGATGGCTCCATGGACTATGACGAGAGACTCGAGATGCTCTTGTTTTATATCTGTGCAACAGCCTTTAGATGCCCTCTTAAGGTAGAGGGCGAAATAGGGCCTGAACTAAGGAAAGCCGAACGCGATTCGAAGCTCTCAGTTTCGGCAGCGGTTCCCCTCTGGCTTGAGGACATATCGGATGTTGCCAAGTCCTCGCAGTTTATCGAGACGGATTTCGATTTCGAACGGTCCGTGGATAGGATTCCTTATGGTATAATGACCCTTGCTGAGCTCTCCCTAGCCCTTAAAAGTTTGGAGAATAATAAGGTTAAGATCATTTTCCTCGACCGTCCGATATCAGGGACTTTCGGTCCTGCTTCCAGGGACTTGAGGCTTCTCCTGAGGTCGGGTGTATCCTCGCTTACGGCCTTCAAGACCCCTCATGGGGAATTGACGATGCTCGACATTGGCATCGCCTCAGTTCTCGGGCCTGGGAACGTTTACGTTCCGATGCGGGCTCTGTATCTGGTCTACGCGGGAATCCAGAAGCTCCTCGAAAAAGGCGAATTGAGCAGGAGTCAGCTTGCCCATGAACTCCACTTGGACGAGGCTGGAATCGATAGATTGACCAAGAGGCTGAACCACATGAACGAAGATCATGGGGGACAACTGCTCGAGAAGTCCGACTTTTCCTTCAAGCTTTGCGATGGTGTAACCCACTATTGGGACAGGGTTCTCGATGTTTCTAAGCAGGTCATGGAGAAGGTATTCGAGGGGGAGGGCCATCCCCTCAAGATGGAAGAGGATAGGTGGCTGACAGTCCTCGACCTAAACGCGGTCAATGCCTTCCTGGTATTTCAATTGATGGCGGAATCCATCGCGAAAAAAGTTTTAGTAATAGGCATAACCAAGGACACCTCTGCCACGGACTTCACCAGATCAGTCATACCGTTGGCAGTAAGGCAAGGATTGCTGAACCTGAAGTCGCCACTCCCCAATCTCAAGAACGACAGGGCCTTCCTCACGATGATGGCTGCCGTCAATGCCAAAACGGTGCCAACTCCTTGGAGGACTTTCGGATACGACGCTTGCTTCACAACTCTGGTGGAGAACAGAAAAGGCGAGGAGGTGCACCTCAGGGCCGCCAGGAAGATCGTCTCGCGAGAGCGCTTGTTCGTCAAGGCCTACTTTCAGCTGCGGAAGTTCGAAACTGACTCCCTCGCCCGTTCACCGGTCTTCGTATACGACAGGTTCTTCAACAAAGCTTATGATGGAACCCTCACCATGCCCATGAGTGTCTTGGAGAGGGGCAAGGTGACGGAGATAGACCCTTACTTCGAAGGTTCGTCTCTTGGAAAAGTTGACAACTTCATCCTCTGCCTGCTATCATGCTCGGACAATCCCGAGGTATTGGAGGCCTGCGGGCACAACCAGCTCCTCTATCTGGCCGATAAGGCGGTCAAGGCCGAGATAAAACTGATGAGATCGATGCTCCGAAGCGTCGCGGACCTAGAGTTGGGAACCCTGGCGAGGAGGGAGCGGATCTTTTCCATCTCGAGGCGGTTCAGGGATCTGAGGGCGGAGAGCGAGATGGCGAGGGCCAGAGCTGCCCAAGAGGTGTCATGAGCATGGGCGTAGCTGAGGGAGTGTTCGACGACCTGGGTGGCAAGTTCGAGGCCAGGCTAAGGGACCATCGCATAGTCACGAGGACCACGAGGATGCGCGAGGGCGACCTCACCATAGCGAATCCGATAGCGGTTCTGGAGGCGAAATTCGACTTTAACGTCTTGGACAGGCTGCATGAGCCATCGTTCGTGGGAGTAGAGAGAACGACGTCGCAGGGATCAACTTACCTGATCTACGAAGTTGTTGCCCTCAGGCCCACCCACTTCCAGATGCTGGGCATGGATGTGGCCATGCCGACGGTGATAAGGAAGGAGTATCTGAACGTTATAGAAACGAGCTGGGGAAAGAGCGACGAGACATGGATAGATGTGATCTCCATCCCGACAAAATACCGGATGGACCTTGAGGGCGGCGAGTTAAAGTTCAGCAAGGCCAGGCTCGTGCCACTGATCGGCTCCCAGGTGCACCTCCTTTCTAAGGAGACGGTGAAGGGGTTTCTGTGCGTAACTGGTGGCGCCACGGTCGGCTCCCTGATCGGCTTCGACATGCCCCTAACCGTCAATATCGACAGCGTAGTCAAATACCACGCGGGGATCTTCGGATTCACCGGCTCAGGTAAGTCCAACCTTACCTCCTACCTGATCAGGGAGGCCATCGATGGCATACCGGATTTGAAGGTCATCATCTTCGATGTAGCCGGAGAATATTCCATACACTTACTGGACCGGCTAGAGTCCAATGGCATGATCTTCTCAACTGAGTCCTTCGAGGGCAGCGTGGAGGACTTCCTAAACTCCCAGGCGATACCCGAGACATTGCAGGAGAAGGTCAAGGAGGACGTTTTGCAGGGGAAGGTCAAGGCGCTCTTCGACAAAGGCATCATTCAGAGGATTTCGTTGGGCCTTCCTGCAGAGGCTACCAATATTACCTTAGGATATATCCTGTCCATACTCCAGAAGGTATCAGACGACAAGGGTTCTGGTGCGATCCAGGCCAGCATCGCGCTAAATAAAATCGTCAAGGAATTGCAGACTAAGAAGGGTTGTGATGCGAAGGCCGATGTCATGACCTTCAAGGAGGAGGACAAGGAAAGTTTGAAGGAAATTTTAGGCGAACTGAGCGGGAGCGTCCATGGCATGTCCTCGCTCAAGCTGGACATTACGGCCCTTATCGAACAGATCGACAGTGGCGTAGGAGAGATAAAGGAGAATGAAGCTAAATCCGCGTTTATGAACCCGGAGGCCCTCTCGTCTTTCATACTCAGCGAGGAGTCGCCACAGATCAATATCGTCTACATTCCGGAGCCAGACGAGTTGAGGCAGGCTGCGTCGAGGTTTATCACCCGGCTCCTGTTCCTCAAGAAGAGAAAAGGCGCCAGGAAGAAAGTACTGGTCATCTTGGACGAAGCCCAGGAATTCATACCCTCAGACCCGCGACCCACGAAGGATAACTTCACGGAGCAATCAAACAGGGCGGTTGAGGCCCTGTTGAGGCAGGGGAGGAAGTACAGGGCCCACTGCTGGCTTGGCACCCAGAGGGTCGCCCACCTGAACGTAAACGCCCTCCAGCAACTGCACAGCTATTTCGTCAGCACGCTTCCTAGATTCTACGACAGGATGGTTATAGCCGACGCCTTCGGTTCAAGCTACGATGCGATTGAGAAGACGACCGAGCTCGAAACCGGACAGTGGCTCTTCGTGTCCTACAAGGCCACGAGGCAGAAGAACGTCCCGGCCTTCATCCAAGCTCCTGATAACGAGGAGATTTTACTGAAATACCTATAATAATAAGTTTCCCTCACTCCTTGACAAGTAGGCTATTTCTAGAACTTAAGTTCTCCATTCTTTTTACGGCGCTCATATTCAGGAAGTGCACCATCACGCCCTTGAATATCGCCAGAGCTTGTCCAAACGCTAGGTCTCTTCTCTTTAACTAGCTGTAGAGTAGCAGAGTTAATGTCACTATTTGTTAGCAGGGATAATGTCACCTCACGGTCTGCATTTTTGAATACCTGCTGAAATATCGGGGATCATTATAGATGGATGCGGGTGTCTTCCACC